>Ga0065711_1050981_pt1 | contig 10572 bp, 7 predicted proteins | sample Hoacrofraction12_FD_59098 | JGI IMG/M metagenome (GOLD analysis project Ga0065711, IMG submission 59098) | Hoatzin crop microbial communities from Cojedes, Venezuela - Epithelial fraction 12 v2 (version 2) | ecosystem: Host-associated > Birds > Digestive system > Esophagus > Crop | place...
AAAAAAAAAAAAAAAAAAGAGCCTATCAAGTACAGAGCCATTAGCATTAGACACCATCTACCACAAGCTGAAAACAGGAGACATTCAGCTGCTTGAATAATCCAAGATGCTGAGTAGCAGATGGCAACATCTACTTTTTCCAGCCAGCCTGCGGGTTTTTTGCAAGTGCTAACCCCAGCACTCCCAGGCCAGACATTTCTGACGAGAGCTATGGCAAGAATACCGAGGCTTTCCTCTCCAGGGCAGGACATTGAGCTCCCACCTGCCCCAGTTAGCAGCTGCAGAGGAGGCATTTAAGGATCAGTTGGGAGGTGACACCTCAATGTGACACACCAGACATGTCCTAGTGCCACCCTCTGGTCCTCCCCCTCCTATCACCACTATTGCTCTGGCCTCTGCCTTTGTTCCTGTCCTAGCTTCATTTCTGCTTTCTCGTCCCTCTGATCTTTATACATCTGACAATTGCCACCCTCAAGACACTTTTTTCCAAAGACACTGGATATATTAAAGACCAGTGGCATAAAAGGACCAGATGGACCAAAGAGCATCAGTGTAAGCACCACATTCCTTGTGCATTTGCTTCCATGTAATTTCACCACCAAGCCCTGTCTCAACTGTCCCACGAGAGGTACCAAAAAATTAAAGGTCATATTGCTGCTAGGAGGCAGTCCCTGGCATTCGCAGATGCCCTTTGGTACCATATTCTTGCCCTCTCTATTGAGGATGCTCTGGATGCAGGAAGCTGAAAGAGTCCTCAACCAAAGCAGGGGGGGTTGTTTGTATTTACTTTGTTAGTGTCACTCTTTCAAGGCAGCAACAGGGCATGAAACATCCACAGAACCAAAAAGTCACCTGGAAACTTCACCTAACAAATCCCCTCTTCTCCTTTCATGGCTCACTGCTGCTGCTGGTCTTCAGGTCCCTGCATGGAGCGCATTACAGGTACCCAGGAGATGCCAGAGCTCAGGTTTTGACCTTGGACTTTCTTCCACAGCTGCAAGAGTTCAGAGGTCTGGGTTAGGTCATCTGTGAGATTCTCTCCAGCACTACACCCCTAAACAGCTTAGGGAATCACTGTATCACATTCTGGTTTAACTACATAGCAAAAGCTACATGTAAAGGTACATGACAAGGTTTGAGTAAGATCCTGCCCTTCCGGCTGGCTTTTAACAGTCAATGCTTGCACAACCACTTCAACAGTGTTTCACCTCCCTGAGCACCAGGTTCCAGCCTAGTTTGGAGCAATTCCATGAATTATCACATGTTGCTGCATGCTGGCTTTGGTCAGCCATCCAAGCAGCTTGCTAACATCACCCCAGAAAGTTGGCCTGATTTTTTAAAAATATGACATCAAGTGATATTCTTGGGAGTTGCACAATAAACCTTAGAAATAAAGCAGACAAATCAAGAATATGACAATTGCCAGTGTAATGGCAATAGCTTTGCTGTTGGACTAAATTATCCCAATAAGTATTAAAATACTTGGATACAAACTTCTTACCACTCTGTTGGCAGAATAAGTTCAGTCCAGGCTAGAAAGCAATGCAAGCTGTTACTAGAAAATTAGATCACAACTGAGGCAGACTCCAACACCTTCCCAGCTGTTCTCATTCAGAGAAAATCCTGCTTGCCAAGGACAAGGTAGAGGCACTGCTCCCTGCCAGAGGCACCTTTCCAACCAGATTTGGATTACTGCAACAAGTACCTCGTGGTCCTGGCTTCAGAGTGGCTGTAGTAACATTTGCAATTTCAACTTGCTCTTTCAGTGTTGCAATTGCTTTCCCACTAATTTCTTCAGTTTCTTGCCAGTGAAAAGCTTTCAAGCTTCACTCTGGAGGCAGGGGAGAAGCAAGCAATAAACCTCCCCTCCAACACGGAAACCTCAGCATTTTGCAAGGTAAGCAAGCAGAAATTAGAAGCCATGCTTTTTATCAAACGTGGTTAAAATTCTCTCATGTTGTGTACACGCCAAAATTTCCATATTTGTTTCTTTGCTCTCACATACTGACACCAAACGTATTTGGTAACAGGGAAATAAAATATTGACTATCCCATATTGCACAGCAAATCGAGCCTCAGCACAATGAAACCCCCCAGAAAGCTGATTGCAAGACAGAAAACTGCAAATCAGCTGGCAGCCCCATATTTGTAACAGTAAGCCCCATCTTGGGAAACTGTGTTCTGTCATCACCTGCATGTGTTCATGGTTATCGGTTTATTATCTCCAAGCCTCACAGGGGATCAGCTCCTATAACACAGCCACAGCTGCAACCAGTATTTAAGCACAGACAGGTGATAGAACTTATGGTCCCCTTCCAAAGTCTAACAACAGCTAACTAGTCTCCACAGCGGGAATTAGCCTGAGAAGACTGTATAATTGCTCCTCACTGTCGGTGTGGCACAGAAACCACAGCCTGGATTTATCCCACTTCACTGAAGTGCCTGAGCAGCATTATCTGCAGCTGATAGAGAAGGTTCAGCAAGTAGGCTCTTCCTGACCATGGATGGGCTGTTGCCTTCAGAGGTGTCCCTTGCTCTGCTGCTCACAACAGAGCAGCTTGGAGGTGACCCAGCTACTAAACTGATCTTTGTAATGTAAGTCCCCAAAGCAACCGAGGAACTGCTGCCCACATGGTGCTTTACAGCTCCAAGAGGCATCCGGAGACTCCAAACCCGCATGAGCTCAGCAACTGAGAATGCAAACCTGGAATCCCATCTTGCATTTGTCTGCAATGCTTTAAGGGGTTCCTCCAGTCTGACAAGCCACAGCCTCATAATTGCAGCAAATCCATACATGCTCCTGGCTGAAAAAAATCACATACTTGCTGTTCCTCTGCATTAGCTTCATCTCACCTCCAGCAGCCTCTAGACATGAGTGCCTAACACGTTAAACATCTCCATTTCTTGCCAGATTTTCAGTACCATACAATGGCATTTCAATGTCTACTGTCTTTTAACATAGAGCAGTGTTTCCATACCAGTCCTGACTGTTCTTTATTCCTTTGCAAATGCATTTGCACCTTTTGTCACACCGTAGTAGGTGTATCTGCACACCATTAGATTCACAGCTCACACACTCGAGAGATTTACCACCTTGAGTGGGATTTACACCACTGTTTTAGGAAGAGGCAAGACTTCAGCTACTAGACAGCTAAGACCCGATGCTGAGAGAGCGTAATCTGGCTGAAAGACCCCCTGAAGGAAGGTGTCTCTCCCTCTTCTGACCCTAGAGGGAGCTGAGTCTCCAGGGTTAACCTCTTTTAAAAAAAAAATCAAGCACTCAATCTCCAAGTCCCGATATGCAGGCCTAGAAATTGCGCTGGCCCCACTCCCCAGCACAACACCCAGACCTCACACGTAGAGGAAGATGGCAATGCGGACTGAATAATTCATGCCCCTGGATACTGTTTCCCCCCAAACTACAAGGGATCAGAGGAAATAACACTTCCTTAAGTATGATTGATTGTTTTTTTTCTGGCACAACAAGAGAAAGAAATCAGTCAGGAATATTCTCCATCATTCCACTGGGGCTTTGTCAAACACCATAGCTCCTGCATTTCAATGAATGATAAATTGCTTTTAAAAAGTGACTTTTATGTCAGTGAGCATGTTATTATCGATTACTCTAATCTCGCACTGGAAAAGAGTCGTCGTACCCTACTGTTCTTTAAATCACCCAGAGAGTTTAGAAGTTGCTGTTTAACAAGCTCCTCAGTCATATCTTCCTTGTCAATCTTATCAACCCCTTGTTTAATTGTAAAAATGTAAATAAAATGCAGCAAGCATTGGCCTAATCCCTCACAACTCACATCTCATTTCCAAAGACAGAAACAAGAGATTCTTCAGCTGCACTTGAGGCTTGTCAAGCATCATTTTAATTCAAAGCAAGTTCTGGCTTTCTCAGAGCCACATCCAACACCAGAGCACAGCAGTGGTTTGATGGGCAACAAGATACACATGTCAGAGCCAGGAAAGCCTCCATGATTTTCTTATGTCTGAGGAATATCGGTTTAAATACCAGTTAAAAAGGGAGATGCCCTGGGACCACCCATGACTTTGTTCTCTATCCTCACTATGCAAAGAGGTGATGCTTTCAGTGGCAGCAAAGATGAGGAGCAACTGAAAGATGACCCAGGCATTGGCTTCTCTGGCCTCTTTAATGTTTGTTAGCTGGCCTGATACAAGAGTAGACTCTGCTTCGATTACACTGGTAAATAAAATATTGCTTTCAACATCAGGATGCTCCAGTAATTTAGTAGTTACATCCCAGCATGTAAACAAAGACATTGCTGATGATGCTATGTACACTGAAAAATTAATGGCCAAATAGGACTTGAATGCAGACTGACAGGAGTCCTCTGGATACTCCGACTTCTGCAAGTCCGATGTCAGCATCTCCTCGTTAGGTCTTGGAGACTAGATGCTATGAAGTGACTCCCAGCATTTGCAGAAAGGCATCCAACAAGCAGGGGAGCTCCTGACAACTCTCACTCAAGAGCAATCTGCTCCCATGGCATTAATCAGAGTAAGAAGTGACCACCAGAGCTGGAAAGGTGCAAAATGTTCTAAAGATTTTCTAAAATACATTAGTCATCAAAAAAACCAAAACAATTTCTCTCAGACAGAACAAGGCTCTTGACTTTCTGAAAGCTTGACCACTTCAAGGGACTTCAGTTCAAGAAATTGTCTGATTACAAGAATAAAGCATGTGAATGAAGAAAACTAGCCACTAAAATTGAACAGAGGAAGCAGCAGCAGGATTGTGAGTTTATTTCTGTAGTGTTTCTCCCAAAACACTGTGTTAAAAAATTACTGCTGTGTGTATATTTTTTAAAAGAAAAAGAGAAAGAGTAAAATACCAATTACTATGTCAGTGATACGCCAATTTATTTCTGTTCTTTTAAATTCTTTCCACTTGGAGCGTCTCTCAAAATCTTTTCATTTACATTGAATTTAACCAGAAACAATCCAGCTGCAGGCTCCACTGCCCAACCTGCAAGCAGGGAGCTAATTCCCTCTGCTGTTATGCAGCTAGATGCCAAAGTACTGAGCATCAGCTATTAGCTTTTTAATTTATCTACAAGAAAAGTTGCTGGGGAGGACCACACTTCAGGCACATCAGTGGGATTTCACGTGTACAGCACACGCAGCTCAACCTGTGCCTTTTCCTCTGTGTTGCTGGGCTTAGCTCCAACCAGACAAATTTCATGAGTGGAAATGCTGTCTCACAGAGTTTGTTACATGGTGTGCAACATTCTATATGCACACAGAGCCTGGCCCTACATTGATCAAAGGACACACTGCCCATCCACATCAGGTCGATGTCCATGCTTTACAGCACAGATCTATCCTAAATGGACCATTTTCCAAAGTAATTCGAGTGCCTTAATTTCACTGAATACAAGTTACACAAAATGTCTTTTAAAGAAACCTAGCTTAATACAGTACATTTATAGACAACTACTGGGAAACACTTCTTCCAGCCCTGTAAATGTTATTCTTTGGCCCTTGAAGAAAGGCATTACAGAAGTATAGCAAAGATCTTGTTAAGCAGCAGCTTACTAAATCAAAAATTCAAATCAATAGCATAGGCATAGCCTGACTTAAAAACCTATTTTAAAACTAAATTAGAAAGAAGTTGCATTGCCAGTTGACAAGATTAGAAAGGTTTCCCCAGCAATTGTTGAGATTACAAACTAATGAACCATGCAGAGAGAAGATGGAGGCTGGGAGAGGGAAACATACATGCATTTGCACTGTTGGTTTTTAACAAATGTGGTCACATCTCAATGACTTGGAGAAAGCGTTATAACCTTAAAAAGTTTCCTGGATATTTTTCATTTCAGCAAGCACTTTGCACTAACCTCAGTCAAAGCAAGAGGAGCAGAGGGAGATTAAAACATCTGCAAGACTAGTTGCTTGAGCAAAGGGAGCAGAATGGGCTCCTCAAACCCAGACGTTCATCCACAGCTCACAGAAGGTAGAAAAGCAAGCATACACCAGAGCCTTAACTGGGGAGACCAGATCCTCTAGGTCAGCTGGTTACCAAGGGTTTATAGGGAAAGAGCAGGGGTCTGGAAAACCGGACCTCCAAGGAGAGAGAGGAAGGAAAGAGGGTTGCAGCCAAGATACCTTCAAATTTCTCTCCTAAAGAAACAACTTTCCATGTTAGCCGGGGCTAGGGTTAGAAGTAATAGGGTAAAACTGCAGCAAGATGAGACATCTTTATAGCAGTAAAGCACTGGGATAAATTTGCTATAGAAACCGAGAAATCTCCATCAGCAAAGGCTCTTTACAAAGAGGTCAGGCATCCATTCATCAATGTAAAGCCAGCCACAGGGGACTGGGCCAGGCAACTTCTTGAAGTCAATCCCAGCCCTATTTTCCTGCAATTGCAAAAAATATCACTGTGCATTAAAACAACAAAGTCTTTTCTTCATTTTGTCAGACCTCAGGAAACCTCAGATTAAGATGTAAACCCAGCACCTACCACTTTGCTGTGCTCAGGCTCTCCCCCCACAATCCCATCTATTGAGTCCCCACAAGACATAGCTATGGTGAGCAACCAACAACTCACAAGGAGCCGAGCCCGGGGGTTATTTCACAGCCCGTTTCAGGCAGCGGGATAGAGAAACCAGGCAGACAAAAAGGAGGCAGGCTTTGCTGCTGCCCTGAGAAATGCAGCCTAGCAACCTTCACACAATAAAGCACAAAGAGCACAGACAGTGCCATGCAAATGGGGGGGGTCTGCAAGCCTCTCCGCAGGGCTGGTGGAGAGCAGCTCTTTTTATACTTCTCGTAACAGACTTATCACTGGTGCTGACTGCTTTCCACCACCCAGGCAGCACAATGTAAGTTTTTTTCATGGGAAGCAATTGCCTAAAAAGCAGGCTGTGAAAAGAGCAGTTTTGGCTGCCAGACCCGAGTTACAGGAACTGTCTTAGAAAGGGCTGATCCAAGACCAGAGCTGTATAAAAAAATAAGACTACTTTACAAATAAAATAGCTCCAAAGCTTTGAAAGCCCGATATTTACTGTTTCTGTCACCAAAATCGGAAGTAAAACTCCTTAACACCAATGTAGCATTAAAAAGCAGGCATTCTTTACTACGGTGCCTGATGCACGGGGATCACTCCTCCTAATGTGCATGCCCCATATCACCTCACCCCAGTCTTCTATAACCCTGTTACATGCGTGTGCATTAAGTTTCCCAGAATGTTCGTACATATTTATTCTATTTCCTGGAACTATTTATCGTATTTGCCATGACAATATATGGGCAATAGCTTAGATGGGAAATAGTCATCACACATGCAGCCTGGGTCTCTGTGCAGTTTCCATGGGGTCCTCGATGGTCTCTGTGACCTCTGGTGGCTGCAGAAGTGGTACTTCTTGATGTCCTTTCCATGAATTCTGAGTCTTTCCTCCTATATATGGTCTGAGAAGTTTGTGGATTCCTCCAGTTCTTGGTGTCTGCTTGGTTTATCTGCACTTCTTTAAGATGTGCTTGTTACATTCTTGTCTGAGGCCTCTGATAGTCACTGCTTTGTTTTCCGCTTAATCTTTGTGGAATTCCCTATCATGGGAATCATGTGGAATTCTCCATCATGGGTGGAGGCCCCAGGTGAGGCTTCTTAGGGCCATTTGGGCTCATTAGTGCCCTCAGCTATACACTGGACACGCTTAGCCCCAAGGGGCCTCCTTGATCAGTATGTCCTATACAACCTCAGGGCACCCGCACCATATCTGCTCCTTCTAATTTACGAGACACTGCAGAGAAGGCTCCCTCTGTGTTAAAGCACGGCTTTTGCATGAGGAAAGTCTGCACAAGTGCGTAAGCCCAAGAATTGGAAATGCGCTACAGAAGCACCCATCAGGCACACCTGAATGGGTGTTTAGAAAGTGTTGCATGGCTGTCTTTGCCTCTGATCACTCTATTAAAACGCTGCACACTTTTGGAGGAGGGCATCATAATCTGCTCCCAGGGAGCTCCAAGGTGCTGCAGAAGACACTCCTTCAAGGCTTCTCTATTTTCTCCATGATTTTCCAAGGAGAAGTTGCCTCCAGCCTGGAGGAGAGAGGTAATGCATGGTCCAGCGTAGATGGGCAATAGCTTAGATGGGAAACAGACAACTCAGCTTCTCCATTACATACCTGAGCACTGGCCTTTAAAGAGTTGTTTATGACCTTTGCAGGACAGCAGCTCAGCTGCTGCATAAGCAAAAAAACCTACCAGTGGTCACCCTGCAAGGGAGCATGGACTTCACATTTGAAACATGGCTGTAAAGGCAGTATCAGGGGCTACCAGGTCCCTTTCTCCAACTGAGCTCTTTTCCTGTGTATTTGAGCTGAAATGGCTCTGAGCCTCAGAAAGATGCTGTCAGGTTTTAGAGGTGTCTCTTGCCTCCTGCTGCGTGGTGAGGAGAGCATCTTGGGAATGACTCTTCTTGTGGCAGGCAAGGGTCCATCACCTTCTGCCAGCAGCAGAGGCCACACCGTCCCAGTCGAGACCCAGTGCGTCACCTGCATGTTTCCCAACCAAGTGGAGTTACCATGTAGATTAAACTAGGTACACCACCATAAAATTTCATCATGCCGTTAGCTTGATTTGCTGCAAGCAACCGGGTTATATTATTTATACATATTCTTTATATATATTTTCATAAAAATGCTTCCAAGTCTTTCCTAAAAATTCCTGAATAATAAGAAGCTGGAGTGGATGTGTAACTAAAGACCACCTGTGAGAAATGGGAAAGGAACAGAGCCCTTAGGGATTCTTCCCTTCCACCCTCCTGTCCACCCCAGGGTGACCAAATACTGGAAAGAGAGCTGGAAAATCCCGAGCCACCCAGGAGCTGTGCTGGGAAATGCCTGAATGATGCAGCAACCTCCCTGGTTTAGATACCAGTCCAGTAGCCTCCAAGCCTAGAGACTGGCTGCTGGTACTGGTATTCCCCTGGCTAAAGAGTGTTGGGGTCTCATTATTTCCACTGGATATTTTTTATGCAAATCTGCATTTGAAAATTCCCTGAAAACTTCCACGGGTTGGGGCTTGCTGTTGATGGGCTTTGATGCAACAGTCCCCATTGCCTCCATCCTGCTGTCATCTGGGCAAGTTCAGCCTCTGGGCAGGTTGACCACCCTTTGCCAAAGTCCACCCTGATGTCATACCCGGGTGGTGAGGTCCCCACATGCCTCTCTGACCCTGGGGCACGGTGACCCAGTGACACTGACCCTCTCTGCTCTGCTCTCCTGCCAAAGGATTTCAGAGCTGCCGCGTCAGGTCCTGCAGCCAGACTGCCCCATGGCGATTCGCCAGTGGCTGCTCACAGCTGGCTGGTGGGGTGAGGACCATCCGGAGATTGAGGGCTGGGGACTGGGGAAGGGGGCTCAGCATCCCAGTTCTGTCCATAAATCTTGCCACCATGTCATTCCCAGGGAATTAGCAGCATAGTGTGCAAATAAAGTGAAATGACGAAGAGATATCCTTGACCACACTACATTAATTTATAAGAGGATTTGCACTGGCAGGTTGTGCCCGGATGGAAACAGGAGATCACGTTTCCCTTGGGCGATACGTGAGGGGCTGGAGGAGGACCCAGGACTTCAGCAGCACTGTTTTTAGGACCATGCATCTGTCCATAGATTTGCAAAGTTTCATAAGGTAGCTTTCCAAGAGCATGACAGCCCCAGATGGGTTTGAGAAGAATGCTTAGCAAAAGGGGGGCCTTACAAAAGTTGGTTAAAATTGAAGTGAGTGGAAATCAAAAGTAAATGTCCAGAAGAGAGGATTGGCTTGTAACACTACTACCAAGGCTTTTAATGCAACAGTGGAAATGCACTTCCTTCTGTTTCCATTTTGCCCTTGCTTTACTGAGAAGAGCATCATTCTGGGGTTGTTTGGAGACTGCAGCTGCCAAACTCCAGCCTGAGCTGCAGGCGGCAGGGAGAGAGTCTCGGGGGCACAGGAGGTCCAGCCTCCAGGGATCAGCACGGGGACACCAACCAGACCAGCAGTACCTGCACAGCAGCAGCAGGTCCAGAGCACCAAGCAGGGTGCTGGGGAGATATGCCCCAGGGCTGCCCCGTGTACAGAGAAAGGACCAGCACATGGGAAGAGATGTGTCAGGGGATGCTGGTGAAATTAATCTTGCACAATTTTTGTATTTCCGCTTCTTTCAGTTCAGCTGCAGGATGGGTTCAAAGCTCACTGAGGTTTATCCCCTCACTTGAGCAGTACGTGGATGAAAGCATGGGGTATGGGTAACTGTGCAGTGATGCTGTGCAGCAGTGTCTCTGCCTATACCCACAGACACAGGGTTCTATAGTAACTACAGAGTGGACAATCAAAGCAACACTGACCAAGAGGCAAAGCCACTGCCCTTCATGTTCATGACCAGCATCAGGAATACGAAACATATGATTTCTTCTGCTTTACTCCTTTGTGGATTCTCCCAGAGACAGAGCAAGAACTGGGTCTGGAGGAAGAGAAAACAGGTGAAAACGGGCACTGACACTCACTGAGCATCCCAGCCTCCCCTCCTGCACTAACAAACCCGGGGGGGTGGGGGGG
>Ga0065711_1050982_pt1 | contig 10572 bp, 11 predicted proteins | sample Hoacrofraction12_FD_59098 | JGI IMG/M metagenome (GOLD analysis project Ga0065711, IMG submission 59098) | Hoatzin crop microbial communities from Cojedes, Venezuela - Epithelial fraction 12 v2 (version 2) | ecosystem: Host-associated > Birds > Digestive system > Esophagus > Crop | place...
GCCCGGCCCCGTCCCGGCCGCCCGGGCGAGGCGGAGCGCTGCGGGGGGCCGGAGCGGTGGGGAGCCGGCTGCCAGCCCCGGGGCCGATGGCTCAGCGTCTGGGTAGCGTCTCGGGGCGGGAAGGGCCCTGCGGCCCGGTATCCGTCTGGAAGCTTCTCCCCGGGACGGGGAAGGAGCGGCTTCCCGCGGGGAGAGCGTCCCCAGCCAGCTGCGGGGTGCCGCTGCCCGGAGGGGGTCGGGGCCGGCGGAGCGGGCTGGCTGCGGGGCGGCCCCGTGGCACCTCTCTGCCCGCGGGAGGGGCAGCGGGCGCAGAGGGCCGGGGTCCCCCCTGCCCCGGGGGCGGCCCTGCGGCCTGGTCAGCCCGCTGGCAGGGGGGCAGGAAGCCCCATCCCGCAGCCAACAGCAGCCCAACGCTGCTTGCGTTGCCGAATTGCTAGAGCCATCTCGTAACGCGGCGTTACTAACGTGGCATCTTCGTTGTGGTGAAGTAATGTAGAAAAAAATACTAGTTACTATTTGCCTTCTTCATCCAGAGACCCCACCACCCATCTTCATCCCCATGACACAAACCTCTATTCCTGTCACACCCGAGAGGAAACTGCAGCACAGAGAGGTTAAAACCAAGACTCAGAGAAGCCAGCAGCCTCACGCTAGTGCCTGACACGATGTTCTGCGTCTCGGAGGTGTTGGCCACCGCATTGCCTGTCAGAGACCGGTTCGGAAATGCTGGCTTAGGAGAGAAGCAAACGTGTTCTCCTTATTCCTGGACCCAGCAGAGCCCAGCACAGCGCGGTCCTGGCTGCATGAGAAGCTCTGTTGGTGCAGGCCATGGAAGAGTGCCAGCTCGCAGCAGCTGAGGATCTGGTTCCTCTTCTGTTCTGTTCTCTTTGTGCATGGACTGTGCTGAAGCCTGCTAGCGATTGGTAGTAGCTGTCCCTGGCCCTAGAGCAGCCATCAGAGACTTGGATTGTGCCCAGCCTGGAGATCAAACTTCCAGCACCAGGACGACAACTGGGAAAGGAAGGCAGTGGGAAAGATCATCCGCTCCCAGCTCTGCCTTTGCAAGCCGTGGGCACTGGGCTGTACTTGTGCTCAGCCTCCCCATCTGGCGCTCTGCAACTTGGAGCAGAAGGGACTTGGGAACAGAACTACCCTCATATGGACCTGGAGCTGGTTGTCTAAGCCATGTCAGAAACCCTTCGTACAGGACCACTTTTAGAGCTAGGTCTCTGGGCTTGGGAATCCTTCAGCACGGACAGGACCCTGAGAGCATGGACAAGAGCCCCCGTTCCCACTTGACCAGGGTTTCAGCTGGCTGATGTTAGCCTAGCCTAGCTTTATTCAGAGGAGCAGTACACAGCAGCACAGTGTGTGGTCCATACAACAGGGGTCTTGTCCAAAGGGTTGATATCAGCTTCAACATCCAAGTTCCAGTGATTTTCCAAAACTGACACCACATTGAGATGAAGGCCTAACCCATTTTGTTTCCAAAATTCAGGAGCTGTTGGGGATCTAGAGCCATACTTTGCAAAGCCCTCGGACCCATTTCACTCCTTTCACTTAGGCTCTTTTTCCACTTCTTGTTTCCTTGATGGTGGCTTTTTTTAAAACGTGAATTACCAGCATGGAGAGTTTCCCTGAACAGCACAAATTGGTGATTCTCTCTGAGCAGCTGCTTGGTCTGCCCAATACCTGCTCAACAAGTCCCTCCCGTTCCCTGCTGGGCTGTAGCAGCTGCTGCTGTTGTGGCACTCAGATTTCAGATTTGCCATCTTAGTGCCCAAGTGTCCACTAGACCCGAGCTCCACGGTGGTCAGTAATGGCTGGGGAAATCCAGGTGGTTTAAACGAGGCGTGCATGGTTTGGTGGTCAGTGAAGGACACGGTCCCTTTCAGCTGCAATCAACTCGTGTCTCAGCGTGATGTTAGGTGGGACCAGACCAGAAGTCCTGTCTTCACATTGCTCTAGAAACTTGTGGGAGTTCAACAGCTCCCACAGTCTCCCAGGCACTTCAGAATCCCCCAGCAACTCCTGTTTCACAAAGTTGTTGGCAGCGAGACAGATGCTGCATGTATGGCAAGAGGTTTACCTGTTCGGGGAGACACGGGACAAGTGCTGTCCAAGCCAAGGTGGCTCCTCAGGCTGCTGACTGACCACGGGGCGGCCTGCTGCTGTTTGCCTGGCATGATTTCTCTGCTTCAGTTGTTAGTGACAGATGTTACTCACGCTGCTTAATGCAGTTAGGGACAGCAGTTAGGCGTCACAGTAATGGGAACTGCGCAATAACCTTGCCTAGAATAGAACAGAGTGGAGCAGAACAATGGCTCATTTCTCTCTGCAGGCACATCTTTTTCTATTCAGAGCTCATTAACCCCTATGTCCCGGCTGCATTCCAGTCCAGAGATGTAATGTCTGCTAAACTGCGGAGAAATTATCAGAGGACTGCTACAGTAGTTCTCAGGGTCAGCACTGCTCTGGCCCAGAGGTAGCTGCATTTTCACAGAACCAATTGCTGAACTAATGTTATATACAGTGGTTTTATAAACAAAGTTGTGCAGATACTTCCCGTAGGATGATCCCATGGTGTTTTGCAACTCCTGTTCATTTGCACAATAGAAGCATAAAGCAATTAAAGCCTTTCATGTTTTCAGCATGAATAGATCTATCAAATTTCACAACTCCAATCCAAAATTGGACTCATTTTAAAATTAATATTGGTAATTAGCAGTGCATGACTAAGCTTGAGTGGGTGCTTTCATGGGGGACTTGAGAAATGCTGTCTTTAGTAGCAGATGGGGGACCGGTGCAACCCACTGCTTTAAGGAAGCAGGATGGGATGAGGGAAAGATAGTGGGGCAATAAATATTGCAGTGACTTAGCAGTCACCAGTAACTACCACAACAAGAAAGTCCTGCTTTGGATTCAGTAAAAAGCATCATGAGATATGGATGCCTCACAGTTGAGTGCCATTTTATTGAATGTGTTCCCACTGATAAACTTCATGGGATCCACGTAAGTTTCCAAAAATTAAAAGCAAGAGACAGAAGTGGGAAAACGCTGTATCTCCTGGGGTGGATAGAGGCCACCTGGCTCAGCCTGGAGCAGACCGAAGATGGGGGTTCTGAGGTTGTCCTCACACAGATCCGCCAAGTGTCTGCAAGGAGGCAGAGCTGAAGCAGTGAGGGGAGAGCGTATCATTGACTTCAGGTCAATAAGGCATGACTTCAGGGGCTCTCAGTACCACTGAAAAGTCTTTTTCTTAGTTTGAGTGGCTATCTGTGAGCTGCTCTCAAAATTTGTACTAGTGAATTGGGAAGCTTTGGAAAAGGTTGTGCCTGTCTCCAAGAGCTCCGCACTGTTCATTTGTTCTCATTCTTTCCTAGGCAGAAACCAGTGTGGTTCCTATGAAGAAAAACCATCAGCGACAATGCTACAGGACAGGTCTCACCTGAAGGTCCATGATATGAAGGGCAGCTCTCTGCTTCTGTAGCTGATGGGGGAGGACAACAGCTTGGTAAAAGGAGCTACCAAGAGCTGGCAGGATGAGTTACAGCTCACCCTCTGTGCATGACTTGTATCACAGCACCACCACCACGCCTAAGCCAGACCCAGGGACAGCTCTGGAGGTGACTGTACGAGAACCAGCTACCATAAGCCCTGAGACTACCAGTTTCAACAGCACCAAAATCCCGGATGTGGGCAGCACTGGACCTGGCATGAGCACAATGCTGCTGTCCTTTGGTATCATTACTGTCATTGGGTTGGCTGTAGCTATGGTAAGAGAGCACTGCTAAATATTTCTCTGTCTGTTGAGGGTGGAGGGTGGCAGAGGGGCTCTAGAACTGATTTGGGTTGAACGATTTATTTGTGTTCTACTAGAGACTTACCCAGAACTGCTGGGAACTGATAGTTCCTGAGATCCCTTTCTTTTTAAGCCTTTATCCAATGCTCCAGTCCACAGTCTTCCTGAGGTCGCGCCAGAGCGGGATGCTCAGCAGGCCTAGAGGAAGCCATATGTAGTATGAGTATTTCTTTTTAATAGCAATAGGAAGTTCAGTTAAAAGAACACGAAGCAGATTCTGTTCTGACTTGTTAACCGGAACAGCTGCATTGATTTAAACCTTGTCAACACAGGGACACCACAAGAAAGTTCATCCAAATTAACTTTTAAAGCAGACTGTTGAAATCATGTTGATCTCCCCTGTGGACACGCCTTTTTGAATTAAAGCAGCCTGAATCCATTTTAGCTAGACTCATTCTGGACTGCATTTCCAAGGTCCTACTTGCTGGGTATCAGCAAAGTCCCTGAGAATTTGCTGCGTAACTAACCTTACCATTAACGCTGTAGGCAGAAGCTTTCAGAAGCTATAGTTCAGGGCCTGACGTGGGCAATGCAAGTGCTGCAGTTGTTGTTTTGATATATAACCAGTTCGTTTACCTGCCAACAGAGAACAGAAGGTAAAGGCAAGCTCCCATTCCTCGTAAGAGGAAGAGCTTCGCTAACAATAACCATCAGAGGAGCCTACAGAAAGGGACTACTGCAAAATTTCATTGCAGGCCCAAGGAGGAGTTTTTCCAAAAGCCCCTAAGAGAACCTGCAAACATTATCCCGGAAACGGTCATAAGTTCCCAAGAGCAACATCCAGCGTTCGTAGTTCTCAGAACAAGGCTCTGGAGGCCAAAAGCCTCGCTTTCTTCCCAGCGCAGCCACTCTTACTGGCTGACAAGAGGCAAGTCACTGAGCATGCCCGCTTTGCTTCTTCCCTTTGTACTGGGGAGGGGGTAACAGCACTTCTACGCTGTAGGAAATCCACAGGTGAAAACCACAAAGGGAAAGTTCTTCATCCACTCTTAAATTGCAACATACATCCTACAGCCACCAGAAACATGCTGAGCTACACCTAATAATAATACACCTAATACTCCTACTACTACTAACACGTCTAATAACAGGCCACTCGTGCACTCAGTGTCAGGCATGATCTGCTACCGAACTTATGCCGCTGAATATGAAATTTCATTTTCAGTTGTCACTTCTCCCTTCCCCCTGGCTTTGGTGCACAGTGACACCAGACTTGCTACACCTCCTTTCAGTGTGCCCTGTGCCCAAAATTTCTCTTCTCAGCTGTTCCCCATCCTACTGGGGCTGATGTAATGATGGTTTTTTTTTCTCCATCAGGTTCTGTATATCAGGAAGAGGAAGAGGTAAGTAATGTCTATTGTTGGCTGAAGGGAACTCAGTGCTTCAAAATCCAGAGAGAGCTAGGAAGGAGACAGGGAGAGTGTAAGGGATAGCTGTCTGAGAAAAAGCCTATGGGGCATCAGCTGCATGTGAATGAGGCAGAGGTAGGGACACTGCACTCCTGGTTCTGGCCCACCTTCTAACACCAGAGCTTCAAAGACTCCTGCACAGCTTTGGAAAGGAAAACATGGTTGAGCAGGAGGAGGTTAGGGACCTGAAAACTCTTTATGCTTCATCTACAAGATGCACTAAACCAGACAAAAGGATTATGACTGTATAAAGAAGCTGGGAACTTTGTCATGAGAGGCGTGGATCTCCCCTTTCAGCCTTTCCCAGATCCCTATGTTCTCCAGCAGCACAGGGCAATGACACGGGCCTTGCAGTCTTTAGCTGCAGTCACAGCAACTGGCAGTAGAATAGCGCAGAGATTCAACTTTCTAGCCCAAGACTTAGTGTCTCAATTTCCTTGTTAAGATCCTGGCTGAAAACAGAGAGGAGAGCAACGTGCAGGGAGATGCGTGTCCCACTGCTTCCATCTCTGACTGCAGAGACCCTGGTGAAGAGCCGTTAGATGTGGAACTTCCTCCCTGCCTGACTCCTTTTGACAGGCCTGGCCTGGCCACAGAATTTCAAGAAGTGCTGCTGCCCACTGTAAAATTTCCAAGCCAGACCCTGAAGCACAGGTCTTCATACTGCCACAGGAGCAGCTAATGCTTGGCCTATGAACGTAGCACTGCTGGAGATAATGGTTGTTTTGGGAAAGCCATATAGAGGCAGGGAGGGAATGTGTCATCCTAACGCTTGCCAAAATAGATATTTGTGGGGAGACTGCCAGTAATTGGTTGTGTGTTTCCCTCTCCCACCCCCCAAAACTCGGCTACAGCCTAAGGCAGGGCTCAGTGTCTTCACAGGAGCATGCCCACCCATCCATCCTCCGTCTCTGAGCTGTCCAGTATTTAGGGAGATCTCTTGGGGTAATAGTTTATAGCTCTGTCACTTGGAGCAACAATAGAAGGGTAAGAACAGTCTTTCACAAGCATCAGCCTCTTATGAGAATCTTATCTTTTTCTTATTTTCTATTTATTTTTATGTCCTTCAACCCCAGGGTTAAAGTACTACTGTTAGGCCACTGGAGTGAAAAGTGGACTTCTGCATGGCAGAAGACATGGCAGGACTGGCTGTTGTGGGCAGAGGGACAGGGGGAGAAGTTGCAAAATGCCTAGCCAGTACATTCCACTGTCTCTTTTTTGTCCCACCACATAAAGCTTGATCTTTTAAGATCTGAAGGAACTTAAATTCCTGTCTGATTCCTCTGTGCATAATGCCTGCCAACATGGATTAGTGACAGCAGTTAATCCCCATAACTGCACCATGGGTATCTTCCACTTCTGCCAGCTGCGTGTAGTAGGTTCTTATCCTCATCCCTGCAGGATAGAACACGACCGTTACCCAGCAAGCAGCAACAAGAGCAGAATCTCTGTGCAGCAGGAGAAAGAGCCTACAGAAAGCCTCAGCAGTGGGGTGGGGAAGGCAGCCTGAGCATCTGTCCTTCTCAACCAACCCTTTCTCTTCTCTCCCTTGGGCAGGCTGGAGAAACTACGGCACCAGCTCATGCCCATGTACAACTTTGATCCCACCGAGGAACAGGATGAACTGGAGCAGGAGCTGCTGGAACATGGGCGGGATGCAGCATCTTCCCAGGCATCACAGAGCAAGGTAGGCAGCAGGGACCAGCGAGTCTGTTACTACAACCACTGGTACCTGCACTGCTTTTGTTACAAAGAGTTGTTGTAGGGTAAGGAAACCATGTAAGACCTCAGGAGGACTTCCCCCATCTCCGCTAGCTCTGGAGATAGGGGGCTTGAGCATTTTGGAGTGCTTAGGATGGACTGAAGAGTCAGGCAACAAGGACAGAGAGCCTGGGAAGGCAAAGTGCTGGCTCTACTCAACTAGGAGAGAGACAAGGGCAACTTCAGTAATTAAGGGTGAGTTTACCACAGTTAACCACCCAGGGCACCACAGGGGAGCAGTAGGATGAATGCCATTTCCTCGGAGATGGGACTTCAACGCCCACAAAGCGCTGAGGCTCCTTTGCCCCGGCCCCAAAAAGCAAATAACGTCCACTCAGTTTTAAGGTATGCCTGCTTTGCCTCAGGATGCAAGTGTGGAACAAGGCCTTGCTAAGGCAAGGCCTGTAGTCAGGACAGTTGACTGTGCTGCAAGCCCTGAAGAACGCAGGCAGAAAGCCTGCTCATCGTTGTGACATGGCAACAACTGGTCTTGTCAGCACCTCCAGGCCAACTTTGGTGGGCACAGAGCAGGCACGGCTCAGAAAGAGAAAAGGGAGGAGAGCTGTCTATTTGAATTTGGGGAGAGGGGAAGAAGGCTTTGTTTTGACCACTTCTGAGTGTTCAAAGGCATGCGGCATGCTGAGAAATGGTAAGGTCCTCAGAGACCACCAACTTAACTGCATTTGTGAGTTAGGAAGGAGCTTGGTAGCTTGGCCAGTTGTTTTTGGTTAATGATCCAGATGGATACTTTGACAAGAGGCTATCTCCTTCCCCAGTGTACCACGAGGTAGGAGAAATAGGGAAGAAGGGCTTCTCACCATCGTTTGCAACCAGCTTCACAGGGTTTTCTGTTTCCTTTGTCACCACCACCACACAAAAAGCCTTTCTGAAAGAGAGCCAGCAGGGATGGTTGGAACAGGTATGCGTCTCAGCCAGTGACGCAGCCTCCCCTTAGAGCAGACATTTCTCCTTTCTTGAATTCCTGTGCATCTGCTCTGTGTTGCCCATGTCTTCCCTTGCTTTTCCAGTTCCAGGAGCAGGAGTTCTCCTAAACAATTCTCACTTTCCACACACTTTCCACCTTCAGATAATCTGTAGCAAGCTTGGCGTGGGCAGAAAGGGAAAGAGGAGATAATAAACACAACTGTAATTATAAAATATTGACCTTGAGACATGCTTCCCAACCTGCTAATGAGCACAAACAAGAAGACTTGTCTTTCATATTTCAACACACACAACATATTCTATACACTGGTTTGGGAAAGCAAGAAGTAGCCCTTACTAGGAAAACATCAGATCCCTCTATTAGTGCATATAGAGGACTTCCCTTCAGGTAGTAAAGGGGGAAAATGACAAGGCCAGAGTTAAACTTAGCACAATAAAAACAGATCCTTCCTATACAGAGACTGGCCAACAGCATACCTCAGATCCCTCCAGAGCCTGCTAATGCACAAATACCTCTGCTTGGAAAGTACACAAGTTTAAAGGCTTAACATAGTAAGAGAGGCAGAGTCTAAAACAACAGCCAAAGTCCAGTCTGTGGCATGTTTCCAGGCCTTCTTGGTGTTTCAAGTCTTTTTATGCTGCCTTGTGTATATAAATAGTGACACCCAGTAATCCAGTGGTGTGGGGATTTTATACTGGCATGGATGTGCTGACTTGCTCTCTGGCCTGTTGTATTTCTCTGTCACTGCCTTGTTAATGCCGCGTTAGTCAGCCAGCCTCCCCTTAGTAAGGGGCGGAATGCAGTTATGATACTGTGCAGTCTGTGCCCAAGCACGTGCACCTGAGCAAAGGCAGACTTGCTGGGTCTCATCTTTCACTGCTTCAATGCAGATTCTGCTGACAAGTCAAGGAGCCCTCCAGAGACCCAGCCGTCTTGTGTTCACAGACGTTGCCAATGCCATCAATGCATGAACAATACCTGTCCCTGCTCTGGGATCATGCTGAGACTGGGGAGGATGAAGCCAACAAACCAGTGACTTCCCGCAAGCATGGCCGATCCACTGAGCCCAGCTGGTCACCCCGTTGGTTTGTGTTACAAATGGGCACAAGCACTGGGAACTGTCATCAGTTTGGGAAGCAAACCCTTTGTGATGGCAGTGGTGATTTTTTGGTGTGTCTGTTACCACTAAAAGGTCCTGAGCTCCGCTTTCTGGGCTGGTGCTGACTGATACCATCTGCCAAGATGCGTGCTTAGGAACAGTGCCTGTTTTGTTGTAGACTTGTTAGAGCACATGTGCACACTCTCTGGGTCAGGGAAGGAGGAGAGGTGCATGTTTCAGAGAGCTTCCCCGTTGGCTTTGTGCCACCAGACCCCAAGGAAAGCGATGAAGGAGCCTCTCTGTACAGTGGCCACAGCTTCGGCAGAGCCTGGAGAGGTGACTGGTGGCAAAGCCCCTCTGAACAAGAAGAGCTTACTGCCCTAGCGGAGTAGTAATCTGCGGCACATCAGGGAAAACATGTACCATGGGCTTATGCCCCTTGTGGCACATGGGCTGCTGATAAACCTGTACCCAGGGCAATGATTACGCATGGGGGATTCGCTAGCTTTAAAAAGCAAAATTGTGAACATATGGCTGATTACATCTTAACTGAGGAAGTGGCTGAAGATCCCAAATCAGGGCTGCTGTACAGACAGAGGGGAGTTCATTCAGGCAGAGGCAGGGGGTGTCAATATCTGGCTATGTGGCTCCCTGCCGCTGAGCTAGAAACAATGGTACTTGGGCTATAGAGAGGAGTCGAGTAGAGCTAGGGTTCTGGTATCACCTATCCCCCTCCTGCTTTGGCTCAGGGAGGTTTCTACAGTGCAGAGTGTTATCCCAAAAAAAAGATTAAGCCTTGAAATATTTCTTTTAAATAAGGAAAAACATGTATTGGCTCAACATTACAGCAGCCCCATGTCTGCCCCCAGAGGTGACTGAACAGCTGGTTCGTACTTCCTTACCTGCCCGGACCTGCAGTGAGAGCCTTCTCTTCTTCCTGCTGAAGGAAACACGGAGCTTTGTGTTAGCCTCTGCTCATGTTACCTGCTAATGCAGAAGGTGGGACCAGACAGGTAAGCCAAGAGTTCTCCTGTAACCCTGAAGCATCTCTCTGTCCTTCAGGGCTGCAGGAGGGAGAGAGTGTGAAGGGGTCTCTGGCCACCTTGGCATGCTGCAGTGCAGCATGGGGGCTGTCCTCTGCAGAGCATTTTGGTGGCCACCAGCCCCGAGTGCTGCAGGCCAGCACAGCAGCAGAGCCTGCATGCAAGCATCAGTGTCCAGCCTGTGCACTGATCACCACCTCATTTTTCTGCAGTACATGATTTATCAGTCAGATCATGTTCTATCTACAGCACCAGTCAAAAGGGAATCGGGGCAAGCCAAAATCTGAACGCAGATCTACAGGTAGGCTTTATGCAAGGAGATGTTTCATTGAGGGGCAATTCAGGTAACATGTGCTTTGTTGCTACATTGGACCTGCTAGTTAGTTTTTGTCCTCCCAATTTTTTTTTTTCTCCTTCCCCCCTGTGATTTTTTTTTTTTTTTTTTTTTTTTT
>Ga0065711_1011755_pt1 | contig 10571 bp, 9 predicted proteins | sample Hoacrofraction12_FD_59098 | JGI IMG/M metagenome (GOLD analysis project Ga0065711, IMG submission 59098) | Hoatzin crop microbial communities from Cojedes, Venezuela - Epithelial fraction 12 v2 (version 2) | ecosystem: Host-associated > Birds > Digestive system > Esophagus > Crop | place...
TCGCGGGCGCCCAGACGGCACATGGCCACCGCGCAGTCCTTGCTGGCGGTGGCCAGGCGGTGCAGGAAGCCAACGACCTCCTGCACCACCTGCCGAGCGGGCAGCTGTCAGCGGGGAACCCCCCACGCCCCACCAGCGCGGTGCTGCCGCGCTCCTTCCCCCCACCCTGGCATGGCCGCAGCGCCCCGAGAGCCGGCCAGGCACGGCGATGGGCGCAGCGATGGGCACAGCGCCCACCGTGACAAGGCCACGGCCACCGCCGGGACGGCCACTCCCCACCTCTCCCAGCGCGGTGCCACATCCAGGCCGGGCTGCTGCGGGCGAGGACCCCGCTGCCCCAGTGCCAGGCCCAGCCGATGCATGGCACAGCCGGCAAAGCCCCACCACTGGCTGGGAGTCCCGGGGCCCCCTCACCTCCCGGTCGCTGCTCTGGGCGCTCAGGGAGGACAGGCAGGGCTCCACGCACTCGTGCCAGGGCAGCGCGACCTCCTGGTCACCGTCCAGGAACTTGCTCAGGATCCTGCGTCACGGAGGGGTCCACTCAGGCCGGGGCTCACAGACAGCCATGCCAGAGGCAGCCCCGCTTCCCTGCCCCGTGGGAACGGCCAGCACCCGCAGGGACGGGGAGCCCAGGCTGCCCAGGCACCTCCGACACCCCACCAGCACCCAGGCACGCGCTGCTCTGTCCCCACGGGGTCCTGTGCCCCAGGAAAGCCCCGTCAGCACCCCCACCTGCCCCCNGTGAAGGACAACAGCCCCACCAAGAGCCACCAGCACACCCCGTGTCCCCCCGGCATCACCACCAGCACTCGCATGCCTGCTGTGGAGGCCCCAGACCCCCACCAAGCCCCCCGCACCCACCTGAGGATGCTCAGGCTCGTGCCCTTCTCCGCCTCCAGCAGCTCAAAGCTGCGCAGCAGCAGCCTGAAGCACCCGTGGTCCCGCAGCAGCTGGGCCACCTCGCCAGAGGGGACAGGGCCTTCGCCGCAGAGCTGCCGCTCCAGGGCCACCACCACGTCCTTGGACAAGACGCCGTCCCCGAGGCCGCCCAGCAGCGCCCGCACGTCCCTCGGGTCCAGCGGGGCCTCTCTGCCTGCCACGACAAGGACACGGGGGCCCAGCCCGGGCGCTCGCCTCGCGAGCGGGGCCACGGCATGGCGGGGCGCGGGCCGCACGCTACCTGCCGTCTGCGGGCCCAGGGGCAGCCGCTGCTCCGCGAGGCGGTTGATGGCGCGGAGGGCCAGCGTCGCGTGAGGGCAGCCGCTGCTCTGCCCGTCCCACCAGCAGCTCTGCAGCACCGCGGCGAGACCGCAGCTCGCCAGCTGCTCCGCCAGGCCCCGGTGGCTCTCCATCAGCGTGTTCACCACCAGCAAGCCGTTCTGCACGCCCGACGAGCCCCTGCACGGACAGAGCGATGCAGGCGCCTTCCTCCCCCAGGCACGGAGCCTCCCCTGCACCCACAGGCCACCCACCTCTATCCTATCCCCCCCCATCCACACACAGGGTCCCCCCAACCCCAGACACTGTCCTTGCTCTGCCCCTACCCTGGGACGCTCTGCATGGTGCTCATGGCAGCGGGGATGGCACTCAGCAGGCTTGCCGAGCCCTCGCTGGAGGCAGAGCCGATGCTGGCAAAGATCTCCCGCATCATCTGCGCGTCGGCATGGCTCAGGGGCAAGGGCTTCTCACCGGCACCTCCGGGCTCGTCGGCCACAGCTCCCACCAGCACCTTCAGGGCCTGCACGGCCAACGGCAGTCAGGAGGGCAGCGGGCATCTCCGCCACACCCACGGCTGCCCACCCACGGCGTCCCTCTGCCACGCTCACCGCCAGGCCAGCCTGCTGCACCAGGGCGGAGGCAGCGTGCTGCTGCATGCAGGCCAGCACCGCCCGCACGCCGCCCTCCGTGGCAAATGGCACGCGCCAGTCGTGCTTCGCCATCAGCACGGCCACCAGCCGCAGCGTCACCACCACCACGGCCTTCTCGGCCACCTCAGCGCTCAGCAGCTCCACTGTCACCTTCACCAGCTTCTCCCTGCACGGCAAAAGACANCTCAGGAAGAGCCTCTGGGCACTGCCGCNGGCACTCNGGGCCCTGCCAGTCACCTTCTNCTGCCCACACGGCTCTACTGCAGCTGGGTCACCCCAGCAATGAGACTGCCTGGGGCAAAGGGACACAGGATCCACTGCTCTTCCTGCTGAGCATGCAGGAACACACTGGCCTTCACACTCCCTCTCCCCCACCCTGCCCACACGGCCCTCCCCAGCCAGCACGCAGGCTGCGCAGCACCCCATGGCTCACCCAACTGTCCTCGCCTCCAGCCCGCCCCAGGCTTTCCCGACTTGCTGCTCGGCCTCAGGCTCCTCCTCCAGGATCTTCACGATGTGCTTCAGCCCGGCTAAGCGCAGCCCCACCTCTGAGCTGCTGCTCTGGATCACGTCCACCACGGCTCCAATCCTGGCCAGCGAGCCCCTCTCGCTCAGCCCCTCGGAGCTGCCCAGCACTGGTGGGAGGGAGGCAGGGACACAGGCGTCAGAGCAGCGGCGACAGCCCCGCAACTCCCGGGGTGCCGTGCACCCGCAGACCCAGCACCCACAGGCCCCCCTCCCCACGCCTGGCCTCCCACGTCTGCCCAGAGCCTTCCTCCACCGAGGCAACGGAGCCGCCTCCAGCACCGTGCCTGTGCCCCCGTGCGTAGCAGGCAACTACCTTTGGCCTGCTCCTCTGTCACCTCTGGGAAGAACAGCCCTTCGCTCGCAAGGAGCTCGCTGAACAGCTGGGAATCCGACTTCGCCGCTGCAGCGGGGGCTGCCGAAAGGTCTTCCTTCGCCGTCGGGCCTTCAGGGCCAGCACTCCTGCAGCTGGCACCCTCCGGGGACACCNCAGTGCTCCCTCCGCCACCCTGCTCGGTCNCCCTCTCGAGGAAGTATTTTGCGTAGACNTGGGAGCCGNGCAGGTCACGCCNAGTGCTGCCCTGGCACCGCTCCTCCAAGACCCNCAGCACCTTCCGGGCCAGCTCCGCAGGTACCGACAGCTGGATCAGGGCTTCTTCATCCACCTCCGACAGCTGCACAGACGGGGTCAAGTTCACCCTCATGGACTCGCCACAGACCCCGCGCCCCTTGTGACAGCCAGAGCCAGAACCCACAGAAAGGATGCACCGCCGGAGGCCCCCAGGGCCGTTCCCCAGGGCCACCCTCCCCTGGCTGTGCCCAGCCCAGCTCCCGCCAGCCCAGGCCTCCCACCTACACTCACCACCCAACCCCAACCGGCAGCATCACCCCCTGGGCTCGCCTCGCCTACCCAGACCTCGCTGGACACAGCCACTCGCCCAGCGTCACGGGAGACCGCCTTCCCTCCCACCTCTCCTCGCCCCTTTGCTGTGCCCAGCTCCCCACACTTTTGCCATCCCCCGCTCACCTTCTCCTCTCACTCCCGTTTCTGCCCCGTCCAGACTGTCCCTGCACAACTCACGCTTGCCATCGCCACCGCCAGGCCCGGGCGCTTCCCCAATGTTCTCCCTCCCGCTTCCCCACTGCAGGCTCTGGCCCGCACCTGCTCTCCCTGGTCCTGCTGGATGAGACAGGCAATCTCTTTCTGCTCCTCTGCCTCCAGCTTCTTCACAAAGAACAGCAGCTCCCACCACTCGGCACGGCTCAGGGCCTCTGCAGCCTCGGCCGGCTGCTCCCCCAGGTAAGGCAGGGAGTACAGACCCCCAAAGAGCTTCCAGAAAAACGGCTGCGCCACTGCAGGACAGCAGAGCAAGGAAGGGCACCGTCAGCTCTGCCAGTTCCCCTGTCCTCTGCCACGCTCCCCATGTTCCCCGGGGAAAGAGCTCCTGCGGACTATCTAGGCAGAAGAGGTCCCCACTGTCCCACAGCCTGCTGTGCGAAACAAAGGTGACAGGAGGGCAGCAAGAGAGGGGGAACACACTGGGAGGAGACCCCAGAAGCTGTAGAGATGGGGATTACCATCTTCACTTGAACCTCTTTGGGCTGTAGAACAGAAAAAGCACATGCTCGAAATGGGCACCTCTAGCTCACTGCTCCCCTAAGCTGTTCCCACAGTGCCTGGACCACCCAGGGCAACACACTTGGACACCCTGCACCAGCAGAAGCCACAGGGCCCGCGTGCAGCTGCAGAAGCGGAAACAGAGCTGACCCACGATGCTAGAGGACTCAATGGATAGGAACTTAATTCTGCCATGAGCTTCTCTCTTTTCCAAATGCCTCCTGCTGGCCAACAGGGCAAATATTTATAAGCAAAAGTAAAATGAGACTGCACAGTTATTTTTAGCTAATGCATTCAAAAATGAAGAGAGGGAGATAAAATCCATTATATAGGTTAGATATTCCCTAGGTAATTTATGAATACACTTTCTGATATCCGCTAAGCAGCAACTTGCAGCTCTTTCTGCAAATGGAAAGTGGGAGACATTCACCACCTCAGGACACAACAGAGAAACGCCAAGCTCACTCCTCGATGCTCAAGCATGCTAAGAGCAACTACATGCACGGCTGATTACAAACAATCAGTCAACATGAGCTAATTTATCCAACTCTCTAGATACAATGCAGAAAGCATCTACTTTTTCAATTCAATTTCTATGTGGGATATGATGACTGGAAAGAGTTTTACACAGAGGTGGAGCCCATGCTTCTACCAAAATCAGAGAAACTGAGAAAAAAGGCAAAGTCTAACCAAGTTTGTTTTAACTCGGTCACTTCAAACTGACATGTAGTTAAGTCTTTAGTTACAAGAGGCAGAAGCCATTGAAGAAGCCATCTTTTCAACTGACAACAAGAATATTTTTCAAATAGATAATCAGATGCTGATCTCATGTATATTCTGTCTCTTGCAGCAGTTAAATCCAAATCACTCTACCCAAAAGGTGTCCTACAAGATCACGGGCATGACAAAAGAGTTACTTTAACAAGTTTCCCTGGCCAGAGTCATGTCAGATGCTGAACAAGAAAGAGGTATCTGAAGTCTGGATTTTCCCTTTTATCTGCTTCCAGTATAAGAGCAATGTCAAATTCTAGGAGATTCTGCAGATGTCTTCTGAAAACAGTGCATTTAATGCTCACTTTGCCCAAAACTGAGTGGTATGAAGTTAAAAGCATTAACATGCTAACAATTTGTTTAAAAATTCACATCACTTATTTAAGCGAATCTGAGGGTGCCTAAAGCAGTTTCATCTCAGAGAGATTCTACGTTCTGATTTTGGCAGTTTGTTCAGCTAATTCAAATACAAGTTTTTGACAGTCGCAAGTTAATTCTAGGATTCAAAAATACTCCACACAACCACAAGCCATGTGATTACTTAACCAGTTCTACACAGTCATACAAACTAAAAGCTCATAGTGCTTTCTAAATCCAACCTGCTAGTTGTTAAGTTCTTAGCCATGTAAAGTTCGTCACTCAAAAATATGCCACAGCAGAATCAGAAAGAGATGATACAGCCACACACATGCAGGACATAATCTCACCTGTGTCTAGCTTAAAGCTCTCTATTGGACTATATTCTTTCTCCTGAGCAGCAGGTTCTTCCCACTGGTCTCCAAAGCCAATAATCTCCAACATGTGCCAACACATCCAGTAGGTTCGTCCTGTTGACTGCCACAAAACCTATGGGTGAAACAGATTTAGATGATCAGATTTGCTCACTTATTCAATCCTCATGCTACATTTATCCCCTCTTTTCCCAAATGCATGGAGATAGCAAGCAGTGCTTAAGCTGAAGAACTCTTAATTCACATACAGATATCCACACACGCATTGTCTAATTTTTAAGCATACCACCTTTATTAACTTGTTTCCCTTGTTACACCTGGATCTTTATTAAAAACATCAGCTTTGCCTGTAGTCACTACAGATCTCATCTAGCACAGCAGCAGTGACAGGAGTGCATCCAGTTAAGCACGCCCGTTCCAGAAGTGCTCAGCAGCAGGTGCCTTGGGAAAACCATACAACAGAAGAACTCAACCAATGCTACCTCGAGGCAGATGAGCTGTATATGAAGGGTCTTGAGGCACAAACCACTTAGTGAATGCAAATGTAAATAAAACTATTTTTCTTACTCTGACTTTACTTTCTATTGGGTATACTTTTACACCTTGGTCATTCATCAACCCTCTCAGACAGGTTTTGGGCTCTTGACAAGCATATCTCAGAGAAGGCAATTGTTTCCTGTGCTTTGTCCAAGTTGCCTCTCAAAATCAAAAGGATGTTTTTTATGGCTTTTCATACTGTAGTTTTACATTTAACCTTCTGAGCAGAAGGAGGACCCAGCAACAGCAAGTAGATGTCAATAACTTAAAAAAACAGCAGAAAAACAAACGGATTGCCTGCTTCACTGAGCGCTTTTGGAGTTACACCAATGCTACTAGAAGTCCATTGTGCTGGAGAGCTAAAGAGATAAGATGCTGAGAGACTTTAAGAAAGTACTACATGGAAGGAAACTAAGTTAAACTCCACACACAACACCAATTAGTCTTCAATGCATCCCTGATCTAAATTAGTTACGTACCAAATATCATCTCACAGTAGTCATGGAAAGATATGACTGAAGGCCCAGACACAACAGTGAAACTTTTGCTTTGGAGAGGCGAAGAAAGCAACAGAAAACAGAGCAACAAAGGAAAGACGAGAGGAGGCAGGAAACAGACTCATGATGGACTTGCCTCCATCAAAAATGCACATGAATTTGCATTGTGCACACAGGAGACTGACAGCAAGCCTCAGGCAGGATGAGCTACAAAAGCAGAACACATCAAAAAGGAAAGGATCTAAATTTTAACAAGACCAGGGAGAAGCAGTTCTCATAGCTTGAACTCAGTAGTCACCAGCAGATAAACTGTCAATATGAAGCAAGTGTGATACACAAGGTAGAAAGAGGAACAGAGATAAAAATCAAGTTTCCCTTCAAAGAGAGACTGATGCAAAGGCCCAGAAACGCAACGACGGTCAAGAGATGTCATTATAAAGATGAATGTGAGATGTTTGATTCCTGGTTTCTCCCTGTGAATAAAAATCTCATTGAATGGTTTGACTCGCAAGTTTCTCACATAACTCTTAGCAAACTGCTACAGACACATACACAGATATGAACATAAAAAGCAGGGTAAAAAGCAACACCGTCAAAGACTGCATGTACATTCCAAACTTCCCAGGCAGACTGGAGGTCAAGGAACATTAATAGCTGCAGAAATTAGCTATTTCCAAATACAACAGCCAAACTTCTTCACTGAATGTTAATTACCACTTAGATCTAGTTTTGCCAGTAGTGTGAGCCTTACAAAAGATTATTCTTGAAAATAAGCCTGAATGGAGCAATTGCAAGTTCATTCAACCTAATTAAAAAGAAAAATAAACAGGAGAAAGAACCCAAGGGACCAACTGGACAAAGCGAATGGACGTTAACAGTACACTTCAGCTCAACAGTGAACAAAAAAACCCTCTGAAATTTGTATCGCAGGCAACAGGAGAAAAATGTGAAATGATCTTGGTGCTCTTTCCAAGTGTCCAATTACATTTAAGAGTAAAAGCAAGTACAAGCTTACAAGAAATAGAAAACTGAATTTGAGAAAAACACAAATCTTAGAAATCAAGGAGCATAAGGACAAAGAGAGAATCAGTAGGAAACGTATTTCCTTTGCTCTTTATCTTTACAGACTAGGTTATAAAAGACAAAAGGTTTATCAACCACTTAAAAATAAGATGCAAAGCAGTTATTCAATTGAGGGGGCCTGAAATGAAAAATCATCTATGCACGGTCCAAAACTAGAAAAGTATGTTACTTGAATATTGAGTAAACACAAAAGAAAGCAAAGTAAACTGATAACTAGTAGAAGAACGCAAATCCAGAAGCTGCCACAACTGAGGGAGAACCAAAATCAGTTTGGAAGAGACAGATGAAAGACATGCCATGTAATCTACCAGAAGCACAGTCAGAAAGCAGGAATGATTCAGGTTATTCACTGGTGTTTTGATGTGACTGACAAACACTAAAGCCAGTGCTTCTAATTTGAGAAAAAAAAAAAATCCATTAAATAAATCATCATTACAACTTCTTGACTTCAGTAGTATGCAAACTATTAAAGCATATTTTAGTGGAAAGAACAACAAAAGGTTTCAAGGTAAACAGTAAATTTGAATTAACAGGTAAACCTGCTTCAAGTTTCAGTTCTGACAGACTGACGCATTAGCTTTCTTTGGTGAAGTAATTGATTTTCTAGATTAAAAGAAAAAAAAATTTCAATTGTCAACTTCAGTAAAGCACAGGGCATCACACGGTAAATCATTAAACCAAAGAAGAAAGTGACTGAGTAGAGGAACTGTGGGCAAGAAATCTGCTCAACAGAACTCAAGAACTTAGGAACATGAAGGCGGAAGAACAGGAGTAGAAGAAAGAGCAAACAAGATGCGCAAGCCATATTTGTACAGCACAGGCTGCCCTAACAGTTACGCTCTCCCAATATAAGCACATACTGGTAATATCCACCACCAAACAAGCAGATCAGGCTGGAAGCACCCTTCTTGCACACACACATTTCGGAGCATTTTAAGCTGCTGGTTTGAATTACATCCACAAGAAGTGCTCCAAAACTAGCAGGCAGTTAAGAAGCCTGGACCAGAGTAAGTTAAAGTTACTGAAAGGCTACTGGAAAAATTCATCCTAAAAGCAGTTCTCACTGAATAAGCAGAAGAGTATCAGAAGGAAGAAGCAGTCTGTAACTGGCTGAGGAAAAAATCTGAAAGAATATTCACACAATTTCCCTGTGCACAAGAAAGTAAAGAGAGACAATAAGAGAAAAGAGATGTCAGTGTTTAGTGTTTTTAATTGGCTAATTCTTATTTGGCTGTAAATGAAAACAAAGGCATTACACAAAATAAAACGGGCTGTAGTACAGGAAGGCTAGAGAATCTCATGCTTAACCAAAGCTGAAAGTACATTTAAAGAAGATGGTTTTCAAACACACAGAAGGTAATGTCACATTCTCCACCTCCTCTCTGGAAACATTGGTAATGAACTTTAAGTTACAGCAAGAGAGATTTGAAAGAGCATTAGGAATCACTCATTTCTACAGATACCAGAGTGAGGCTTCTCAGCCACTGATTTTTGAGTATCAGCAACACAGAGCTTTGCACTAGCGTGGCACTGAAGTCTGTTTGCAGACCACCTATATCCGCAGAAATCAGCTTTGAGTAGGGAAGCCTTTGAGCACTGGGTGAAGTAGCACGGAAGTGCAGCTATGACCAACTGAAGTGGCTATCTCAATTTAATAAATACTATCCAATATATACTATATTATACAATATTCAGATATTTATACACCTAATAAATACTGTACTAACATAAATACTATCTCGATTTAATAACAATTTCATGAACTGAATTATAGCCCTGTTTGCAGCCAACACAATCCTGGACTGAGCAGAGGAGATGAGCAGAGATAGCCCTCTATCTACGGATGACAGCCAGCTGAAGCTTGATTTTTAAGAGGACAGAAATTGTGCCTCTAGCTGCAGTGTCTGGGAAGCTCAAAAGCATGGCCAAAGTGCAAGATCAGCAGACAGCCTGCAGAAATAACCATACATAGATTAGAGTGACGTCCAAAGCCCACCGGCTCCCCACTGCATAGTCAAAATCTCAGCTCTCACTGAACATGCGCAGCCTTCAGGACTGAGAAGAAGGACTCAAGAAAAAGGTCTAAGCAGGAGCACACACCTCCCCATGCCCAAAAAAATGCTGGAACCACACTCAAATGCTCTCCCATCCCCAGGCCTGAGTCCAAGCCCTGCTGCTGCAGCACTGACCCATACACTAGCAAGATATTCTGGGAGTGGCAAGAGCTGAATGCCTTAGGCTGAGAATTGGACACCAAGCCAACAAAAGGAATCTTGTGGTCATGTTTACTACAGGTTTCCCCATGAAGAGAAGCCTATTGACAAAGTCTTCTTACTCCAGCTATAGGAGGGATTGTGCTCACAGGCCCTCATCCTGCTGGGGGACTTCAACCACCCTGACACCGGCTGGAAAAGTAGCACGGGGAGCTACAGGCAATCCAGGAGACTCCTGGAGTGCACTGAAGATAATTTCTTAGGCCAGGTAATAGACAGCCCTACCAAAGGAGATGCAGTACTGGACCTGTTGGTCACCAAAGCACGCAAGCTAATTACAGACATTAAGATTGGAGGCAGCTTGGGCTGCAGTGATCATGCACTGCTGGAGTTTGCAGTCCTGAGGCAAAGAGTAAAGTCAGGACTCTGAATTTTAGGAGAGCAAAATTCCAGCTGTTCAAGGAGTTAGTCAACGGGACTCCCTGGGAAACTACCCTCAGTGACAAGGGAGCAGAACACAGCTGGGAGACCTTTAAGGACACTTTTCACAGAGCACAAGAGCTCTCAATCCCCAAGTGTAAGAAATCAGAAAACGATTGTTGTCTTCCTAGACTTCACCAAGGCTTTCAACACTGTCTCCCATAACATCCTCCTAGGGAAGCTCAGGAAGTGTGGGCTGGATGAGTGGTCAGTGAGGTGGATTGAGAACTGGCTGAATGGCAGAACTC
>Ga0065711_1050972_pt1 | contig 10571 bp, 11 predicted proteins | sample Hoacrofraction12_FD_59098 | JGI IMG/M metagenome (GOLD analysis project Ga0065711, IMG submission 59098) | Hoatzin crop microbial communities from Cojedes, Venezuela - Epithelial fraction 12 v2 (version 2) | ecosystem: Host-associated > Birds > Digestive system > Esophagus > Crop | place...
CATATTTATATTTTAGCCATCGTCCTCCATACCACTGAGGCTTTACCCGCTTGGCTTGCTTGATTGCAGCGCATGTTTCACATTCATGGATAACCTGTGCAATGGTATCCATGGTCAAGTCCACCCCTCAGTCATGAGCCCATCTGTATGTTGCGTCTCTTCCTTGGTGGCCCGAGGTGTCATGGGCCCACCGAGCTATAAACAGTTCACCCTCATGTTGCCAGTCCAGATCCATCTGAGACACTTTGATCTTGGCAACCTGGTCCACCTGCTGGTTGCTTTGATGTTCTTCAGTGGCCCCGCTCTTGGGGACATGAGCATCCACGTGATGCACTTTTACAACCAACTGCTCTAGCTAGGTGGCAATACCTTGCCACAATGGGGCAGCCCAGATAGGTTTGCCTCTGTGCTGCCAGTTGTTCTTCTTCCATTGCTGTAGCTGCCCCCACAAGACATTGGCCACCATCCAAGAGTCGGTGTAAAGACAGAGCACTGACCACTCCTCTCGACTGGCAATGTCTAAAGCCAGCTGGATGGCTTTCATCTCTGCAAACTGGCTCGACTCACCTTCTCCTTCAGCAGTTTCTGCAGCTTGTCCTGTAGGTCTCCACACAGCAGCCTTCCACCTCTGCTGCTTCCTCACAATGCAACAGGAACCATCCATGAACAGGGCATACTGCTTCTCATTTTCTGGCAGTTTATTATACATCGGGGCCTCTTCAGCACATGTCACCTCCTCCTCTGGTGACATTCTGAAAACTTTGCCTTCTGGCCAGTCCATGATCACTTCCAGAATTCCTGGCAACTGGGGTTTCCCGTTCAGGCCTGCTGTGTGATCAGCCGTATGATATCACATGGTATAGAATACCCCATTTGTTTACCAGTTTGGGTCAGCCATCCTGAGTGTGTCACCTCCTGGCTTCTTGTGAAAATTAACTCTATCCTAGCCGAACATAGGACAAGTGAGTTCTACTAAATCCCCCAAATTCTCCCTCTTTTAAGCTACTTTCGGGGAGGAATTGTCGTATACATTTACTTGGGTAAGTCCATACATTTATTTTCTTTATGTAGATATTAATACATATGTTCTCACTTATGTTTCATATTAAAGTAATTGATTAGATGTGAGAAACACTTGTGTGTGAATGTGGAGAATGACTTATGATCTTGACAGTTTTCCAGGCAGAATCCTAGGGAAAAAAAATGTTATATTCCATAGTTGATATCACTTTACAATATCACATTGTGTATCAAGTAAACTAGCAAACCTTCTTTTAAAACACCTTACATGCAAATGTTTTGGGTTTTTTTATTAAACACCATCTTCGATAAAAATGTTGTAAAGAAACAATTCTTCCACCTTATGATTGTGGGGTTTGTAGGATTCCTCTCATAGTCTTGCTGCACATGAAATCTGTAGTGTTTCAAGGCAATGGCCTTTGCTGTAGGAGATTCATGTCATGATGGTGAGGGTGATAGAAATGGCCCTTTAAAGTACATCCAGCCTTTGCAGCCAGGGCGGCTTTCACGCATGAATCCTTCATTGGTACCTAAAGCAGAAAGTAGGCAGGAGTTTGAGATGATCTGGTCTAAGAATAGAGACTGAAGAACAAGAAATTCCTGTTCATCTGAGTTTTCTGTCTCATCTGGAACATCTAGTGCTTCAGAGGAGGGGGAAATACTATGGCAATAAGGGGGTGGAGGAGGGGTCTCTAGCTGCCTGTGCTTTTCCCCATAAAAGTACACCAGCCGAATGCAATGATAGGAATGCAGGAGACGTGAATAAAAGAACCTCTCTTGTCCCTTTTGGACTGTGTAAGCATGGATCTTTGGCTAGAGCACCTATTGTATTGAACAGTGAGCAGCTGCTGCTGATTTGCAATTGAGAACTGAAATCTATTTAGAGAAATAATTGCTTTAGTTTCCAAGATGCTCCTGGAAATAAGATCTAAATTTCTTATTATAGTCTTACCTGGCAAAATACAGTATGTTCTAAACAATAATTTAAAATTCTTTAATTAAAAATTCTTAAAGAAGGTGAGTTAGTCTTCCAGGTTTGTAATGGAAAAAAAAGTAGGAACAAACAATCCTCTTGTAAAGGGGAGGATACTAATTGTGTCCTGTTCTCTCACTGGAGTGAGAAATAGAACACCTGTGCTCGTCCTCTCCCAAGTAGTGCTTGGGACTGTATTTTTCACTTGGAGTATTTTTCCTTTTTATAAAACAAAAAAAAGCAAATAAAAAAAATAAAAAGAAAGAGAAAGAATCTGGATACCTTTGTTTTTCCAGTCCATCTCGTAGGGTATGATGTAGAGTTCTTTATTGCCAAAATTTATTGCAGATTAACTAGTGCATTTGGGTAATTCTTCTTTAAGTTGTCACTTCTTAAACTGCTTTTAAGGAATAGTGCTTTTAAAATACATACAAAATTACAACAAAGATTTGAAAGTGTAGCCAGCTAGCGTATTTCTTGCATCTTGCTGTTTAGTACCCCTTGTTCCATTCTTATGCTGATGATCTTCAGGGTACTTTTTCAGAATGGCAGAACTGACAGCACGTACAGTGGAGGAACACAGGTAAAGCTAAATACAGAAAAATTTGTTCAAATAAATATTGTCTTAGACTCACTTCCTAAGTACTATCTAATACTGGGAATCAGGACAATGGTTTAAGAGGTTACTAATTCTGAGAATTCATCTCCTGCATTTTATATTTAAGAATTTCTTCCCTTTTTTGTACCTCACAACAAAGATTGTAACACTTGCAATCTGCTTTTTAAGTGTAGTAGCAGGACTAATAAGCTTCTCTAAGGTTGTTCAGTTGAAGAACAAACTTGCCGTACATGGCATCCAAGTTCTGCACTAACCTTATACACGCTATCATTTCTATATCAAATAAAAATAAATGGCTTATCATTTTAGGGCTTCATCTGCTACCTTTTTTCTTTTTTGCCCCCTGTTCCTGCTAGCCCAGACGGGTAAGAACTGAGAACTGCAGGATTAAACCATCAGCAACAAAAGACTTATTTCAAGAATTTTAGTTTTGCACAGTTGCCCTGTTAAAAGTCTTTATTTTTAAATGAAAATCCTACAGTGATTTCCTGACAATTCTGTCTTACTCTGAGTGTTCACCTGACTTTTTCCAGAAGTACGAATCACTCATGGATCTCATGGTTCTCAGCTGAAATGAAGCCTTATGAGTGATTTTTAAAAACACACTGTTTTTGCTGAGTGAGATAATAAGTGTTCAGCCTTTATCTCTTAATCCACTGGCTGATGCCAAGCAAAGATGTGAATATCAAGGGAGAGCGCCGACTGGGCTTCTGCCTCACGAAGCGCAGACGTTCCCTTTGCTAATTATCACACAGTAGTAGTAAGAACGACTATACCATCTTCCTCTCTGTGGTGAGCCTCCTGATGTGCTACCAGCTGAACACTGGTGCTGGCTGGGGACTTTGGGGGCTCCTGTTCCATAAAGGGTAACTGTGGGGAAAGTGTTAATGTCTACTGGCTGGATTCAGACGTTGCTCTGAGACTCCTTCAGGTGCAAGGGGACTAATCCTGCAATCTTGTTTCAAACAAACCACATCTTCTAAAGGCAAGAGAAATATAGATAATCTCCAGGCAGACAAGGTGAGGTAAATATATGCCTTACTAATGACATTGGAAAAATAGCCTCCCACTACAACACATCCTGTTGCTGTGGTGCTGTCTTGGGGAAGGACAGTGACCATTCCTCTTCAGTAGTACAGCATCAATGCTGAGTGTCAGTGGAGCTGAAGAGTTGTTGCTCATCTGTGTTGTATCACAAAGCATAATTAAGTTACTGGAAAAAGAGAGGGAAAGAGAGAGGATAATTGATGGTACATTTTTGTGCCACGGGCCATCTCAGTTACAATGTCTGTTTTCATGGCGTAACTGGTTTCCACCAATGCAGAGAGATGAGACGGATGGCTCATAGCTGGTTATAAAAGTTGCTGGGGAAGTACATCTTCTGTGAGTGAAATTAGTCTTCTCAATGACTGGACAAGTCCAAGTCTAGATAGGATAAAGGAGGTAGAGAATGATTTGGAGGCCTGATCAGTTTCCCACCATAGTAGTACTCAGGTCTCCTGTGCCTGAAAGAGCTGAAAAGGAAAAATGTGAAGACAGTTATGGGGAGGCGGGGCAGGGGGGGCGATGTCATGAACAGGGAAAATCAAAGGGGATCAGGGTCTTAAACTGGCAACAGAAAGAGAACCTACCAGCTCCCTGATCTCTGGTTAGGTTGAAAATCTGCTAGCTTACCAAGAATTAAAACTATTCTGTAATTTTTTATTATTCCTGCCCCTAATTTTTCATCTCTTAAACTGTTGGAGCATATTGCAGGGGTTCCTGCAGGCATGGTGAGTTACATCAGGTGAGAGTGAGAAGGGTGGGTGATCAGTAACTCGTTGGTTTGGGCCTTTCTACCAAGACTTTAATGACTGGAGGCAGAGAGCAGGTGGAAACCACTTTCACCACAACCTGACTCAGAGTGCTGACTGCTTTGACTGATGCTGATAGAGGGCAGAAAGCTATAAATCCATCCTGTGCCTCACAACCCTAGTAGGAAAATTGCATCAGTTTCCCTGTGAGCTAAGAAAGACTCAAGCGCGGTTAATGTATAAGCAAGCTGATCTATAATTACCCAAAGAACTAGTTTGAGAGCATTATTAGTGTTACAAAATGTAATAGCAGTATTACATAAGCAGAATAACAATAGTATATCTCTAAATGGTTGCAGACTGCCTCTTTTGACAGCTGTGGTAGAAAATGGATCACTGGATGGTCATGAAATGAATATTTTCCCTAATCAGAATGGAGAGCTTTATTAGCCTTATAATTACTTGTTTAGCAGTCACTTATTAATTTTTTTTTTAGTCCATAAGTAATAAAATGGGCCTGTTTATTAAATAACATTTTAATTAGGAATCATTTTTAACATGTGCCAAGTTCTTAATGCTTTCTCCTGTGCAATTACTTAGATAAATGCTTGTATTTCTGATAACTCCATTGACACCATCAGCCAAACTAAGCCTTGCTTGGTATACAGCTCATGTAAAATAACAGGCTCCAGACATCTTGACTTCCCCAAACAGCTAATTTTTAACATATTGCAATAGAATATTGCTTATTTTACTAAATAGGTTTTACATACTCCTGCTAGATACTGTATATTTACAGCTCATTTAAATTCAAATGTACTATTTTTGCTCAGCTAAATTTCTTATCAGCTGCACTGGAAAGCTTGCATTTAAACATTTTTTTAGGAAATTTCACATTTTCATTAAAACACACCTCAGAGGCAATGTCGACAAATTGTTTTGCAAATGTCTACATGCTATTTGGCCATGCATGAAACTTATTTAAAATATTATGAATGTTGGTGTAATGTCGAGTAAATGTTTTAAGTGATCATTCTGATGAAATTAAAATGTCTGTCTTTTGTCTCTTTCACAAAAGCTGAACAACTTTTTTTTTTCTTTTCACTGCTATTTTTTAAATGAGGATCAGCATCATCAGAGTGCTTGCTTGTTTACACATGAGATATTGGCACCGTTTCTTCTCTTGTCCTGAGATGAAACCCTGATCAGGCCAAGAAGAAAGATGGCTGCCTTTTCACCAGTATGGAACATGAGTAGATCAAACATCCTATGCTGGTTTGTGCAAGTAAAGCCCTATTTGGCCAGCTAGTACACCTAATTATGGCATAGGAATTAGGCTAATGAAGCATGAATTCTGGTAATAGCATGGGACCTGCAGATTCTTTGCAGCTGATTTTAGTAAGCCTTTGCTGATTTATGCTCACCAGCAGTTTTGATCTCTAAGTATACAGTTTCCACATGCTTATCTATTGCTTGCCTAGCTCTTCTGTACAGGTTTAAGGCTAAAACTGGCCATCCTAGATAGCAATACAAATTGCCTTATGAGTCTCAGATTCAAACATAGGGCTGTATTTCAGTCCATTTTTAGGAGTTTCAACCTTGTGTCCCAGAGCTATCTGGAATACTAGCCATACAAAAGTCAATGCAATTTCACTAGGACAATTTAGCCACTGTGAGGCATCCCTATATAAGGGATAGCATGTGTTCTCTGCTTTTTCATTACAAACTTTTCTTTGGGATTATTCTAGTATATGCTAGTTACCATTTCTCAGTAAGCACTGGATGTATGAATCCTTGTTTACAAGTTTAAACTTGGTTTTGAAGGAAGGTTGAAGTAGGCTAAGGGTTCAAGCTGACTGTAAATGAGAAGCACATTCTGTTCTGAAATAAACATTTCCCTTCATGTACAGGAACAAAGGAAAGAAAAGAAATTGTCCTTTCCTCTGGAAAATTTCAACAGTATTTTTCAGCATATGACATCAACAGTGATGAGAACACAAGTCTGTGAAACATCTACACTTATTTTTTTTTATTTATGGATTTTGAAGGGAAAGAGAGCTGTCTTCATACACTTGTATACTCAGATTCTATACCTCAGTCACTATGAGAATAGGACTTAAAAAAGAAAGTCCATGATCACTTCTTCAAGTAGCAAAGAGACTGTAGACACTGAGGCTTCCCACAAATGTAAGGATCATGTGAATTTGACTGAGGACTGGTCTGTAGACCCAACTGATGGCTTGTCTGCACGTCAGATAGATGAAGTTATTTGCAAAACTGGAGGGCTTTTCCTTGACTTTGGGCTGCAGAGCATTATTCCTGCAGCTCTTTTCTTCTCCGTTTTCACTTGGGTTGGGTTCTAGCCAGTCTTGGGTGGTCAGTCTCATCATCCCATATGACCTTTCTCAAATTTTCTCTGCTTACAGCTGTATATCATACCCAATAGTAGAAGCTCTGGACCCAATAAAATTACCTTTGATACTCACGAAAAGATAATACTTTGACTGGCGTCACTTACAAGTGAAGCCTTGATTATACTGATATTTCTGTGCAGTTTCTCTCAGTTTGTCTCATGCTAAAGGATGGTGTAATTGAATGCACAATTTTTGTGTGGTTAGAAATGGGATTTGAGATCTGTATCTGGATCCTGGACCTTCTCTGGCCTCACTGTAAATTCTCTCCAGCACAAAGATGTTGCAGTGTTGAATTAAAATGACAGTTCAGAAGTTCCCAACACTTCTGCCAGGTAGGGCAAGTATTATTGTCTCTGTATCATGTTCCTCTGGTCAAGTAAAACACCATGTTCTGGTGTCATCAGGGCTCTTTGGAAGATTTCTAAGTTGACTCAGAGGTTAATCAGCCTTGGTTTTAGGGGAGAGCTGTAGAGCTGTAGTGTCACTTGAGTGCAACAGCCACAGACAACTTGTGCAGCGTTGCCAAACATCTCAGAACAGGATCCACCCAGGTCAGTGCACGAGTAGAGAAGCACCTCAGCTCTGCTCCTGTTGACTAGCCTATGGTCCTTCTCTTAAGTCAGTCACATATACAACTCTAGCCTGCTGGGAAGCACAAGGTGATATTTGGTAGTCACAGCCCTGAAAACTCCTTTGAAAGTTTAGTTTTACCCTACAATGTCTGCTTTTTTCTGAAAAAGCACAGTAGAAGTTCCTCCTCTCACGCTGCTTCCTGCTTTCCCCACACAGCTCTTTATCTGATTGTCCTTGTTACAGCTATAGAAGAGCTGGGTTCAAGTTCCCTATCTGTGTATAGCAAGGAGTCTGTATTTGCCGTAAGAGAACATTGCCAGTTGATTGAACTGCAAAGGTATTGACCATCCGGGATAATGCTGTCTCTGTCTTGCCTGCTAAATCCTAACAGCTTTATCTAAGTGGGGAAGAGGCTTGCAGCTAAGTCCTGCAGCTGAGTGCTTGTCATGACTCCACAGGAGCGCGTGGGAGTTGCAGGGATTCAGAAGCCAGCAGGGTGCACAAGTAAATCCGAGTTTGCTCCTGCAGAGGAGAGATGTCTGTGTGGATGCACAATCTGTGCATGGTCTAGCTGATGGCTTGTGGGGTAAGAGCAGGGTGCTGACTTCACTGGGGAAACACAAACTGAGGGGCAGCCAGGTTGAGGTGGCAGATGAGTCTTGGTTGGAGATTCTGGGTTGTTCTACCAAGATACCTAAGCATATAACAGCAACATGAATGTCAGTTTAAGACCTTTTGATCATCAGTTTCCTTGACAGTTGGATCTGAGGCTTGGACCCTGGCTGTATCTGAGCTTCTTCTTCCTCTCTGAAAAAGCCTCCTGATGTGAAGATTGCCTTATCATGACAACCTCAACTTGACAGCATTTGGAAGTGTTCTTTAGACAAGATAAGTTTCCTTTTTGCAACAAAAAAAAAGAAGAAAGAAAAATGAGGAACACTGGTGCACTGAGGATTAATACAAGTTTTTCTACTTAATCAGTTTTAAAGTCTGAGAGGCTGCTACCATGTCTAGATGTTCTGGTTTCAAGGAGAGAAGCAAACAATGCTTGTCAGACTTGACTCTGAAAACATGCTAGCTTTTTCTGTGGTGGTACTCCTCAGTTTCCATTGCACTGGCTTGTCCTATTTTAAATTTGTAATGAAAGAAAGAATTCTAAAGCTGGTAATCATGCGCCTGCCTTGTATAAAAACACATCTTGTTTTTATCATCAGTAACCTGTACTACACCAGAGCTCTGACACATACATTTCAGGATAGATTAGGAATTGGCTGCTGCATTTACATAACATTAAAATCACTGTCTAGATACACAAAATAAAATGAATACCTTCCTGATTCTCTAGTATGGGCTTGCATAAAAACAATTTTACTTTGCTTTATTTTTTTTTTTTCATGAATGCAACAGCCCCTCTTTTTATTTAGTAGGTTGGAAGAGAAGGATTTGATAGGTGAGTGAGGGGACACCTATGTAATTCATTTTTCTGGCAGACTGGGACAGCGTGCTTACTGCATTTAAAAAAAAAAGTGGGGGGGAAAAGTGTTGTGAAAAAGCGTATGGAGTGTGTGACAGCCTGGCCCTATCTGACTCCCCATCATTCCTTGCAGCTGCCGGAAGCCGATCACTCGTCTTTCCAAACCACAGGCTCATGTCGGTAATGATATGATTTCCTCTCTCTTGCATTTTGTATGTGCCTCAAGAAAAGTAAAATCCCCCCCCTGCAAAACTCTACACACCCATTTAATCAAGACAGTACCAGCTTCTTTCATCCTTCTGAAGTGATTCTTGCAATGCTGGGACAAGCAGCTGGAGGCTTCATCTTCTGTCCCAGAGTGTTAGCCATCATTCACATTTTTCTTGATTGCTTTGGGCTTTATCCTTCATCTCACTACTAAATAGTGCCCTCACCAGCTGAAAAAAAATAGTGGAGATCATATAATCTGGTTTCAGACTAGTATAAAATCCTTACTATTTCACTTTGTTGGGAAAATCATTCACATGTTAGAAGAAAAAAATGCAATATCAAGACATTTTTGTTGCATTTATCATCACTGTTCTCTACTGAAGACCTTTAAAATGCTGCCTGTATGTATATAAATGTTGGAAATAACAGATGTTTTACCAAGAGAGGTAAGGCTACACTAATCTCGTTGGAAGTGTCCATGTACCAATTTCTTAAGATTGGAAATACCATATAGTTTATTCTTCAAACAACTGCATTGTAGTCCACATGAAGCCTTTTCCACTATGTTATAACTGTAAATTTTGATGCTTTTATGACTATTAACAACAGGCTGTTGGTTTTAACTTTAAGAAACAGTAATTCTGGTTTCCCACAAGGCCATATGTGTGATCTTCGAAACAGTGAAGGCAAGGGTAGAATCAGGAGCTGTTCTCAGTGAGGAGCAGCATGGGAGAGAGAGCACAAAGGTTTGAAAAAGAAGTTGCTGGATGGTGGAGGCAAGTTTCAAAGGCCTGCTGAATGCCAGGGCTTACATTTTGATAGGCAATGAGAGATTTTAGACCAGAAAGGACTCAAAAAACACACTCAGATTCCTTCCTTTTTTAAGTGATAGAATGAATAGTGTATGAAGGTATCTAGGAAAAGATTTAATTTGGTTAAAGGAGCAGGCAGTCATAATGATCTCTGTAGTCATATTCTAAATGAACATCACTGCAGCTGCATGATTTTTGTCAAGATTAGAACAAAGAATGTTGCAGTCATCAAGATACAAGCGGATGAGAACTTGGAGTTAGCCGTTATAACTGTTGGATGTACAGCCAAGACTGTTTTTAGAAATTTTATAAAATAGTTTTGAAGTATTGGCAATAGCTTGAGTGTGCAAAATATGAGAGAGTTCTGAGTTGACGATGAGGTTTTTGGGTGACAGCCTGAATAACGAGGCAGAATGCTGATTTGGTGTACTATGATTCAGAAGGAGGTCACGATCAGAACTCAAGGGAGAGCAATGACACCTATTTTGGTACTGTTGAACTTAGAGAAGTATTCACAAAGACATGTTAGAGAAGGCTGAATTTTCAGTTTGGACAGAAATTGACAGAAACCACACAGGAAAGTCTGGTTGATAAGTCTGTCAATAATCAACATGGAACTGGTAGACTGGTAGCTGAAATTGCAATTGCAAAAGCATCTTGCATCTTCTTATTGGGGGGGGGTG
>Ga0065711_1050983_pt1 | contig 10571 bp, 5 predicted proteins | sample Hoacrofraction12_FD_59098 | JGI IMG/M metagenome (GOLD analysis project Ga0065711, IMG submission 59098) | Hoatzin crop microbial communities from Cojedes, Venezuela - Epithelial fraction 12 v2 (version 2) | ecosystem: Host-associated > Birds > Digestive system > Esophagus > Crop | place...
AAACACTCACCCTGGCGTGTGTTTTTTTTTTTTTTTTTTTTATTCTTCTCACAAACAATATTGTTCACTCATTTGTGTTTTTCAGGAGCTCTGAATCAGAGGAGGAAGAGGAGGAATGGGAGCCAAAACGCAAAATCGCCAAGAGACCTCGCTTGCCAAAGAAAAATGAGGCAAAAACTAAAAAAGTTGCAGCTCCACGGTCAGCTGTAGCCAGAAAAAAGGTCAAGGAGGTGGCAGTAAAAGAGGAAATGGTGAGTATCTGTAAGCAAGAGACAATTAATTACAGTGGTTGGCAAGTAACATGAGCAGAATTTTTTCAACTCTGTCTCACTTGATTGCCTGGGTCTGATCAGCTCATCTGATTCCACTGTTACTGTGAATATTCAGGATGTTTCATAAATGTGGCTTTCTTATGGGTTTAAATGTCCCAGATCTAAGGGTCCTCCTTTAACATTTTGGCCAATGATAATGGGACATGGTTTTCCCTGGAGATTTCTTTCAACAGCAGAAATAAATAAATAAACACCTCTGTTCTTCTTTCTGTAATGAAAACTGAACATTATAATATCTCCGGTTTCTGTGTTGCACCTTTGATGTCTTGTACCTCTTCACCAGCTGGGTACCACAACATAAAGAAGGCCTGTGCTGGCTGTGCGACCCAGTAAGAATTTCAGTTTTATTATGATGAATAGAAGATGCACTTCTATCAGAAGCTACTTACTTCTGTCAAAGATTAACTTCAGAGGTCAGATCATGACAGAAGCCAGTCCTTCTGGTTTATACTAATGTTTCTGAGTGTTTTGACATATGTGGCATGTTGAGAAATACATTCTTGGACTCTGAAGATGATCTCTGGGGAAATTCAGGACATAAGGTGTGGCTTGTCCAAGGTTAAACACTATCTTTGCAGACCAAATCTCAGTTCCAGTTCCCTTGCTGCACCTAACACCTCATTTAGAAGAGTGCTTACCTGCCCTGCTGTTCCCTGTTTTGTTGAGATGAGTGGAGGCAAGGTCAGTGTCTTCTGAAGGACAGCCCGATTAAAGTCTTTCCAGGACAAGTTTATGTGATCTTTTAAATTACAGTTCTGCTGGCGATGTTTGTATCTTTTCCTCCACGCAAGGTATGTTTCAGGTTACTTGATTTCTGGCTTGGCATTTCCCTGCCAGACAGAGACACCTCTTGAGAAAATGATGTCTGGTATCAGGTTTTCCTAGGTTTTAATTGAAATGTTGAACCAGTTTGTAACAGTCAATGCTTAATATGGTTTCAATGCCTTGTTGGCAGGATGTATCATTGCCTATTGCTCCTGCAGAAGACAGTAGAATGCCACTTCTAAAACCTAAGGAAGAAGATGTAGGCACTAAACCAAAAACTTTAAATCAAAAGCCAGAAATGCCCCAAAAAATGGAAATAAATTCATTCCGAGCGAAGAACATAAGGAGTTTAGAGAGTGATGAAAAACCCTCAACAAGCGTTCCTGTAGTGGGAAATCGAGTGAAACATGAGAAATCTGAGGAGGACTTTGCGTTCGATGAACCACCTGTTAAAAAGATTAAGTCGACTACGTGTCCTGAAGGAAAGCCAGTTAAAAATCTAGGAGGCAACAAAGTAAAAGAAGAATTTGAAATGAACTGGGATATTGTACAGGTATGAGATCCTTTCCTTTTCTGAGGTATCAATCAAAGCATTTCCTATAGAATTAGCACTCAGAATCTTAACATACAATTTCAGTCCTCTTGGCATCAGTTGGAGTGTCAGAGAGTCATTGTGCTATTAAGTAGTCATTTAGCCTCTGCTTAAATTGTCATAATACATGTATAAATATAAATGCTGGTTGGTGACTGTTAAAACTTCAAACTTTAACATTATTCTAATATTTGTGACTTTGGCAGTCCTTAGTACAAAGCTTGCCTGTAACAGTTCGTATGTTTCTTCTGTACCAGCACGTGCGTTATTTTATGGATATAGTCAGCTGAAACTCTTGTAGGAGGGGGTGCTGAAAGATTTGGGATATCTGAGTGCACAGTTTCAGAATTTAAGATTTAGTTAGTATGGATCGTTTCGTTGTAGAGACTCATTTGAGAGTGTATATCAATTTACAGTATCATCAAGGAGGAGATTGCATTCTTGGAACAATAGTGACATCAAGGGAGATACCATCTTTGTTTTTGTAGGATGTTAACTTTGAAGCCGTTCAGATGATGGCAGGTTTAGGATGGCTCCTGTTCTGGGAGGCTCTGTATGGTTGTGGAAGATTTTAATATGAAGAGAATGGCAATAGATTGGGACATCCTATTCAGCATTCTTAGTACTGCTTGCTTAAGAAAGGCGTAAAATTTTGTTCCTGAGTCTTTAAAATATTCTACGAAATGCAGATAGAGAATTTGATCTCTATGTATTGCTGCTCAGAAAGCAGTGAACATGATTGTGCAGAAGTTGTTACATTTTTAGGCTTCAGAATAAAACTTTTGAAAGGCTTTTGTATCAGCCCTCTATGGGAATAACTGTAGCGAACTGTAAACAAACCATGACAGTTAAAATGTTACTAAGCTAAGGTACTTCCATAGTGTGTCCTCGATTGGGTATTGATTCACTGTAACTTTATCTTCAGAAAGCCCAATTTGTACAAAACAATCTTTAACTTTGTGAGGCTTGATTGATCTTGAAACCTTTAGTGATATCATGCTAGTTTCCAATTATTACTGGAGTGGAATTTCGATCAGCTCTGAGTTTGTGGTTTTTGTTTGTTTTGTTTAACCATGAGATATATCAGTGTTGGCTTAAAAAAAAAGAAATGTTCCAAGTCTTCTGAGTTGCCATGTGCAGTTTTTTGTTTTTGATTTTCTTTTTTTTGATTGTATGGGGTTTCATTCGGTTCCCAGGAAGCACTCCTTCCTGCATTTTTTTCTGTAGTTACAAGTTTCTGGAAACATTGGTTGCTGCATGTGTCTTTCTGAAGGACTGGGTGTGGTGGCTGCATGCATCGAAAGCCTGGCGTCCTGGCTTAGAGAGGACAGTAGTCTCTGCGGGCCAGCATAATATTCTGGGAGTGGTTTTAAACATTGAGAGGCTGTTTAGAGTAATCCATCACATCTCTTAATTTTTATTTTTTTTTTTTTTTTGTTCTGACAGGCCTTGTCAGAAATAACAAATGTTGAACCATGGGTATGTGCAAACTTAATTCGTCTCTTTCAAGAAGAAAACACAATTCCTTTTATTGCTCGGTATCGAAAAGAGCTCATCAATAATCTGGAGGCCGATGCCTTACGAGAAGTGCAGCAAACATTGGAAGAGCTACGGTAAGTAAATTAATAGGAGGAGGTATCTGGTGGGGAGATAAGTAACAACTGGCTGCTGCTTCTGTGTCATTTGTTTTGGCACTTCGTATGTTTGTATATATTTATATAACTACAATTATAAAGGAACTTGAGAAGAAGAAAGTTTAAAACTGAGGTAATTATGCTTGATACCTGTCTGGCTTTTTTCCTACTATAAGTAACAAGAAATCTAGCATTATTAATTGCCAAAGAAAAATGAATTAATTTCTCAGCAGTTTACTAAAACTGTAGAGAAAAAACTCCTACTAAAAGAGTACTTTATAGGTTCTGGAGATAGGTAGCCTGATTAGATGTAAGCTGCACCCTAAGAAAAAGAATCACCAATGAACCCTTGGCTCCCTGGTTGGCAGCAGCCTCTAGCAAAGAGCACTATTTGAAGTTATAGTGTACCAGGAGGGCAGGCTAAACTACTCCAGACTGTTGCAGCAAAAAATGATCAGCAAAGCCCACTGCAGCGGTGGATGAGACTGCTGTCGTTCCTGCTTGCTTTTGGGTGGTTGTATGTTCATGAGATGGCATGGGAACAGACTTGCCAGCTGTTCTGTCAGCATGGTGTCTTCCTCATTGTACTCCCCGCTATTCCCAAGGAAGAGATTCTTTCCAAAGAGGGAAGGTGGCCTGACAGAGTTCTTGTTCAGACAAGTGATTTAAATCATAACAAAATATCTTTGCTGCTTGCAGTTGCTCACAGGTATCTTACTGAAGGTCTAAGAGTTTAAAATCTGGTACCTTGTACTTGGTGCTGCAGAACTATCTTGATATGGGTTACTGCCGTAAGTGCTCATCAACATGGATTTAACTTGGGGCCTGTTTATTTGGCTTCCAGGGCAGTAAACTTGCAAAAATGTGTATAACAGTAATGACTATCTGTGCTGGGTGATGGTTTTTCTTAAGGCTACCACAAGATACTTTGATACAGTTTTGAACTAATTGGAGAAAGAGAGTAACAGTTGGAAACTCTTTGGGATTATTGGCCTTGGTTGGTTGAGGATTAGCATGAGATACCATCTTCAGGGGTTTCAGTGAGCTTCAGCAGTGCAGTAAACAAGGTCGTAATCAATAGCCTTCTTAATCTACTGTGAAATCTGACTGTTAATATCAATCTCGTGCATTTTTAGTACTGTTGCGAAGAAGACGCATACAATGATACAGAAGTTGAAGAAAGAAGGGAAATTATCTGGGTGCCTTTTATCAGCACTGTTAAACTGCAGAACTTTGGAGGAATTAGACCACGTGGTCAGTACACTAGTCTTTTTCAGGTCGTCCTTTGTTTAAATGTAATCTTGCGTAACTAAATAGTGCATAACGCAAAGTACATAGCATGACTGAAATATTTCCTTGCCTTTTAATAACTGTGTTTTTTGTTTGTTTCAAGTCTGCACCTTATAAAACTGGGAGTAAAGGCACCAAAGCCCAGAGGGCCAAGCAGCTGGGGTTAGAACCTGCTGCGCTCTCCCTCCTGCAGAATTCTATGGAACTCAATCTCTTTTCTTACGTTAGACCCAATACCAAAGGTAAGTGCTCAGTTTCTATCAGCAGTGATGTCCTTAATGTCTGAAAATATTTTAAAAGGGGAATTTCTTTAGTTGCTCTGATGTTGCTGGAGGTTATGCAAGTATTTTAAATTCGATATTTCTTTTAGCAACATGTGGTAAGAGTTTACATTTAATGCCATGGCTCTCCAACCTTTCCTGTCTTTGTACTGTAAATAGTAACAATTCTGGTATACAAGAGATGGAAATCTGGAGATGTTATAGTTGACATCTGTATTTACTGGTAGGAGGGAGGGAACTGCACCACACACCTGAGACCTCTTCATGGTTCAGCTTGAATTGTTTACTGAAGATTCAATGCTGATTGTGCCAGGGACTTACACTCGTACTCTGTACTGAAGGGAATGTCACCTATCGAAGCATATCTAATGAAAAAACTGGCCTTGGTGATTGGGAGTGAGCGGGAGAGTTTTTTGTTACTGAATGACAGTAGGAGCTGGAGAAGATACAATCTCTGAAATTTGAGCAGGAACTTTAACGATATGATTGTCACATATAGACTGCAATATTGAGCTTCTTTGTGAATGCAGTTGTGGGTGAATCTGTAGGGGGCAATCTCTGACAACAAAATACAAAGATTGCTGCAACCTTCTGTATGGTGTTAAAATAGAGACATACTTTAATTCCTCCCTATCCCAACACTTTTTAAATTTTAACATAAAGGTACTGAACCTCCTTAGCGAGGCTGACTTTTACTCTTCCCACTTCAGTTGTTATTTCATTTTATTTAAATATTGCTTATAATATGATCCTAACTTTGCATGGAAAATCAGTTACCAGCTATTCTGATTGTTTAATTACTGCATTTTAGCATATGTCATTACTTCATACAGCAGTGTATTGCAACCACATATCTGACTATTCTGGCAGAATCTAAAGAGACACAGATAATATTCATGGTGAAAGTTCAAATAAATTATTTAGGGTGCATTCAGAAAGAAGTGCTATTTGTTGCAGCATAAACATTTCAGTTTTTGAAAGCCAGTACACCTATTTTCAATGTTGTGCTAAAAATAATGTTGCTTAGGTCTATATAATGCTTTTAATTTGAAAGGCACATCAGAAGTTACATAAATCTATGAACTGGGTCACTTTAATCAACTTGGGAGTCAGTTTGACATACAGCTTGAGATCAGAGTGAATTTTTTTTTAAAGGGATGAGCCATTTGCCATACAGAAAAGTTCTCATCAAATCTTAATATTCAGTTCTTTTAAATTCTCGGGTTTTTTTAAACTTATACTAAAAATAAACTGAAATAAAAAAACATTAATTCATGTTTCAAAGCCAGATATTGGAAAGTTAAGGAAGCAGGCTCACCAGAAAACTTTGTTCTTCCTTTTAGTTGTATGCATGGTCAAATATTTCTCTAATTACACAGGCATGTGCTGTTTTTGCAATGGACACAGTAAAATGCCCATGTCAGTGGTGCTTCTGAATGGGAACTTTTCCGACTCTGCTTTGGCAGGGGGCTTGGACTGGATGACCCACAGAGGTCCCTTCCAACCCCGAACATTATGTGATTCTGTGATTCTTTAATCCTGACTGGTTTTGGCCTATTCTATCTCATTCAAATTCTCTACTAGAAGTACAATAATGTTGCCACGTACACTTCAGCTACTTGACTATCTCAATTCATATTCGATATAATGCATGTGTTATAATTCCCTTAGCTTTGTATTCTGACATGACATTACTTTTACCATGAGAAGCACTAACTCATAGATGTAAGGATCCAAATTCTATAACTTCTGATCAGCTCAGGCATTTAATAACATATTCTCAGATTTTTTTTTTCTTTGACAGGTAAGTTTAGCTTCTCCTTCTTAAAAAAGGGCAAGATTATTTTTTTTATGGTGTGTAAACTCTATATCCCAATCAGAAGCAGGGTTCTGGATTCAGTACAAATATTGGTTATTAAAGCTATGCAGTTTTTTAAATGGTGTTAATAATGCTCTTTCAAGATATTGGTAGTCCATTGGACAGCAGAGTGAAATGTATTGTGTCCTGAAGGAGACAATTAATGCTGCATCTGCCAATTCTAGGATTCTTGCTTTTTTCTCTGAAGAATTTGTTACGAACTGTTGCTAGAAAGAGGGTTAGATATATTGACTTGAAATACAAGATGTCAGTTTTATTTCATTTCCTTCTGGTTCTGGTCCAATTCATCTGCTGTGCTAAGGAGAATACTGTGCCACCTCTTCTGGTTTTTTGAAGTGAGGGATTGTTCTGAGTGTTGGAAAGCTGAATGATTCTGTTATCACCTCTCTAGAATACTTTATCTATGGAGACATTTTATAACTTCACTGTTTCAACAGTGTTTTGTGGGAGAGGATGAGGGCACCCTGACCTCAGAAGTGTTGCTTTGCAAACTCCTGCTACAAACCAGTGGAAATATAAAACTATTACACAGTGAAAAGACAGGATTGCCTGCAAAGGTTTTAAGCAATTTCCATATCAGTAGCAAAACATGTAGACTTCTGCTGCAATTACTCACTTTAGTGCAACTTCAGATATTATAATTGAATATCCAGTTTTACTGTTGTAAATAATTCATTTGCATCATAACTGTCAAGAACTGTTAGTGCCAAAGTAAAAAAATTATTATTTTTCTCATTTTAATGTCATTTTGACTTGTGATATTGCATTGGTCGCTTTACGTTTGTTAAAAATGCAACAGTTTCAGATGTTTTGGAAAGCAAGCTTAGTTAATAAAAAAATTCTAATGAATTAGGATTCTTCATTTAAATCTCTGCAAATCAGTCGGATATCTTGCATCAGTTTTCTTTCAGCTTGTATATATTTTCTTAGTGCTTGTGCAGTTGTGTAAAGCAATTTTTCATATTAGTTTTTTTATAATGATTAACTGTTTTTTCTTCTAAGGACTTTCAACTATCCAGGAAGTAGAGGCTGGGGTCCAGCATATTTTAGCTGACATCTTTGCTAAAGATAAAGACACACTGGATTTTATCAGGAAATTGTAAGTTTGACTCCTTCTTTCTAAAATTCTCTGGTTACATGGTAAGATTCATGATACATTCAGTGGTACTGTGGGATTGACTTAGGCCCATTCCTTCCCTTGTACTGGAGATACGTTCATTAGCCTTTCTGCCCATCTGGCTGTCAGTGGAGGAGAGATCTACTGTGAGCGTGGCATGACTCTGACTCCCAAAGACTGAGAAATTCCCTGTGGCTCGGTTCCATATAGAGCTCTTCCGCTTGCGGTTAGTAATCTATAAGGGAAAGCTTTCTCTCCTTACACTTCCTTTAAGCTGTAACTATTTGGAGGTGCATCTGCTTAAGCTATTGCTCCAGTATTTACTGCTTGACACCACTCAGTATAATTAGCGTGCAGTGATGGTTGTTTTTGGCATTGATGGTCAATATGGCAAATATGACTGTTTTACAGCAGGAGTTACTGATCCTTTGACTGTGTTAGCTGAAATTAAATTTTCTAACATTACGTGATTTCAAGGTTGTCATGTTCAGGGGGTTGGTGTAACAGAGTGATAGTTGCTTGTTATTTTTTTGTTTTCCTCTGCTGTGTACACTCTGGTAAAGAGAACAGGGTTATCAAAGAACAGGTGCCACCTTAAGAGCATGCAGAGTTGGTTTAAATCAGCTCAGGGCTGTTTAGTTGACCATTGTTTGCTGTTGCTAGAGTACAACAATGTGATAATTTCAGTGGAGGGTGTTTTTTTTTTTTGTAAAGGATGTGGTGTCACTACCAGACTATCACTCTCATGCTTTTGACCACTAGAAGCTCCTTAACTGGATACGCAGTGCTCTACAGATGTATCCCGTTGATCTCAAGTGTGTTGTATGCATAATAATCATGAGGAGCGTTCAGGAAGCTATCTATTTGGGATCCCTGTTACTCCTAAAAATAATAAAAACTTTTATGCGTGTTAAGTGCTCAAAGCAAGAAATTAATTCTGAGGCTGGGTAGATTCAAGAGAGATTTTGCATTTGTAGAAAACGGATAACTACTATAACTTTTTTTGCAACTTCCCAAAATTTGTTGTGTGAAGTTGAACCAATAGCTGACCAAACTGAAGTGCAGATGGTAGCTTTTGAGTATCCATTCCATTCAGGAGAAGGGCTGTGCTCAGCTTTTTCTTAGGTCTGCTTAAATTTCTTCTCTTGGTATGTTCCAGTCAGTATACGTTATGTCAGTCTCGGCATTAAGATATGGAATACAGTTCTGCAGGTAATTAGAGTTAACATAACTTGTAATTGGGCAGACTCCAAATTTCGTTTTTATTAATATAAGCACTGATGACTTGTAACAAGCTTCATGCTAAAACACATTATTAACATTTGTTTCTTTTATGCAGATGTCAGCAAAGGTACATTTGTATCCAGTCAGCCTTGGCAAAAGTGTCATCCAAAAGTGGAAATGAAAAAGATATCGATAAATTCCAACTGTACCATGAGTTTTCTTGTAGTATAAAGAACATTCAGCATCATCAGGTACACCTACAAATTTGTATTTTTTTTTTCTTAGAATTTTAACTGTAGCTAAGGTGGCTTTGCTTTTGAATTTTGTTGCTTAAAACTGATTCTAAAGATACTTGGTTTTGATTTTCAGTTATCAAAGGTAATAGAGACTTTCAAATTATTGAAATACAGGACTAAGCTATTGAGCAAAGGACTGCTTATTCAGTATGCCCATTGTCTAATCAATTCTCATTAAATATTTACAATGGTTTATGTATTAGAGATTTCAATACTGGTGTGATTTATTTTCAGTGTGTGTCATGCCCTCCCTCCCTTCCCCCCGTGACAAGTGCATAGCCAGTGTTATCAGGAGGAGGATAAAGGCTAAGTGATAATTTGTGGTCTGTAGGAGTGAGACTGGGGTAGTAGTGGCATAGTAGTGGAATCTGCTTGGTTGGAGTGTGAGTATTTGAAGCAAACTTCAGTAAACTTTTGCTTTGTTTCTTTTGGAAGTTTGCTGCAGCACTGAGTTAGAGGGCTCTGAGCCATGTGACACTAAATCTGTTTGGTGAAACTGGTGAGAAGTGTCAGGGAAGGATCCAGAAAAATGGAATTGAAGGCAACCTACAAAAGCAGCTCAGGGGAACATCCCATGCACTACCCCAAAAACAAGTTTGTTTTATAAGCCATCAGTATTCCCTTCTTCAAAGCGTCTTTGGTTATCCTAAGGCTCAAGCCTAGACCTATGTGACTAGAAAAAGAAACGAGGGACAAAGCAAACTTACTAGCTGATGAGAAGCTGATGACTTGATAGCTAGGCTGCCCCTGTTACGGAAGTTCAAAGGCTGAAGTGTGATGCACTCAATGCAGCTGTCAAGACCTTTGTGCTGATTCATAATTAATCACCAAGTGAATTGTCTCTTGTTTTGGTCCCAGTTACCTAGCTTTAAAAAAAAACACAACAAAAACCAATCAAAAAAACAGACAAAAAAGACTATCTTAGCTGTTTCAAACCAGAAATATCCCTTTACTTTAGAAGGTTGACTTATTCTACAGCAGAACGCTTTTGCTTTTATATCTATGATATGATCTTATTTTTTCTCTGCTTGCTGTTTTAAATCAGTGCGATGTTTTGAATTAATAAAGGATTTTCTTGGATGTCTTGAAATGAGTTTATAATAAAAAGTGTTTTACAACACCTATGGGCTAATTTTGAACCTTCTCTTCCCCCCCCCCCCC
>Ga0065711_1010337_pt1 | contig 10570 bp, 3 predicted proteins | sample Hoacrofraction12_FD_59098 | JGI IMG/M metagenome (GOLD analysis project Ga0065711, IMG submission 59098) | Hoatzin crop microbial communities from Cojedes, Venezuela - Epithelial fraction 12 v2 (version 2) | ecosystem: Host-associated > Birds > Digestive system > Esophagus > Crop | place...
TGGGACAGGCTGTGCCCCTGCAGCCCATGGAGGCCCATGGTGGAGCAGATCTCCACCTGCAGCCCATGCAAGACCCCACACCAGAGCAGCGGGATGGCCGAAGGAGGCTGTGACCCCATGGGGAGCCCACACTGGAGCAGGCTCCTTGGCAGGACCTGTAGCCTCATGGAGAAAGGAGCCCATGCGGGAGCAGGGGCAGCGTGTGAGGAGTCCTCCCCTGAGGAGGAAGGAGTGGCAGAGACAACGTGTCATGAACTGACCACAACCCCCATTCCCCGTCCCCCTGCGCCACTCGGGGGGAGGAGGGAGAGAAAACGGGAGTGAAGCTGAGTCTGGGAAGAACGGAGGGGGTGGGGGAATGCGTCTTTAAGATTTGGTTTTATCTCTCATTATTCTACTCCGTTTTGATCAGTAATTAATTAATTTTTCTCCCAAGTTGAGTCTGTTTTGCCCATGACAGTAGTTGGGGAGTGATCTCTCCCTGTCCTCATCTCGACTCAGGAGCCTTTCATTACATTTTCTCTCCCCTGCCCAGCAGAAGAGAGGAGGGATAGAGTGGCTTTGGTGGACACCTGGCCCCCAGCCAAGGTCAACCCACCACAGCCTGTTTCACCATTTCCCCAGAAATCTTCCCTTCCAGGAGTGGTGACTCCATAAAGCCACTGGTGACCATCCAGCTGTCCCCCTAGCTGCTCACACAATGTGGCCAGGACCCCAGCCCTGGGTTCCTCTGAGCAGGAGCACGCTGTCTTGCCATCTTTGTTCCACAGAAATGGAACACTTTCTCATGTGAAAGCATCACCTTTTTACATCTTGCTTCTGCCTCTGGAAACTCATGAAATCTTAAAGCCAACCATCCCTGGAAACATTATTGACTATTATTTGACCAGGGCACTAGTTTCACTTAACAGCCATGTATTAAAAGACACGAGCCTTGCAAAAACAAATGAGCTGAACATAAAAAGCAAACCACGCTTAGTTTCTGGAAGATGAAATCCAGCCACACTGACACTAGCATATAGAATTGATATAACGCAAGCAGTCATCTAAACAATGTGTTACACTGTAGTTTGGAAGCAGTGCAAAAATACAGTTTGGTGTCCTGTGGAATAAAGGCAGCACAGGAAGAAAAAAACCAAATCACGAGGTTCTTCAGCTCAGGTCAGATCAAACAAAAACTGAGTTTCTTGAGGTATCCAAAATTTTGAAACTAGTTTTTGTTCTGATGTCAAAGTAAAAACTGGAAATTTGAATTTTTCACAATGCGACAGATCTTGAGTATTTTGTTACATTTTCACAGCATCCAGTTCTATTTGATCTGTGAACTTTGCAGGAGCCAGTACCCCAATCCAAACCGCACTTAGATTTGAAGAAAAGGATCACGAAGTAGAAATTTCCTAGACACGCAGGTATGAACAACCTCTGCCTACGTGGTACACGACAGTGAGACAGCATTAGAAAGGAACATCAGAATGAGCACCAGAGGAGAGCTTACTTCACTGCCTTTCCTTGCACCACATGCAGTTCTACAACGTTAAGTAACGAGACAGAATTAGGTGCAAAGCATCTCGAGTACCTAGACAGCCCACCTGCTCAGCTATCCCCGCGCAGGTCTTGAGTCCACCGCGCGGCCGACGAGCCGCCCTGCCCAGCTCCAGCGCCCTTCGGAGCCCTGCCTGCGCAGGAGCTTTGGCACTGCCCTCAGCAGCGGGAGGGACATTTAACTCGGGAGTTTTGCCATCTTCCCAAAGCGTGTATTTCCAGAAGCACAACTTCTAGTATACTTTGGAGGTGAGTTTTCTCAAATATTAAAATCAACACTACTGCATAGCAACAGGCAAATAGGAAGGTTATCTTTATCTAAAACCAGAATGTTTTTGACAGACATGACGGAAATCAGCAGTTGATATGCATTCAACATCACGTATTTTGGCATTAAGGAAGCTCAGATCACCATGTAAGCAACAAGCATTTGTATACAAACAGTCACACTTGTTGGCTTATAAAAATGACTGGTAAATAACTGAGAGCTCCCTTTTCCCACCCTTATAAAAATCACAGAGATCTCAGAAGACAATTTCTCTCCCAAATTATTTTTATTTAATATATGACTAGAATAATAGCTTGCAAGAAACAGACTGGTTGAGCTATTTGCCTTTAAACAAGATTTTCCTGTACAATTAACAGAAGTCTCCTATGCCCAGACGTCACCCTATTAAATGTGACATGAAATATAACCAATAAATAATTAAGTTTCCAATTAGTTATAAATAAAAGATCAACAATATAACATTTTAAGAACCACACAATCAATTATCGGTATTAACTAGTAATTACTGAAAGCTTAGCACATTAAAAAATTAAACTAAGATGCAAACAGAGAAAAAATTCTATTTGGGAAGAGTAAATTTAAGAAACGTCTTACATCTTGTGCAATCTGTGTCTTGTATCCCATATATTTCATTCCTATATAAGCATTTGTTTGCTTGGCTAAAACGAGAATGTGCTGCATGTTAAGAATGACATGATGCAAGTGTCAAGTTACTCACATCTCTGAAACCCTTGCTCAAAGCATGCACTTTAGAGTAGTCAACATTTCAGTACGTAAAAATATTTTTCAGTAATGCAATTTCTTATTACTTGTTCCTGTCACAATAATACCGAGAGCACTAACATGTTCTCCTGAATAAACACTCTTCAACTGACAGACTAGAGATATTTTAAATACTCCCTCACTCTTGGTCACAAAGGCATTTCTTACGAAAGGGCTGCACGTCGCTGCTTATTCTGTATTTCTAGGCATTCACACCAGCAAGGTTCAGCATCTAGTGTTTATTTCAATGAGGCAGAGCACATGGAGAGATCTTCACTACTGAGTGCATGCACAATAGTTAATGTGTTGTATCACACCACAACTTGGTTTCAGTTGTTCTGCAAAGGAGAGTTCCAGCATCTGTTAACTTCACCAGTATAGACATCTGCAAGGTGTCAGGTGGGAAAAAGCCCAACATATCAAAATGTGCATTTTGTTCTGCAAGAAAACTAATGAAACAATGAATTAAGTACTTTCATAACATACTTGTTCAATATACTGACAAGATACAATAAAAATGTATCTTTAACTTCTTTTATTATATATCCTACATTAAGGAACCTTAAACTAAGGAAGGCTGTTTGGATCTGCTTATGATATATTAATACAAAATTACACACGCACACACACAGAGTTATCACACTCTATGTTTCCGTACTTCTGCAACCAAAGAAAGAAAAAAAACCTAATGCAAAAGATAGGTAAAAATACAGTAAATGGTGTCAAGCATTTTGATAATTCAGCAGGTGGCCTGCCATGTTCCACATCTCAATTGCATGGCATCAAAAAACAGTAGGAGCATCAGGCACAACAGAGGAGAGTTTCAAGTTAGATGGTCTATGTGCACGTCTTGAACACCACTTACATTATTTCCGTATAAACAACCTTGGTTATTATCAGGAATCCAAGAGATTCTTTTCTTTCAGTAGTTGAAGTAAAGGCAGGACACCAACATCTGCAATTCTACACGCACACAAATGGACACTATGTACTAATAAGCTACAACACAACTGAAGTGATTTCAGCTGAATCTAATGCCAAATAATCAGTATGCCATATAATCACCTAAATCACAGTATCAAAATCCATGAAAAAGGAATAGTAACTTTTAGACAGAATAAATACACGCACCTCCCCACACACACACACAAAGTGGAGCTTATCATTCTTTCATCTCAGGACATGACCTAATTAATTCCATCTTAATGACAGAAAATATTTCCTGTAAGAAAAAAAGCATCTTAGCATAATCAGATGTTCTTCTAATTTGTATTCCTTCCAGCTGACACAAAAATCACCCATGAAGACAGCTGGAGTTTCAGTGCTGCCATGAATAGTCAGCATCCACACTGTCGACTGAATGTAGTCGACTATTTTGACTTAAATTCATTTTTTGATCCTGGTATTCAAAGGTTATGATGCTATGTATAGCATATGTAAAATACGGTCTTCCTCAGTGCTATTTCTGCACACAACTGTGAAGCAGAACTAATACATTTAACTGATAAATACATCAAAGGGAGCATGTCTAAAGCAATAAATATCTCCTGTGGTGGTGATGTTTATGCACTACAGGAGACATTTTGCTGAGTACGTTTGCCCCTTTGATGCAGTTATCATTATTATAATGGAAGCATTAGTTGATTTTATTGCTTTTTAAACACCACTGTTGTCCACCACAGCTCCATTAAACGTAGCTGCGTTCATTAATAAAGTGAACGGAGAGGTTTTCTTTTAGGTCTGGATGAGTTTGTTGGTAGAACGGCTATCACACCATAAATCCAGCTCTTTTTCCTCATGGCCTCTTTATTCTAAGGTTACCACTGGGGATCAACAGATTTGTGTTTACACCGAGATTCGTATACAACTTACATCAGCAGACTGACCTTGGAAGTTCTGTAATTCCGGAAGATTCACAGAACTGGACTGATCAGTACACACAGAGAAACTCCTTCCAGATTCAAATTCTTGTATCTCCCTGAAAGAATTCCCATAAAGTTTCCATTAATTTCTACTTATTAAAGCTCACCATAAATACAAGCCTAGTAACAGGTTTCTGATTAACCAGAAATAAAAACTCAGTGTTGCAAAACAGCCTTACCACAGTAATATATGCAGTCAGTTTGTGTCCCCAAAAATGAGTGCTCACGCATAACATTTTGTGATCAAATATGTATGCACAGACTTCTAAAATTCCAGTGCTATACTCATAATCAGGACTGCAGGAATAACACCTTCAGCTTCAACGCAAGGAAATTTAGGCCTAGCAAAGTACGCTTCTCTCTGCAGTTGGCCCCCTAAGTTTTTCTTCACATAAAAGTTCTGAGTGTTACTGGGAGCAACCTTCCCATTGCATAATGAACACCAGATCCTCTATCCTGAAGGACGCTGACCAACATCAGCGCTGGAACAGGTTGTTCAGCAGCTGAAAAACAGCTGTGCTACACTAAAGACGCAGCAGTCACCCAGTGCCACCTTCTTCAACGAAAAACGGTTTTTCACACGTGCAATAATGTAAGCCAGCTTAAGAGGATGCTCTAAGAATATCTTGATTCTTTTAGATTTTTTTTTCCAATAGACACATGTGAAAATGTACAGAGAGGCCAACCGTAGAACCAGCGCGACATATAATAGGAAAAGATGTAAGCGTGGAATTAAGAAAATCCACGCGAAGGGACGTCCTGAGCATGTGCCACAAAAATCTTGTAAAACTTTCTCTTGGGGAGGTCAACTTTGCAGGGACGACTGTAATTTCAATACATGTCCATAGAGATAAATACAGCAGAGATAGCATAAGACATTTTTGGCAAAAACAATGCTATCCATCACAGAAGTTTGGAAATTACTTTTACCAGATTAGAAATAGAGTTATAATTAATACTTAATGTTGGAAATTGGTAATCGACTGCAGCATGAACGGAATTTACTACCACAGAGGTCTAAATACTCAGCATTTCAAGCAGAGCACCTGGCAATATTTAAAACTTTTTTTTTTTTTTAAGATAAATTAAAACACTCAGCAGACAACATAATTAAAAATTCTGGTGTACAGGTCAAAGAGAATTTACAAGCATGTTTCTTAAATAAATTCACTATTTAGAATCGCAACAAATAACTTTATACTTACAGTAACAGAATTGGAAGAGGTACAAAGAATTCTAAGTACTTCCTGATTCTACACCATATATTAAAGAATGGGGAGGGAGGATTAATGCACTCCAGGCAGTATCCTCACAGTCTAGCTTTGAGCCATTCTGTAGTGTGCTCCTTCTGTGTGTCCCTGAGAAGCTAATCAGGGGTTTCTTATTACGGTCAATTAGGAAAGTGCTGCTCCAGATGGGTAGTTTTCAAGTAAAGTTTGCCAGGAATTCTCTAGACAGCTTTTAACTGCTCTGGAAATGTGAAGAGTGCTAGAAACGCATCAAGTGCCAACATCACATGCTTCCTTGATGCATGCTTTAAACAAACGTCACCACCTGATATTGCCAGAAAATCTTAGGCCAGTTATGGTGTATCAATCCAGCGCTTAAAACTGCCTCTGTTTTCCATTAAGCTATTTCTCGGTGAACGTGGAAAATGTCTCATGAAACATATGGGAATTTGAAAAGTCTGTTTTATTTAGAAAACCAGATGAATAGGAACTCAGTTACCGAGTCCTTCTTAAAAAAGGATCCAACTATTTGCTATTGCCTGTGATTTGTGTCCTGCAGATGAAGGAAGTGTTAGAGGAAACTAGACTCACCCATGGACCTAATGAAATGCTGCCAGAAGGTAGCGGCTGTTCAGTGAATGAAAATGTACTGTTAGAAAAGGAAAGTGTCAAAGGCTAATTAAGCTGTAAATTAGAGTCAAAATAGGGCAAAGTGAGCAACACAGAAGCAAGCAGGTGTATGTGCAAGATATATCACTTAAAACTGGAAAAAAGTAAAAGCTCATATTGTTTTGGTCAGGTTCCAGGCTTGCCCAGGTTTTTCAGATAGGTCATAGACTGCCCTCACCTCTCATGGGATGCAGGAGTTAGATGACAAGGTGGAAGAGAAGTATATGGTCCCAATGATCCCCGTAAGAAAACAGAGCAGCGCAATCCATCATCCCCAGACTGCTGAATCAGCATTCGAGGAATTGTCACTCACCACAGGGCAGGATCTCAACTGCTGCTCAGCAACAACCTCTGCCAGGGCTCTGGGGCACGTGTGGAGGAGCAAAGGGGGCAGATAGCAGCATTGGGCACACCTCGAGCCACCATGGCATCTCTCACACTGCAGTCTGGGACTTAATCCAAGTTATTTAAAAACTCGACAAGAAGAACGGGACAGTTCAGCTTGTGTGTGATGTGATATGCTATGTATCTCCCTGCATTCCTCAGCATCACGAAAAAAACAAACAAAAAAACCCCCCAAACTACGTATGAGAAGGAATGTGAATTTTCTTCTTTAATATTTCAGGTGGTCAGTGGGTATGATCTGTCACCCAGAGAAGAATATCTAGGGTAAAGCTGGTTGAGCATTCTCCAGAAAAGGAATTCCGTTGGTGAGAAAAAGCCTAGTTGCTTCAGTCAAAATGTTTCAGAAGAACATACTGGCTTTGATTACTTTTCTATCAAAAATTTTTCCCTGCTCCACATTGGATTTTTCAGGGAAAAAATGTGCCAGTGCTACAGATGTTAAGTTCAATCCCAGGAGCGGGCCGTATCTGGCGGCCTGACTGCTGTAACCACAGGCAGGCCGGCTCTAAGCAATGTCGCAGCCTCATACTCTCACAAAAATTCCTCCTGGGAGCTGTGTGGGCTTGTGCAACGCCACGTTTAAAAATCCATGGCAGGATGTGGTTGCACAATCAGAGTATACTTGCTGGAGCCTTTGTTGTGGTTGTTGTTTTAATACATTAATCTTCTCCAGCCAACTGTGTCTCGCATTATCAATCTTTCATTAACATATCCCCTTGTTTCTGAATTTTTTTTTAATACAAGGATTAGTGCAGCTGTGTCTCATCAGACCTCTTGTGTCTTTTTCTGGGACTTTGTAAGGGACCCTGATTAAAGACTGTCTCAGCTGCTGTGCTTGTCTGCATTTTTCCTTCCACGTTGCCACTGAATATTAAGAATCTTATTGTTCCTTTTGTAATTATGTTAGCACTTGGGCCCTTTAAAGAAAGAAAGGAAAAAAAAAAAACCAGTATTTTTTTACTGAATGCTTCCTCCCCCCCACACACTACTTTTTAACTGAAAGCCATTTGAAAACGCAACAGCACGTTTTTAGAAGCCTCAGCAGAGGATGTGGTTCTGAGTTCTCCTGTGCTAACATCTGCTGAGTTCATTGTTTTCCTGGATTAACCTTCCCTAATTGAGTTGTACATTTTAAGAGAGTTTCCATTCAGAAAGAGAAAACTGCACACCTTTTGCTGTGGTGTCTTTTATGTCTTTATGTGCAAGAGAAGACAAGCTTGCAACTGCAAACTGTAAGACAAAAACCATTATAGTTTCCACTGACGAATAAAACCACTGGCCAGGCAGACAAAATACAACTTGACAAAAAGCCATCTAAAAAGGCCTGAAATTTTTCTTGTTCTATCGTAGTCTTAATTTTAACTGAATTGTTGACTTACAGCCTTCACCTGCTAAATACAATTACCTAATAAGAGGAAGGTACTGGAGATTCAAACCTATTAACTTTTTGGACATGTATATTTTTCTTAATTGGTACTTTCATAATGAAGTACCCCTCAAAATTCAGCAATTTTATGCAGAGATGTTTTTAAAAGCCTCAGAAGCACTGCAGTTTAGGGATCTTTTTCATTAGTATCTACAGACTATCTGGATTGTGCTTGAGAACTACATCACAAAACTTCTGGGTTGTTTTGGTTTTTTTTTTGACTAACTATTCGTAGAGTGCAGATATTTTAGTTCAATGTCATTACAGAATGCTTTATAATTATAGGAAAGACAATTAGAAGATATATTTGTAATACAAACTGCTAACTACTTTCAGCTGGCAACACTATGTCCTTGCATGAAAATTATGCTATTATATTCCATGACTGTGCATAAAATGTAAAGCTCATGGTTCCTATAAGAGACAAAAGGTGTGGAAAAAATAAATAAAAAAATTATTTGAGTTGCCACAGAAAATAAGGCTAACATTTGCCTTCTTTGACCTTTTTTTTCCCCCTCTCTACAACAAGGTGGAATGCAAAATGATATTTAGCCTTTGCAGATATTTCTATTTGTCCAACCTCTCTCAGAAATAACAGATGATTCCTAGAAAGGCATTTTAATGTGATAAACCTAAGAACAAGAGATTGCAAGAGATCATGCAAAGAGAGCTAAAAACAGGGTTCATTTTCATTTCAGGGATGCGAACATGTTAACGTCAATGAGCATTTTAACAGTGCATCTGGTCCTATACAGAAATACCAGTTCCACGGAATTCTAGCCAGGAATTTTATCAATTATGTACGATCAGAATTTGAATGAAAAGCAACAAACAGAAATTCAATGTTCTAACATGCTCATGGTATACCATCTTACTTGCTACTTTCTTCCACCATTGTTGCGAGACTACATCCTCAAATGCAGGAGAAATACCTAAATGAATTTTAAATAAAGGTGTATGCAACCTTGAGAGTAACATTTAGCTTCTCTGTGTGGAAATTATTTACTCTTTTGATATATAGCAAGAATGCCCCTAGAAGAATTTGGCAGCTATTTTGAGTAAGATGATGATTCATGCAATTGTTCTTATCAGGTTAGAAAAACCCTTTAACATTTAAAATTTGCTTTGGAGATTTCTTCTTTGCAGATGCCAAACAAACCAGTCTACTTGCAAATGGACAGTGATGTGCCATTATTACAACATATATAAGAGAACCCATCAACAAAATAAGAGATGATATTAACTAGGAGAGAAGATGGCAGCTGTAATTTTCTGTGCTATTCCTGTAAACAATGAACCAAGAACAAAATGCCACTGGAAAATAATTTTATTCCCTTCCATCCCTTCCAACAGTCAGCCTCTCTTAGTACACCTTTCTTCATAGTTTCCTTCATTTTCCACTAAATAATTACTCTGTGGGCCACCTATTGCCCTTGACATCAGAGGGAGCTGTGTGCACAAACTGAAGACAATGTATTGCTCTTCACATATACAGTTATTTTTCCAACTGCATGAGAAGCTATTTGCTAGACTTTGCTATAAATTCATGGAAAAAAGCCCTGGAAATTTACTATCTTGTCCTGAGATACCTATGAAATGTATGATAGTTTTTACAATTCATAAAGTAAAATAAGGATGATTTACAGCATTCTGTGATGGCTGATGACAACCAAGGACATTTGCAGCACACTGTTCTTGTACAACAGGCTGTAAAAAATGCTGCAAGTCATCACTTACTAGCCTGCCTTGCAGGTCCTCCCAGGGAGGGAATCAAGCTACCCTAGGATCCCTGCGGCTGTGGGAGCCGTCCCTGGGAGGAGGGGATGGGTTTTAATCTCAGCAGCTATCAGTTTTGCTGCACCTCACAGCTCAAGAGAACTGGCAGACTTTTCACAAGTCAAGCATTTACCTCCTGTTCTCTCTATGTTTCTAAATACTACCACAATTTGGCTGAAGCTACAACTACAGCTGCAGTTTAAGGGTTTTCCTGAGATTACCCAAGAAACGATTCAGAAGCTAAGTAGTGTTGTCACACTGCTACTGTTAAATTCAAATTCACTGCTAGGTTCAAGAAAAGGGACCCTATTAGGAGCAGGAACAATCCAATATACTCCCATACATGTCACAAGGGATTTAAAAATTATTACATCTACTGCCTTCTCAAAGCTGTATTTCTTTCTTGACCATAGAATGAAGTGTCTACTGTTTTCCTGTGGAAATAATTTTATGAGGGCACATAGACCAATGGACAGCAATTACTTAGGTTTTATTAGATCTAAACTATCATAATAGGGCACACTCACATTATTTATATGATCAGGGGAAT
>Ga0065711_1050984_pt1 | contig 10570 bp, 5 predicted proteins | sample Hoacrofraction12_FD_59098 | JGI IMG/M metagenome (GOLD analysis project Ga0065711, IMG submission 59098) | Hoatzin crop microbial communities from Cojedes, Venezuela - Epithelial fraction 12 v2 (version 2) | ecosystem: Host-associated > Birds > Digestive system > Esophagus > Crop | place...
GGGGGGGGGGGGGGAAGCCCTCCACGCACCCTTCCTGTGCCACGTTTGATGTTTGTATTGCGGGCAGCATGCAGGCGCTAGAAGGGCTGTTCTGGCTACAGCCTCCTCCTCTTCCTCCTCCAACTGCACCTTTGTGCAGATTATTTGGCATTGCCTTCCCATTTCTTTTAAGCCGCATCGCAATTTTATTCACTGTGAACCCTGCACACCTGATACACCAAATGGAAAACCTGCTGGGCTGTCCCTGAATACGATCTGGAGATGACCAAGAGAAAAAAGGGAGAGAAAAAACCCCCACGTTTATTGTCTGTGGGTTTCTCTGCCGCTTTTGCAGAGTACATTGCGGTCTGTCTCAACAAAGGCTTTTGCTCGCCTTGGAGAGATGAAAGGGGGACATTTCCCCTCACTTCGGAAAGCCGCGACGCGCACACGGCATTATTGTGAAATACAACCTCGCTTGTACCCTGCAGCAGGGTTTGCTGCAGCAATGGTGCACTTCAGAGACCAATTTGTTTAGCTGATCACTGTCTCTTTGACGTGGCTGCAAATGTTACCTTTCTTTTTCAATCAAAAACACAGCAGGGTGTGCCATCTGTTTGGCACAGCCTTCACTCTCTTCCCCGATGCCTTTTTGTGCAGATCATTTTACATGGCAATTTGCACGAATCTTTTATACCTTGATTTTGGTAAACATTTCTGCTTTCTTTTTTTAAATAACATGTCGCTCTGCCGAGTATCTCCAGTGTTTAAAAAAGAGGATAAAGAAGCAGTGTGAACACAGGCAGTAAAATAGAATAAAAAGTATCTTAAAAAAATATTTTCTGAGCAAATGTCTGCCTGTCACTACACTGATTATTTAAAATAGACATGTTTACCAAGACTGGCTAACGCATTTTACACTGCTGTGTTCCACATCATTTTCCTGCTTATATCTTACCTGGCAGGCACGGCTAATCAGAAGATTAATTTAACCATTTGAAAGACCTTTTTAAAGCAGGTTAACAAAAAAATAGCCACCGTATTAAATTGTCATTATATAACAAAAGCTAGCAGTAAAGCGGTTAACTATTTTTTCCCCAGCTCAGATGCTGCTCGGAGCAATGAAACCCCCTAAAGTAGGAACAGATGATCAGCACCACAAGCCGAAGCCATGGGGATGCTCATGGAGTTGTGAATGCTTCTCGGCATACAAATGAATTATCCTCATTCTTCTCCTGCCGGAGCATATAGGCCAGACCTCATTAGGATTCAATATCGCTCTGCTTTTCTAATGTTAATGTTCCAGTTATATAAGAAATGTGAAAAAGGGCTACGTATGGGGGGACGTGGGGGGGCAGGGGGAGCTGATGCCACAGTTATGGTCAACACGATGCCAGAATTTGGAAAGCAGCCCTTCATATTTTTGAGGAAATTACCCTGGTTTCCTATCTTCTTTCTCAGTCCTAATGCAGCATTTTGTCCTCTCCTCCCTCTAACAAGCAGGTTTTAATCGTGCACCTCTGCCACAGCTACAGCAACTGCAAAATCAGGTTTTATAGCCTTTTTTTGGAGGAGGAAGGGGGGGGGGAGGACGATGCGTGACTAAACATCAGATTGTGAAAGCTCCGAGTTCATTTTGCTGTGAAAGGAAACATTGCACTTTATGTTAATAAACAACTGTAGGAGTTTTCAGCATCCAGGAATAACTCAGACATTAGGCTGCGTTCTTTTGTCTGGAGAGCAGCAAGCAGGGTAATGAAAACAAAACCCACTAAGACATAAAAATACAATTTATACCTTTTTATCAAGCAAAGAGAAAGTTGGTTAACGTTTGAAAAGAGAGCAGTAATGTATATTTATTGACAATTTTATTGTAATAATTAGATGTTTACACAGTCTGGACATTGTGGCTAAATCACTTCCAGCATGTTTATTTGTAAAGGGCTGTTTCCAGGGCAGTGTAGTAGGCTCATTAAGAAGACAGACTGCATTAAGATGCAAAGAAATTACTACTTCCCAGGCTTTGCTTCACTGGCTTGGATTTAAAATAAGAAAAAAAAAAAAAAAAAGGAAGAAAAATTAAAAGCCTAACAGCAGTATCATCCGAATACCTAACAGCCTAGAAATTATGAAGTAAAATGGAGAGTATTTTCTCCTGTAAAGGAAACTTCATCTTTTCTGTTCCAAAATAATGTGGTATTGTACATTTGAAACAATGTACAACATTATGGATGCCACTTTCAAGTGCCTCTTTGTGGCTGTTAATATGTATCTCTTCAACACTTATATTTATTTGTTGCACTCCAGCTACATGACTACGTGATATTTAAGATACACCTTCCTTTTCTTACTTTTTTTCTGGCAGTGCTGTTAGTTCACCTTTAGGAAGTCTTTAAGCCAGCATTCAGTTCACACATTTATTTGATGTGTAGGTGCCTTTTTTCCTTCAGCCAAAGAAGGATCTCTCTTTTTACTATGAGTCTTCAGAAATGTTCATTATTAACCAGGAAACTATTGCATGTGTCTTTTTTAGGCAACTAAACAAGATAAACTTTTATCCTTAGTCTGGATAAATCTAAACTCTTTACAGAACCCTATTTGGGGGCTTTTTCACTAATCAATCTAAAGCCTTTTTTTTTGATCTGAAGTGAATTTCACATATGGTAAGAGAGATTTAACACCAATTACAGACTTTTTCTGGTTTTACAAAGCTAAGAGAAAGGAAGGCAGCCGAAACAGAAAGAGCTCTCAGTAACGCAGCCTTAATGAGAAAGTCCTTCTACATCAAGTTCTGCACAGAAGAGCACAGCACTGCATTTAGTGCAACATCCATTTTAAAATTTAAACTCTTCAAAAATTAAGGCAGTAAATAGGCTATAACATTGCTCCTGCCCAAGTATGTTTCAATTACAATTAAGTAATCAATATGCAGTGTTTATTGCTGAAAGATTACGCATAAAGAGGCGCACATAAAAGGAAACGTGTGCTTAAACCTTCCCGACTCCCCTTCCACTGCTGTTTAGCTAGAAAGAATGCTATTTTTCCCCAGAAGCAGACTTGTTAAATGCCATCCAGTACATTCTATATAAATGCTGTCTGCTCCCTGCCCTCACAAATAAAAACAAAGACGATAAAAGAAATGGATAAAGAGATGTCAGTTTGCAAAGAAAATACCGGGTTGTATTTCCTGAAAGATGCACAAGTCAACTACAAACTTGAAATATTACAGATTTAGTTTTACAAGTCAATCACAGCTATATATTTGGCCTCGTAATTACTGTCAGTTTTGACAGGGAAGGCAATAATTTTTTTTCCTGACATGTGAGTTTCAATAAAATCAGGTAGCCACATCACAGAACACTTTCTTACACAGAGAATTAAAAGGACTCCTCACAGAGATAACGAATACTGCCAGGATTAAATATATGTCATACACTCAATTAAAGTATAGGAAAAAAAAGAGGACTATCCTTACAGGTGGACCTGATTCAAAGCCTATTACAAGGATGAGAATGTTTCTATTTACTTGAGTAGACTCTGGAAAAATCCTTTCTGTTCTCAGAAGAGGGGAAAGAACCAACAGACAAAACTGAAGACTTTTTTTTGCCTTTTTCTCTATTTCCTAAGACATTTAGACACCAAAGCAGTAACTAAAATTTAACTACCTGAAGTGAATAAATGGCTACAATTTGAAATTGTAGCTATTTTGCTTAAAAATGCATGCTTTCCACAGCAATTAGAATTAGCATAATGTTGCACATACTCAAAATTGGTTTAATACCTGGTACAGCCAAACACGCTTTAAGACAAAGTAAGGTATATGATACTCGAAAGAAGCCTTTAACTTTTCTAAAAGGTACTAACTGTGGGTCAAATTAATTGCTGAGGTAATGAACCAACATGCTTGCTGGGAAGAAACTGGTGAACTTGGTTCCTGCTTGGAGCTTGTGAAGTTGAACGGGGATGAGGAATACATGAACCCACAAAGCAGTGGCATTTTTAGTCTACCAGGCAAAGAAAAACTAAGACTGGACTTGTATTTATTCTGCTATTTCAGAGCGGTGTCATCTCACCACTGACTTACAGAATTGCAGGAAACTGGCCCGGAACAGATCTGAGGAGGTCATTTAGCACCTGCCCCAACCCCAAGGCAGGAATCACCATGGTTCAGTCATTCCTAGCAGGCGAGTTCATCCCCTGCAGGTTCTCCAAGTCCTCCAGAAATGGAAATCACAGAAGCTCCCCAGGCAACTCACTCCAACGCTTCGCTGCCCTCACCACTGGAAAGCCTCACCTTCTGCCTAGTCTGACTCTACCTGGGAGCAATGTAAGCCTGTTATTTCGTAGTGTGATCCAATGATTAACATGATCCCGTTTAGCAAACTAGGGGTGTAAACCTTGCTACAGACAAAAGGCCACTCATGCATTCCTAACACGAGATGGAGCAAACGATAAAAATCACCAGTTCTTCTGAAGCTATGCCCTGTGCCACTCACCCCTCATTCAGAAGGGGTGGAATTACACCCTGGGCAGACCGGAGCAGACACTGCACAGGCTCCTGGCTAGGCAAAAGCTGTATTTCCTGCTACTTTCAGAATGTGTAACTCGATTAAGTCCTCAGGACTGGACTTCATTATGAGAGCAAAAAATTCAGCCTAGAGAAAATAGAATACACTGGGAGACATGGGGACTGTCAGTGGCCCATATACAGATGTTATAATTCTGTGTCAGTATACCTATATAGCAAGACAAATCCTCATTATTATACACTTACTTATTGGCTGAAAGGACAGAGGCACAGCCAAAGCATTCATCTGCCATTGACAGCTGTCTATAATAAAGGTTGCCGAAGACAGTATCTGCTCCTATACAATTTAGATTCGGTAGGGAAAGGGAGGGGACAATGTAACAGACGGGGTCAAACACAACTTTTCACTACACTGGTGCACCGCTGGCGTACCTGCGATGTTTTCAGAAGAGTAAGTCCCCATTAATTCTGGCATAATCAATCAGACTTCAGTCCAGAGTCTACAGACCATCAGTGTGTGAACTGGGAGTTCAAAATGAGTAGCAGGTAAAATACGTCCATCTGGTTACAAGAACCATCTTACACCAAGGAGATCTTCTCTGGGCAGCTGGAGATCAGAACCACCAAAGTCATTTGCTTTGTGTTCATAATACTCCCCGTATTTGTCAACTGCTGGGCACAGAGTGATACTGAACACCAAAAAATACTTAACAGATAAATTGGCATCCTATACCCAGGTGGCTAACTCATGATGAGGGGTATTCTTTAAGCCACAAAAAATTAACTTTTCACAACACTAACAAATTGATTTAAAATCCTGTATTTCACATTTAGAAGTTTTAGGAGCTTCCAATGAAGCCAAGAGAACTATGTGACTGAATGCTTACTCTTGTCAATAAGGAGTTAATACTGTGCCCTCAAGATTTACTTACAGAACTTTCATGGAGGTTACGGGGGAGTCACATGGCTAAATTCCCTTGTTTCAGACTGTACAAGCAGAACCGACTCTGTTTTCAAGACACAGACAGTGAAAAAGACAGAAGATGTTTGTGTCATTGACAACTGCCTACATTTCATTTTTTTTTCTTTAATACCAGCAGAAATGACAACACTTAGGATGAGCAGAACATTCAAGAGCCCAGACATAGGAAGGGCAGATGCTAATAAGTATTATGATGAATGTAGTCTGAATAGCCACTGTAATTTCAGTTAATACATTTAGCAAACAGTATGTCTACTGTTACTGTTAACTAGACAAAATTATTGAAATAATTGTCTGACTTATCACAATTAATTCATAATCAAATGCTGTTTACCAAATGAAATACATATGCTCTCAGTAGCTGGTCAGTACGCTGTTCAACGATCCCTATGAGTCACTCTGGTCAGTTTTAGACTGAATTACTGTAACACATATTCCCCAAATTTCAAATGTTATAACACCTAAGCAAGGGTACTTTGCGCCAAGGCCTCCTCAACAAGGGGAACATCAACCAGAATGTGCAAAATCAAAATCCACCAAAATATATTACCTTTGCCATTCAATGAAATGGGCACAATGAAATCCCTTTGTGGTCCACGTATGCTTCTTGGAACCCTAAGCTTGTCTGAGGACACGTAAACGGGAACGTACCACATCATGGCTTCATATGCCGTTCTGTCAGATCAGGCTACAATTCCAAACCCCGATCCACAACTGATGGACAAACACTCACATAAATTGCTAGCATATTGAATTTATTGGAGATGCTCAGTAGAAACACTGCCGCTGAAGGGCCCAAGATAATATTGAACATAGATCAGTAAGAATCAGTCTTCAGCAAAGGGCCAGCCACGTAGGTCTTCACACTCCACCGCTTGCCTAAGTCTGACACAGGCCACCATTGGTACAGACTCAGGTTCACACTCTCAAGCGGGTATTTCCTTAGTCTGCAACTGAAACATCGATTTGACCCAATTCTATAAAAATCTGATGTTTCAGGAAGACGCCTCATGGTACACATTCTCCTCTTCATAATTTTGTATAAGTAAATGGATGCAGGAGTACAGTGAACACAGAGTATTTACAGGAGTGCAAGTCATAAACGTGGCTTAGCAAGAGAGATTATTTTGGATGATGCCTCTGCATTTCAAAGCTTCACTCACCTTCTGAAAATTTACAAACCCCATGAGAGAAGACGTTTGTTTCCTGCACGCTGCCTCCGTAGCCATGCTAGATACATTAGAGGGAAGGCAATTCTGGTGACAAGTCAGTAATGACCTACTGGTGACCTTGGGTGGCTGTCATAAGACAGTAAGTAGCTGAACAGGGAATCTCAGCCTAGAAGTGGTGAAGTACCCATATCATCTATAACGTGTGAGCCTCAGAAGCACAAAAGAACGCACGGACAGGAACCTGGTCAGTTCACAGTCCTTTCAATGCAATTCTCTCATCTGATAATGTGGATTGCCTGTTTTTTTGTTAAGTAAGGGAAATCTAGATGCACAGATTATCTCTCCTTTCATTACAGTCTGATACCTTAAAACAAAGTCCAAAATTAGCTTGAAAACAAGGGGAAAAAATGTTGCAAAAAATGAGCCTGCAGTATTTTATTGGTACAGGCAAACAAAAATGAGTGTCTCAAAAGACACACAGATTTTCCTAAGAGGCACCTGACACAATGCATTACAAGTGCTATCACAATGGGAAAAACAGGACAAGAGAGAAGTTACTATATTAGAGCCTTTAAACAACTGGAAATATAATTTTTTAAAAAGTTATAAGTACCATTTTTATATAGTAAAGGTAGTGTGGCTATTATGAGCATGCAGACGTAAACACCTTTTAGAAAGGAGAAACCAGCATCAAAACTTGTTTGCAAGTGACTATATAATAAAACCCACTCCTCCCCACACATACGTGTGCATTCACGCCTGGCTGCTTTTAATTTAAATATAAGGAAAGAATGGCAGTCCTCTCGGAAGAGAGCAGCAGAAAGGGAAGAAGGTCCCTCTGCTTCCCTGATGCCACATGACTGTTCACAGATTTCATCTTTTCCTGTCCAGACTGAAATAAGTCTCGGAGGCTGAAGACCGCCAGTGAATAAACCGAGTTGCCCATGCCTGTCAGACTGTCTGCGCCCTCCTCTTCCCATCCTGACCCTATTAGATTTGACTATTAAAAAGCAGCATTGGGCCATATCAGCTCTTGGGTGGGAGACTGCCAAGGCACACTTCCATGCTGCTGGCGTTTGAAAGATTGATAACGAATCGGTGTAATACTTATTTTCCCCTTTAACCCAGGCAGTTCTGCACGGGGGTCAGTTCTGCGGTGCTACCTATCCTGTCTTGTAGCACGAGGTGTAAAACTAAAATCCTGATTGTCTGTGGCTGTTAAAAATCCCACAGCACTGTTAGCGAGTATGCAAGTAATTACAGCAGACTGGAAGTGGCCAAACTGGTAATTTTATTCCGCCGGCATAAATCCTCCCACTGTAACTGAATATGGATTTTTTTTTTTTCATCTCACAGCATAAACTTTAAAGTCTTGCTGTAAAATGCTCATTAGCCATCAAATATCTTTATGGAGTAGCACTTGCTTTAAAACAGAGGGTGTGAGGAAGTTTGTTCTATGGGTTGTGAGACACTGGGGCTACTTTATGATAAAAGCTCCAACACATCAGTTTGCTACACCAGAAAATTAATAGAGATAGATTGCTTTTTAGTGGCATTTGAAGCTATCTGCCTCTTCATCTACCAGCAGCTCTTCTTCTCAGACTGTCTGCACTGTTGTACTTTATTGTCCTACACATTGCTACAAGATGACACCTTGGATTTTTTTAGTTTTTCCTGTTAATTAAAAGACTTGTTCCTCCCAAAAGGCTGGGAAGAAGCTGACATTTCCAGTTTTAAATTTGACTCACGCTGGCATAGCTTCCAGGTGCAGAGGTTTTTCCTCTACTTTGCTTTGAACCCAGATCCCTGTGAATTTCTCTGTGTGGTAGTTTGGACTAAGAAAAATTCCAGGCAGCAGACACAGAATTGTCCAGATCCCATTACAAAATCGCTCCTAAACAAATCCATAAAAGGCTATGATACAACAATCTGTGGCTTATCACTGCCTGACCTGCTTTACAATTTAAAGGGAAAATACATGTATATTCCTTGGCACAACACAGTTGGCCAAGAAAGGCGGCATCCCTTTGACCTGCACGTCTTGTTACCACCTTGGCCCCCCTTTACTTCTTCCCGTAGCAAAGAGAGACCAGCCAAGTCACAGTTTCATCCCAGAAGCATGAAATACCATGCTTACATCCATCCTGAATCCACGATTTTAAGTCCACAGTTTGAGGTTGGTTGGTGCTGGTCCCTTGCAGTACGACACGGGATGCTGGGCAGGAAATGAACTCTGAAACAGAGACACAGATTTGGCAGAGCACTCTTCACTGAGCTCGGTGTCAGTTTTTCTAAATAAAGATAGAATTAAGCAGACACTTGTCTGAGAAATGTCAACTTCAAAGAAACCCTGGTAAGTGAAGGTCTTACAGTTTATCAGTATGTTGTGCTATGCAAAGTGGAAAGTTGTTTATAAGGTTTCCATGCATACACTTATTCCCACAGTTACCTACTAATAAATTTTTCATCAACTGGAAGGGGAGAGATGAGAGAAATATCAAATGGCTCATGCAGCTGAAGAGCACGCCATTGTCATCTACCTGAGTACTTTCATCACACGTTTTGATATTTTACTGCTTTCCTACAGATCCCAGTGAACTTTATCAAGCCAGGGCTCTGACCTACAGCCACAACTTCATTTTGCTTTACCTGAGATAGAAAAATGGATTTCTATCATTTGGCTATAGAGAAGTCGGTGCCTTTTTTTTGTTCAGTTCAGCTTATGGAAATAGTTGCATCTCTTTCAGAAAGAGGACAAACAGTATTCAGCAAAAGGCACTTTGAAAGTGTATTGCCTGTTTTTGAGTTACTGTTCTGAGAGCCTGATGCAGAAGCTAGCAAATTCAATGGCTTCCCGGTTTCAAGAGTCTTTGGATCAGGTTCTGAAGGGTTACTCTTTACGTTCCTTCTAATACTGTGCCATATCCAGACCGCAGAGCCAAAAACAACAAAGTTTATGCGTTTGGCTTTCAATATAGAACGGGATCTTACTTAGCATTCACATTCAGCTTAATTCCAGTCCAAGAAAGTTTTTACCACTCACAGAGAAGGAAAAGGTAAGCCAATGAGCATCACTTCTCTAAATCCTATCCATACCCCTCTCCGATGGAAGAACCGGTGTGTACACTACCATCAGTACATGCAATTAGTGGCAGTGTGCACAAAGAGGTATATCCTACCTAGATGCTGGAAAAATATGTGAACCACTTATCTGTACATAGAAGTACACGAAAAATTACCAGAGAGTGGCGTGATTATATCCGGGCGGCTCTGCTATAAAAAGCATTTGTATTACCCTTACTTCTCTGAATAAATTCAAATGACAGCCCCATTTCATTTCTTCATTCAGTCTGGAGGCCAGATGGCATTAGAATCATTTACTTCACCTTGTTGTGCTTAATTACTACAATCAACACACTATTTTCCAAATTAATCATAACAAAGTAATTTCATTAGTAACACAGCAGGCTGTTGAATTATTAGCATCATAACAGTTTGCAAACAATTAAACTTTATTTGAACCTTAAAAATTTGCAGAGTAGAACATTATTGTAAGATCTAATGGCGGCATAATACAAATTCAGAACAGAGCAAATAATCCAGCAAAACCCTGTACAAAGCATGACTTACAATCACCTTTTAAAGCACGAGCTTTCCTCCTGTTCACGGAAAGGGAAGTGCAACGTAAGTAAACAAGGAAATTAGCATTTCTACCCCTGAGTTTTGTTTAAGTTGCATTAACAGAGATTTTCTTATCCAAAAAAGGTTATGGTATTTGCACGGATCTAAAGTAAACAAGCCATCCGCGGTCCACGGCCAGCTTACTCCAAGACACTCCAAGCGGGTTTCAGGACACCTTTCACGCTTTCAGTTTCGAGGCCGTTCGTTTACTCCCTACTAACGGGGGGG
>Ga0065711_1050985_pt1 | contig 10569 bp, 6 predicted proteins | sample Hoacrofraction12_FD_59098 | JGI IMG/M metagenome (GOLD analysis project Ga0065711, IMG submission 59098) | Hoatzin crop microbial communities from Cojedes, Venezuela - Epithelial fraction 12 v2 (version 2) | ecosystem: Host-associated > Birds > Digestive system > Esophagus > Crop | place...
ATTTGTAGGCATTTATAAGGTCCCCTCGCAGCCTTCTCTTCTTCAGGCTGAACAAGCCCAGCTCCCTCAGCCTCTCCTTGTAGGAGAGATGCTCCAGTCCCCTCACCATCCTCGTAGCCCTTCGCTGGACTCTCTCCAGTAGCTCCTCTTCTTTCTTGAACTGGGGAACTCTTCTCCCTTCCAGGGCTGCTCTGCAGCTGAGGCACAGATGCAATCCAGTTTCCAGTAACACTTTTCAAGCTGACTTAGCCTGAAATCATTCTTGATCTTCCTGGAATCTCATTCTTTACCGTGGTCAGTATTTCCAACAGGTGAAGGTGTGATGTTATGATAAACATCTTATCAGAAACACATACGTCATACAATACAAAATACTCCTCATTACTAGATCTCTAGCAATAAGTTTACTTGTTATAATAATAACTTGATACTTTACTAATTGTTTGGAGATGATCTACACTGTGTAGCCTCACACACAAGTACTTTTGATACAGGCAGCTTGTCACTGGGACACTAAATCTGTCATTTTCTACAGCTCTTCTACCCCAAATCAGAGGCTCCCAGGTTCATATTGTTGCTACAACAGTCAGCTGGCTTTCTGACACCCATCTGACATAGGCATGAGATTGCAACGTGTTTGTGCTGCAGGCATATGGACCGCATGTGGAAAGGATTTTGACACGGAAATTATTATTTCCTGAATATAGCATAAATTCCAAATAGTATATTTGGGCTTAAATGTTTGAAAACAGACAGTACATTGATGAAATGGAAGCAATTTCTCTGGGAAATTTCAGCTAAACTGTTTGATTCATCTTAGTGCTGCCAACTCTTTGATGTTTATCATGAGCCTCATAAGATTTGTTTAAGTTTTTTTTTTCTCCTAAAGGCAGGTTTCTTGGGTCATGAGTTTTTGGGGGTTGTCAAGATGTCAATGTACCATCTGTTTTCACCCAGTCAGCAACACATGGGGAATTTTATGCCACTGGAGTGTGAGGATTTTTTTAAAAGATGTTTTGTTCAGGTATTTAAACATCTAAGGCACAGGGAGAAGCATTGTGTGGGAAAGTGTGAGAGAACGTGCAGTGTCTGGAACAGATATGGCAGGCTCAGGCAGAGTGCTCACATGTGTAGGCTGGAGAACAATATTTCTGTAACAAAAACTGTCTTTTTAAACATCAACCACATTTTTGCGTGTTTTCATTTTGAGTCATTTAATGAAAAAATTGGAAAACTCCAGGGAAAGCATTCAATCTGCTCACAGTTTTTCACAGGAGGAGTGGTTATTTTCCCAACAAACTCCTCTCCTACAATTATTTGGTTTCTTCAGATTTTTGTGGAGCCTCTCTGCACATAAAGTAGCTGAAGAATCTTTTTGCTGTCCTTTACTACTCCCTGCCTACTCTGATGTCCTATAAAGTGGGGGGAGTAAGAAGACAGCTATTCACTCTTCTCCCACCACACTGGATGGTGACTATCACTGAAAAATGGCCAGATAACACATTTTTGTGGAGGCATGATGAGTCTCCCTCCCTACTGTAGGAGCCCCACTGTTCAGATCAATCCAAACATAATGGACACCAGCAAGGCTTCAGCACTGGTTTGGGCTCTGGGGATGCACAAGGACCATCAGACCCTGAGCGTGAGCATCTCCCCACTTCATGCTGCCATTGGGACCTCAGCAGGACAGAGACAGTTCCCAGAGCAGCATGCATGCTTCCATGTCATGTCCCTCACTTCTGAGATCTGCTGTCCTTGCAGGGGAGAAAAGGCAGAGGAGCACCCCAAGGCAGAGGTGCATGAGAAAACTCACTACTCCATGGATGTGAGACACAACAGTAGCCAGGACCTAAATGTCTCTGTCTTGTCCAAGTGAGAGATACAGGCTTATAAAATACTCAGTTTTCCTCAGTTGGCTTTAATTTCTCCCACAGAAATGTGCCTCAAAGTTGAATGAACGTTAAGCATTTGCTTCCTTTTCCTAATGAAGTTCAGCATCTGGGTTATCCTAGATAATGGTGACAAATCTTCAGAGATTTCTTTGTTCGGAGGCCATTGCTCAGTTGACAATCTGCCTTGTTAATGAAGCTGCCTTCAGGGAGAGAGGAGAACTGGAGGCAACTGGACAATTTAATGAGTTGATGTGAGGGGCAGGACAAGGCTGTAGCGTGAGTCCATCCCAGCAGGGCCCGGAGCCCCCCCAGACAGCTGTGTCTTTGCCACTCAGAGCGCCTGTGTGCTTGGGAACAAACTTGAACAGAGTTGTTTGGAGTAAGGAGCCAGCACAGTGAGATCAAATTTACTTTCCACTACTCGGTGCACTGCCTCGCCGCAGGCCAGCCTGTTTACACATCGGCTGCCTGGAGAATGCCTCAGAGCAAACGCAGCTGGGCAGGCACCCTCTGGTACATTTTCTCCAGGCTTGGTCTTGTCCCTCTGTGCCAAATTGCTCATTACTAGCAATGAGTCCCAGACTGCTCCTCTCAAAAGTTAATAGCATCTAATGAGCCCATGGAGATCCTTACGTGCTTGGATTTCTGTGTGTCGATCAGGTATCAGACATCTACAAAAGGTGTAAAAAATCAGGAAGATGGCTAATTCTTCACTGAGCTCAGTTTATGGTCAGGGATAGCCCTAGGTTTCTGCCCAGAGCCAGAGGTGAGCTTTTGTTCAGTAAAAGGTTAGTAGAATCTTATTTATGCTTTCATTATTTCCCAAAAGCCACTTAGCAGAACTGAGTTATCTTCCTTGTCTAAATTCTCTGGCTGCTGATGATGCTTGGCTGCCTTCGCTGTATTTCCAAGGCCTTATGCTAAATTTAGGCAAGGAGGAGAGATTTCTCCTCTGGACCTTCATTTTGTGGGTTACCCATTGGCTGCTGTGGGCACAATGTGATCTAAAAATCCCATTTACTGCACAGCCAAGTGGGCCGGGGCTTGGAAGACTGATTTCTTCTTCCTACACACTAGAGCTCCTTTGTGTGAAGGGCACGTGCCCCGTGCTCCGAAGGACGCTGCTGCAGATTTCCAAAGACTGAGGGCCACCCCTTCCTTTCTTACGTATTACCTTAGTCAAGTACTTCTTAAAAATCGTCTCTCTTCAACTGTGTCTGTGGTTCTCAGGAGAGCCCAGATAAGTGGCATCTCTGCTGTGGTGTGGTGCTCCCAGTCTGAGACCTCTCTGGCCCTTTCTCAGGTCTTCCAGTCCTGCCCATCTGCTGCTGCCTTCCTTGCTCTGCCCAGCAACAATTCCTGGGAAAACACCTTGGTTTTATCCAGAGATGGAACAGAAATCATCAAAATATCAATAATATGAATTTATGGAACTAAAGTTTTTGCATCTGAATACTCGTGAAGTAGAAATGCAAAAGTAATTTTCTGCTTGGTGTGAAGAACAGGAGAAATTTCTTTGTGGTTGTTAGAGGAAAGCATCTTCTACTATTTTCACATCTTTAATAAAGGCAAGTTTCTCCAATTGCTATGCAATAAAGGTGGAATTTTACCAAGTATCTGGTGATGGCCCAAACAACAATAATGAAACATGAGCCACTGAAATCTCAGAAGGGAATTATAGCCTTTGGCAGGGTTCATTTGAGGTATCCTACTTAAGGTAATACGACTGGACAATCTCATTAAGAGTTATTTCTAACCCATTTAAACATGGGTTCAAAAGTACATCTGGAGCTATACTGTCTTTATCTTTGGCTTATGGAAGAGACTGGAAAAAGAAGTAAACAGAAAACACAATCAATTGCTCAGTCTGCTGGGCCAGGAGACTGCAGTATGTAGCGGACTTGCTCCCAGCAGGCTTGGAGGTTGAGGAAATCAGAACACACTTTTGTCCTGATTATATTGCATAGGCTTTTTTTTTCTCTCCCACTGATTTTTAAGAGATATTGCATCATTCCAGGATGGAGGGGGTAACACAAAACTATTGCCTCTGCTCTTCTCCACTGGTAGTTCATCATGCTCCCTGGACTTGTTCCAGACCTGAATTTGTCCATACTCATTTGGGAAATGCATGGTTTAGGAAAAATACATTTTCAAACATTTCAGCTTGTGTTGCAGATTCCCTAAGTAGTCTGAGATGTTTACAAAGCTTCCAGTGCATTGGGCTTGTCCTCCCCCAGATAATGATATGTGGCAACAGTAATCCTTCTATCAGACTCTAAGTGCCTGTTCTTGCTTCTGTTGAAGTCGTCCAGATTGCGGGTTATTCGGAAGCATTATTTTCTCTGCTTCTTCAGTATAAAAGAAGCAGAGGATCTTTCCACCTGGGAGAAGAGAATTAGCTAGATAGCAAATACAGAAGCCCACCAAACTTGCTGCAGTGTCTTTCTGGTAAGTGGGAATAGATGCACTCGATGCTTCAAATGCTGGAGAGAGGCTGCACCTACCAGAAGAGACTCGTGGTGATCGTGGCCTGAAGCCAGGGGCTTTTGGGATCAGACACCCTGTAATCCAGAGGCCAAGCTCAGGCTGCCATCATGGTCCAGGCCCTGTCACAGCCGGCAGCAGCGGGGCCATCCCAGGGCTCAGCCTCATGGGAGGGTGGGCTGTGGGGCTGCAGGGCAGCGCCAAGGGGGGCTCCAGCAGGCAGACAATGCGAACAGCAGGCGACATGACCTCACACACATCCTTGATGTTGCTTCCACACAGCAACATACCTCAGCCCTTCAGCCTGTGAGTGGGTTTTCTTGTTTGGGCAAGACCCATGGCACTCTCACCCTTCTCAGATTTGGACCATCCTTTGTGGTTTACCGAGACCCTGGGTAAATGAGCGCACCCAGAGAGCCCTGGGGATGCCAAGGCAGGCAGATGCATTTGGCCCCCTCACGCACTTTCTGTGAGAGGCTGGTCTGGGAAGTAGATCCAGCATCACTCTTCTCTAAGTATGATTTGCTGGCACTTGTTTGATGTATAAAAATGCACAATCAACGCTGCCATGTAGGACAGGACTAAGATCTGCATGTTTGGAAGAAAACTAAGGGATTGAATAGGAAAAAAAAATGGAGTTTGCAGTTCTAAGGACCCATCACCATAGTATCCAACCACTATTTACAAAACTTCTTTGTGAAGAAGTTTCCACAGGCTCTTTCCTTCAGTTTCAGTTAAACTCAACATAGTCACTGCTCTGGATTTAAACTCTGTTGTGAAAGGCCTGCAATCTAAACATGGAAACATTTAAGTCATGCGCTAAAACATGAAAACAAAGCTGTACAGTGTGATCTGGTGCCGTGTGAGGTCCCCCGAGCTGCTCCTGGTTAGAGTTGCAATGGCCTCATTGCATAGAGCAGCACCCAGGTAAAACCCTCCTGCAAGCCCCAGAGTTGCTGTCCCAGAGAAGACCATCCTGCAAGCCCCAGAGCTGCCATCCTTTGGGGCAAACCCTCTTGCAAGCCCCAGAGTTGCTGTCCTTGGATGAGAATGCTCATGCCATCCCCAGAGCTGCCATGCTGGGGGACAAAACTTTCATGCAAGCCCCAGAGCTGCCATGCTGGGATGAAACCCTTGTGCAAGCCCCAGATCTGTCGTTCCAGGAGCCTGAGGCTGGGCCAAAGCTAACAAGAGCTGCCCGGCAGCCGGGTGAGCCAGGGCATAACATGACCCCGCTGCATCTCTGCAGCTGCGTTTCCAGAGCTGCCTGGAGCATCCGTGCGCTGTCCTCCCTCCGAAGATGTAGGTGTGCTCCAGTCTGAAAGCACCCAAATAAAGCCCCATCTGTTTTTGGTGGCCAGGTTGTGTGAAATAAAGTTCAGAACCTGTCACAAAGGAGGAAAAATTAATTGGGTATTCAAACTTCATTCTGTTTTAATCTGGAATTATTAAGGATATTTATACTTCTAAACACAATGTTTAACCTCACAGTGTCCCATTAAAATGCTTTATATAAGCTCATTAGAAGCTTCTGTGCTGTATCACATTTATTGCAATTAGCAAATATTAGTGGATCAGCCAAACTGCAGGATGTTTTTTCTGTCCTGCTCCTCTTTTGTTCCTGAACCTCCTGCCTGTCATAACCTAAGCATAGCCTAGATTAAATCCTTTCACACATCAGCTTTTCTGTCTGACAAGTCCTAAAGAAGGAGAAATAAAAAAAGGAAAAGGAATAGAAAATTAACCATTAGGAGCCTCTAAGAAATCAAAAGAGCCTCTTAGATTAAGTCCCTCACCAGTGTCAAAGCTAGCAGCAGTGCCACTGGCATTAGTGGCACTAAGTCACTTAATTCCGATATGATTCAGAATCATTTGTAGCTATCGGCTTATTCAAAGTAAATCCTCTTCCTCCTAGGTCTTTTGTTTGCCATCTCTTGACAAGCTACGTTGCATATAAATGAACCTGTAAGATATGTGAAGGAGGGATATATTTTCATTTGTAGGGAAGTTTCATGCATGCAAATGCTACTGTAGAAGTACTAGTAATGAAGAGTATTAACAGCTGATGAATCCAGTCTTTATTTTGGTTTTGTTTCGGGTTTTTTGAGCCCTTATTCAGACATAGAATATGTAAAATGAAAGGGAGGTTTCCTTGAATAAGGACAGAAGCCTGTTTTTAGAGACACTTAGACCTTGCTCCAGTCAGCGGCACAGGTGACGCAGTCAGCCCATGTCCCAACCTGGATCTCATGGGATGGCTGGAATTTAGCCTCCGAGGTCTTTCATGGTTCATGAGTGAATCACTGGCTGCTGAGCCACTCCAGGCCCACAGAGAGCTTGGGTTCCCAGGAAGGAGCACAAGTTTGGGCACCCGAGTCTCAAATCCTACCCGGAGCGCTGGAGCTCCAATATAAGCGCCAGCTCAGACCTTTCAGCCCAACTTGCCATTTCTGTGTGCACCCACAGATACCTGAGTCCTGACATTGCTGAGCAGATAAGCACTGGCGCTTATCCTTCAGCTTCTTGAGAGGATTCAAATCCTCTAGCAGTGGGCATCCTAAGTAACTGGGCTGGGATGCTACGATCAGACAGTGTGGAAGCATTTCGGAAGCAGTGTAGAAATCAGTGTTAGACCCTCCACGACAGACCTTGGCCTTTCCCTAGCAGTGCCATGTGGCTGCGCAGGGGAAGGACTGCTGGTCCTCTGCCAAGCTCCAGCCCTACTTGGCTTGTCCGCAGTGTTAGACGTTAATGCTCCTCCCGCCCCGTGTGCTAGCCTGCACTGCCTGTGTTGGATGATAGCTGGGAAAAAGTCTGACTTTTACAACGCTGTTAGAGTTTTTTTGGTTTTCTGAAAAGGGAGGACATAAAGGTGCCCACGAAGCTCACTTATTTCTTAACACTTACACAAAAATACATCCAATCATTATCTTCTTTATTTGCAAAGAACTTACTGCAAACGTGACAGACATGTGGAGCAGCAATCAGAAAACGGATTTTTTGTTTCCTGTAAACATCAAAACTGTCACATGAGGTTCAGAGATCAGAGTTTAGAGTTCTTTTTCAGGACTTGGGCAATGAAGGTCCATTTTTAAAGGAGACCCCTTCTACAGCTATTAATAATCTAGATTTAAGGGCCCATTTCACAGATGTTTTCTAGTTTTGTGCTTTTCTACTGGAGTTTCTTGGGTCTCTGTTTCTTTTCGCAGCTGGTGCTCTTTCGTCCTAATGCCCTCCAGTAGGACAGCCCCAGCGGGACAGCCTGCTACTGCACTACTTGGAAGTCAATCCCACAGTGTCTCTTGCAGCAGATGTACTCCAAGTGCTCACCACTGAATAAGCACGACCCCCCAAAGGCTATTGCATAGTGCTATGTGTCATTGCCACAAGCAGAAATTATCAGCTGCAAGATGCCTGGAAGTAGTTTGCAGTCCCGTCTCAAAATATTCACCCTGAGTCTGTCTCATTCCTCCTTCAAATATTTTCATTGATTTCAGGGAGCTCAGCCATTCTGTAGGACTGAACTTAGGTTCCTAAAATCTCAAGATCTCACCTACTACTTTTCTTTTCAATTGTTTGACCCAAACATAAATCAACCGACAAGTGTATCTTTGTCCTGTTGTGTCTTGCACAAATGTAATCTTTATGGCATGTACTGGCTGAACCGAGAAATATTGTTGATACCTACTTCCATTGCCTTTCCAGGAATGGGTTTAGGACGCAGTCTAGAGATTAATGCCTTGGCTGGCAGTGTGGAGCATTAAGAGTGGGACCAAGATAGGGCCAGCTTAGATAAAAAGAGAAACACTAGCTGCAAAGTCCACTACTACGCAGCAGAGAGCAGAATAGCTCACGGATGAATGTAACAGTATTTCAAAGCTAGTCTGTCAGAGATGAAGCCAGCTACAGCACTACAAACTAGAGTCTGTACTCCAGCTCTGTTAGCTGTGATCTTGCACTAGTTGGTTCAAAGAAAATTTGAAAAGGAGCATAAATATTGTCTATAACCCCTGTTGCCAAAGAAAATATAAGCAGTATTATTTTCAGCTGCTTACTCATTCAGAGGGAGCCACAGCACATGAGTCTTGCTGTGCTTTTTGGCTGCTGGGAGCCAGCAGCTTTCCTCTTCAAGCGTGGCACTGTGCGAGGAACTGTGCACGCCCGGCTCACGAGGGAAAACAGGGATAAATCACAAGTCTGCTGACGCTGCCTTGCTAACCTGGTGTAGTCTAGGCATGTGCAGTATGGATCATGAATGTGCTGTTGGAAGAGAAAGTATTTGGGGGAACTTTTGCAAAAGGAGAAGACCAATACGCTGGTATCTCTTGTTGTGCTCCAATAAGGACACGTGGCATTATGTGCAAACTGCCTAAGGAAATCCCTTCCTTCGTCAGCGGTAACGATGTTTCCTAACAAAGACAGCTTGTGTCTACAGAGAAAATAAAAAAGGTGACTGCCAAATAGTATCAGCAAATCTATCAAGAAAATACTATTTCATTACTCTCCCCCCCGCCCCCCTCAAAAGACATTAAAATCTGGTTACATGGCTTGTCTAAACTGAGGAGACTAACTATTCAGTAACTAAATATCACTACCAGAAGGATTTATTTATTAGTCCCCATTTATCCTACCACAATTTAAATACCTCACAAGGTGACCCTTAGCAGCAAAATCAAAACCAGCTATGTTTTTTTGATTACCGGTGAGTTCCTGCATCAAAAGATAAAAGATGTTAAATATGAGATCCCATTGGAAAGAAAAAAGAAAGAAATAAAGAAGGAAAGAACCATTTATCACAGCATCCCAGATTTGTTCCTGCTGGGGCCGGTGTTCATGGTCACACTGAGCAGTGAGTGGCGGTTTCAGTCGTGGGAAAGGCCTGGCTCAGCCCCGTGCAGCTGGAGGGATGCTCTGGAGGAAAAGCAGGTTTTGGCTCCTTGGGGTCTGCGGTTCACGTCAGTATCATCGATACACGCTCATTGACCTGCTCTCTCAGCTAAACCACCTCTGATTGACCTGCCCTTTGCATCGGAGCAGACATAAAGAAGCCCATAGTGCAATTGAAGAAGCATCTTGTTCCCTCATTCTTCCTAGGGCTTGTTAGTGATGGGCAGAGCTTGCTTACAGAAAACATAGGACAGTTCCAGAAATATAGTTACACTGTAACAGGCAATAAAAAAATATAACAGCTCCAAGCAGAGCCCATTTCAGGTTCAAAACATCTATCAATAAGCTCAGTTATACATGTATAAACAGTCACTTGCACTACTACAATGTCACCAAAGGGCCCAGTTTCATTTTCTCCCAATCCACAGCAAGTTACAGGACTGTGATTTAAATCCTGGTCATCACCCTGTGTGTGTGTGTTTGGGGGATGGGGAGTTAAATCACATAAAGCTTTCTTTCTTACACAAAGCCTTCTTCAGCTGTACCTCGAGAAGGCATTCAGCACAATTATTTATTACTTGCATAAATCAGAGCAATGCAAAGAGATCTGCCACCAAAGTTTAACAGCATATTCCTGTTTCTGTTACTGTTCCAACATATCTAACCTGAGAAAGGGATGATTCCTTTGGTTTTGTTTGCTAGTTTTGTTTTGGGTTTTTATTGTTGGTTTTGTTTTTTTTTTGTAATGCTATATGCTCCCAGGGAAATAATAGACAGTGATTTATTTATGAAATTCCTAGAGTGGGAGGAAGTCATGCTTGGGTCTTGCTGTTGTGGAGGGAGATAAATAGACAGTCCTAGTACATTCAGCTAAAGAAGATATAACCCATAGCAAAACAGACTCACCAAGACTGGAGAGACGTATACAAACTGGTACGGGAGATACTGAGCCAGAGAACAGACTGTTTAGATAGAGGCACTTATGGGTACTCCCCACCAACAAATGAATCATCAAGGGCATAACTAGCTATTTTTAGCAGCAGTGCCTATGTTTCTTTTGCTTCAAGAAAACTGTGAAGCACTACGTAGAGCCACTAAAAGTCCATATGGAGCAATGCTGGGCAGGGCTCAGAGTGCCCTTGGCTTGGCTGTGCAGCATGGCCCACGGTCACATATGTATTTATATATACGTGTTTGTGTGTGTGTGTGCGTCCATGCAGAAGTAGTTAATTCTCCCAATATACGTCCTTGCATGGTGGGGAGAATGGGGGTGCTCCGGCACCCTTTGCGCTGCACTCCCCCCCCC
>Ga0065711_1010070_pt1 | contig 10568 bp, 3 predicted proteins | sample Hoacrofraction12_FD_59098 | JGI IMG/M metagenome (GOLD analysis project Ga0065711, IMG submission 59098) | Hoatzin crop microbial communities from Cojedes, Venezuela - Epithelial fraction 12 v2 (version 2) | ecosystem: Host-associated > Birds > Digestive system > Esophagus > Crop | place...
GGTGCCTCTGGCTTTCCTAAAGCTCTGCGCTTTCTGAGGGGCTCCGCGGAGACTGCCAAAGAAAGTTTCGGTGGTGGTTTTTAACCGGGCGACGAAGCCCTTCGTCCTTACCCCTTTGGGCAACCGGGGTAGCGCCGACTGGCAGAACTGCAAGTGGGAGAGGTTACTGCTGGAAATAGCTGGCGAAATCTCAGGGTACCGTGTGAGAATGTCCGTACGTACAGTACGTCAAGCTTTCAACTGCACTTCAGATGGTATTTTGTCAGATTCTATGACCTTGGGGTTTTTATATAGTAATTATTGCCATTATTAATGTAGCCCTATTTGCATGGTGTGCGAACAGCTGAAGATGTGTGATGTCTTTTCACAGCAGCTGCTGTAGAGTGGAAAACTGCTGTCATCCTCGTTTGAGAGGTTGGAGGAGCTGGGACAGAGAGAAACTAATAGTAGAAAGGATGACTAGAAGGTTATCTGAGAAAGGTTTGAACGTAGGTGTCTCCAGTCCCAGGCAAGTTCGCAAACTTAGTTAAACAGTTCCTCCCTTCTTGCCATGTACCTTTATTCATTGTTTTCCCGATTTTATCATATCTTACTGGCCTGAGGCTTTTTGAAAAAAGGTNAGGGAAAAGGAGNANTTGCAAAGCATTGTAAGAGTTTGAGGTTGTAGTTTACCTAACTGAGAAGTGGTCATGTTTTCAGTACATCTCTGCACAGAGTTTATCCTTCCTCTGCTCTGTCCTTCCTATCCTCCTCAGCAGTACTGCTGAAAAAAATATTTGAAAATTGCTGACCTTTGAAGACAAATTAGTTCTTTATTTCTGCTGAGCTTAATATATAGGTGTGGAAAATAAACTGTGCACTTTTCAAATTAAAATAAAATGAGTCTAGAGAAAGGTACCTGGATCTTAAATTCAAAACATAAAGTTTCAAAGCCTTTTGGGACAGTTGCTCGCACTAAATAAAGTAGGCCCTGCTTTGGAGAGAATTGTGTTGAATTGTGTAAAATCCCTCTAAAAATTTGCCTTTGCAAAGTTACCAGTTGACTGATCTGTAGGCTAAAGCAGGTTCAGTGGGAGCTCCATTCTGCCATACGATGACTTCCTTCAGGCCACACAAGAGTGCCACAGGATCACACTGGCTCTCTTAATTAGCACTCTGAAGTTTACAGCTGCTTACAGTTGTAAGTTTTCACAACTTTAAGTTGTAACTTTCTCAGCTTACTCCTGGTGGGCCAAAACGAGTATGAACCTGTCCCAAAGCCTGTTCCAAAGTGGCTGTCAGAATGCTGGGAATGGTGGAAGGAGGGTGGGATACAGTACACTAGACTCTTTTTGAGGCAGTTTCTGAAGCAGTACCCAGCTGGAGATTCCTCAGGAAGCAAGTCTGGTTGCTGAGTGTGGCTGCTGTCCTGTAACATAGCTATTTACAAGATTTTGGAAAACGTGACATGGAGTTGGAAGGGAAAAGGGAGGGTGGGAGGAGGAGGAAAAGAAATGCCAGAGTGTTCTGGAGGCACAGGTATAACTTATGTAGAGAGCAAGACAATAGATGATGTCGTCCTCCTCTTAACAAGCTGGTTAGTTCGTGTGTTTCCTGCACTTGTGCTTTAGTACCATCACGGTTTATGACTGCTGCCCTGTTGTCTGTAAGCTCTTTTAAAACCTGAGATGGCTCATCCTGTTCTCTACAATTGTTTTGGAAATATGACCAGCATACATGACAGTATATAAATAAACTTAATAATATGGCAGATGGTTGGTTAGAAGCATGTAATTTCAAAGGAGCTGCTTGACCAAGATTGGTGTCCTTCTACCATTTATCCTTTGACTACGTGACTACTGTGCATTATGTCTAAATACAGACTTAATTATGCAGTATAAAAGTGCTACGTTTTTTGTTTAATAGGTAGTTATTACAGTGAAACAGTCATCTTTAAACTGAAAAAACTACGTGAGGGCTGCACATTTTGTCATTATTTATTGCTGTCTTGATTTAGCTACAAAAGTAAAAATGATTTGGTATATATTTTGTCAAAGTTTTCAGACTTGGACAGGTAAGGCACTAGAGCTATAGTTAGGTATATTGTAGAAGCGTTGAAATATCTACCTCTCCCTATTGCATCCAAATTCAGGAACAGACAGGAATCAACAGAGACTTTGTCCTGTTGTCCAGGAAAATATAGTTTTTCAGAGTTGGGAGATTCTTGTAGTTTCTTGTCTTTGTACAATGATATTAAAATATATATATTTTTAAAACCAATTCTGTCAAAATGCATTTTGTGAATAAAGAAGTACTAATTCAGGAGAATTATTTTTAATGCTGTCATTGAGAAGATAATAATAACAAAACCAATGTTTGTTCAAGTCGTGGTATGTTTTTAAAACATTAAATCCTAAATACTGTTTACTTTCTTCCTACTGTTAGACCTTATTTAACAGCATCGTATTTTCAAGTTCTGTCTTCAGTGTAATGAGGTTCCTGTTTCCCGTTCTTTGGTTGGTTAGACTTCTTTGAACTTAGAGGGATAAGTTTTATCTGAAATTTTGAACGTGTTTCTCTGTTACTTTTAGCTATGCAGCTCTGTTACTTTTAGCTATGCACCCTTTTTTCCTAGGCATGCATTCATTTTCAGATATTCTGAAGAACATAATTTTTCAGCCCAGTAACACTTCACCATGGATTTAGTTGATCTGCAAAGCTGGGCAGATCAATTGTTTTATTATTTTCTCAAGTTGGTGGTACTGTCAGGTTTTTATCAAGTAATACATGATAAAAAATTTGTGTACCAAAAATCATAGCAGGTTATATATTGTAAATATGTACTTACGAGTATTTTAGAAGTATTGGTTATGATTGTATCATGCCTAATACTGGGTGATTGAAAACACAGAATGAAATTCTCTTGGCATTTTTCTGTTTTTTTTTAATTGTAATATACAAGTATGAAGGGGATGATCAAACAAGGCACCGGACTGCGTGCCTTCACTTACCTTGTGCACTTTCTTTTAACCCTTCTATTTCTCCTTTCTGAATTCTCCCTTGGCATGTCTTTTCCAGCTTTCCACCCAAGACAATGACTTGAGGAAGCCTCAGTGCTAGTGTTCACAAGAGTGATGCTGATATTGGGCAGAAAGGCTTAGGTAGTAGAGTGATGCTGTTTAATGTAGGCCTGACTACTTTGTACAGACCATGTATGACTTACTAACGACTATGCCCTTGAAGAGGAGCTAACAGACTGGTAAAAGGGGAACATCCTGCCCAGAAGGCACCAAAGAGTACTGAGGGAACTGGAGGGAGAGCTGGCCAAGCCACTCTCCGTCATTTATCAGGGTTAACAGGGGAGGTCCCAGATGACTGGAGGCTTGCCAGTGTGATGCCCTTCTACAAGAAGGGCTGGAAGGAGGATCCCGGGACCTACACGCCTGTCAGCCTGACCTCAGTGCTGGGGAAGATTATGGAGCGATTCGTCCTGAGTGCGCTCACCAGGCATGTGAAGGACAACCAAGGGATCAGGCCCAGTCAGCATGGGTTCATGAAAGGCAGGGTCCTGCTTGACCAACCTGATCTCCTTCTATGACCAGGTGACCCGCCTAGTGGATGAAGGAAAGGCTGTGCATGTTGTCTACCTGGACCTTAGTAGAGTATTTGATACTGTCTCCCACAGCATCCTCCTAGAGCAGCTGGCAGCTCATGGCTTAGATAGATGTTCTCTTCGCTGAATGAAAAAAGGCTGGATGGCTGAGCCCAGAGAATGGTGGTGAATGGGGTTAAATCTAGTTGGTGGCCGATTACGAGTGGTGTTCCCCAGAGCTCAGTTTTGGGGCCTTGGGGAAGAGTGGCTGGAAAGCTGCCCAGCAGAAAAGGACCTTGGGGTGTTGGTTGACAGCCGGCTGAACATGAGCCAGCAGTGTGCCCAGGGGGCCAAGAAGGCCAACGGTATCCTGGCTTGTATCAGCAATAGTGTGGTCAGCAGGAGTAGGGAGGTGACCATACCCCTGTACTCGGCACTGGTGAGGCCGCACCTGGAGTACTGTGTTCAGTTTTGGGCCCCTCACTACAAGAAGGACATTGAGATGCTGGAGTGTGTCCGGAGAAGGGCAACAAGGCTGGTGAAAGGTCTAGAGAACAGGTCTTACAAGGAGCGGCTGAGGGAACTGGGGCTGTTTAGTCTGGAGAAGAGGAGGCTGAGGGGAGACCTTAACTGCTCTCTACAACTACCTGAAAGGAGGTTGTCGTGAGGCAGATGTTGGTCTCTTCTCCCAAGTGACTAGCAATAGGAACAGAGGAAACAGCCTCAAGTTGCATCAGGGGAGGTTCAGATTGGATATTAGGAAAAGTTTCTTTACTGAAAGAGTTGTAAAGCATTGGAACAGGGTTCCCAGGGCAGTGGCGGAGTCACCGTCCCTGGAGGTGTTCGAAAACACGTAGATGTGGCACTTCAGGACATGGTTTAGTAGGCATGGTGGTGTTGGGTGGATGGTTGGACTTGATGATCTTAGAGGTCTTTTCCAACCTTAATGATTCTATGATGAAAAGCTGGATGATTGCCAAAGAAGCAAGAAGCTAACAAAAATCCAGGGTAACTAGGAAAATTGTAAAGGTGGCAGGGGGAGATTGTGGCCACTGACTCAGTTCAGAACCAGAAAGACTGCACACCCTTCCCCCCGGTGTGTGAGCATGCATAATTAAATAAGGAAGGAATATACCTTTAAGAGGAGTGTATAATGCGATGAACCTGTTAGAATGTAATGAGTAATTTCTTTGTTTTTGTAAGAGCATGTACTCCATGAGACTCTGCTAAGCTAGCTCTGTGGAATTATCACCTAGCACCCACATCTGCGCAAATATGCAGCAGAGACATTACCTCTGCTCTGTGTGTATATTGGCATACTGCACTCCGGATAAACGATCCCACTTTTGGGAAAACAATGCCCTTCTGATGTTGTGGATTCTAACGAATGCTTAGTTTGGTAGACACAGTATGGAGGCAGCAGAGGTGGGCCTGCTTGGAAACAAGGTCTGTCCAGCACCTGGAGTGTGTTGGCACATCCTTAGCCAAGGTCATTTTTCATCGGTCATTCCCCGTTGGCAATGAGCATATGTAGAAATCTGAACCATGTTTTTCTTCAGGCAGTTCCACTGACTGTGCTGAACTGGTAGGGTGCGGGGAATAATAGCTCTAGAAGACATTGTTTCTTTGAAATGTGTCTTCTTCTGGAAGATATTAGATATAAGGATGAAATTCTTTACTCTGAGGGTGGTGAGGCCCTGGCACAGGTTGCCCAGGGAAGCTGTGGCTGCCCCCTGCCTGGCAGTGTTCAAGGCCATGGGGCTTTGAGCAACCTGGTCTAGTGGAAGGTGTCCCTGCCCATGGCAGCACGGTTGGAACTAGGTGATCCTCAAGGTCCTTCCAACCCAAACCAGTCTATGATTCTATATGTTATTCAAATATTGATGCACACTACATTAAATAATACATGTTTTTCAGCATATACCTCTTTGGTGCTTTACTTTTTTTTTCCCCCCCTTTTAAGGTGAAGAAAAGCATCTTATTTCTTGCTTTACCATTGAAACATGCATAGCTGAGTTGAAAAGATCTAATTTGGAAATGAAAAAAAATCAATGGGAAAACATTCAATAGTATAATTTAAATATGCAAATTGATCCAAGTTCAAATTGCTGTGGTTTGATTCAAACTCAGAGGTGTGATGTGAAGTAGCGACTGTGCGTCTGATCATAGTAGGAACTGATCTATTGTCTATTGGTTTATGAAGTACTTGAAGATTGACTTTAAGGAAAAAAAAAAAAGAAAGCAAATTTCCTTATACGTGGCCGTGTATTGTGAGATCACGGCTGTCAGATGTTTGTGACACTTCCCCAGTTTTGAATTAAATCATTTAGTCATGATGACTTTTTTCTTCCCCCTCCCCCAGGATGTGAATTCTCTGTAATTTTGCTGTCTATCCGTATCCACTATCTTTGTTACGCTGGTCTTTATTAGACACAGCTTGATCAATATAATGCAATGTGCTTTCTGATAGAAAATGTTCTTGTTTTCTTGCTTTTAGGGGAGGCAAGGTTTAAACTTAGGACAAGATAACTTACCCTTTATGTGGTCTGCAACAGTCAATTAGTTTTCAAAGTGACTGAAAAAATACTTCTTTAAATCTGCGCTCCAGCTTTTTCATTGTTAATATTCTTAAATCACAAGAGTATGCTAATAATTTAAATTAATTCTGAACGCCACTGCATGCATGGGCCTGAGCTGAATTTTAAGAATAAACCAAATACTGTGATCAGTAATGTTTTTATGCTTTTGCACATGGCTGTCTTGCTTTAAGCTAACGTGTTTCAGAGGGAGGAATTTGGCCTGTAGGATACGTAGCTGGCAGTGATGACTGGGGTTCTGAGTGAGTTTGTTTTAAAGTCAGGACGTGTTCTGTGGGAGCGGCAGACAGTGATGACACACCAGAAAGCCTGTCTTAACACAGAAAAACACACTTCACAACGGCTGGCAACATTTTTTACAAAGCAAGTCCACTGTTAAGTATGCTTCCTTGTTTGTTTGGAGTTTTTTTCTCCCACTTGTGTGATGTAGGCCGAGGTAATATGGATCTAATGCCGTATTTTGCTGATTTGTCAATTTGCACTTCATGAGTGTCTGTTAAGACTGTAAGAGCATAGTGACCTGGCATGAGTGATGGCTGGCACAGGCACTGTGCTGGGAAGACTGTCGCCTGTCCATTGTGCATTTTGCTTGGTTTGTAATCTTTTTTTTTTTCACTATGCCCCTTCACCTAGCTGCTCTGAATGGAAAGCTCACTGTCTTTAGTGTGTCATGTCTGCTAGATGTTGAACAAGGTGAGAGACAAAAACACAATGTGTGAAGAACTTTTAGATTAAGCTGAAGAAAATCAATATGTACTTCGGTATTTCTGAACTCAAAATTCAGCTTCTTGAATCTAGACGTGTATGTTAAAAAATCGTAGTATTTTGCCTGGAATTTTGTCTAGGAACTGTTGTGTGCTACTTGGTTGAGTATATTGCACTAAGCCAAGTGAAGTTGTTTCTTTGATATGGTCCTGGCCCATAGTTCAACTCTTTTCATTAATGTTGGTCTAGTAGTGCTGGTGTAAGTACCACTTTTTTTTGTTAATATGGCAATAAGGTTTTCCATGTTTTGATAGAAACTTATAAAGTTGAAGGCCTTTATGAGTGAACACCTTCATACTAAATCAATGAAAGAAATGTCTCATGTTGCTTGATAATAGGGTAAATGCTACAAAAGTAGGTGTGGGAAAGGACTATAATTAGTACATATATGAACTTTGACCTCTCAAAAGAGGGCGGGATAGATCTTTTATTTATTTTTGTGGGGTGGGTTTGGTGATTAAATGGCAGATGAGGGCATTGTGTTTATAGGAGCAGGACTGTGCTGCTTGTGTTGAAGGTCTCTATTTGATTTCTTCACAATGGAAACTTCTCCCTTCTGGGGAAAAGGGGGGAGGGTGGGACTAAGTAGTTGATTTGCTTTCTGATTAAACAATATACTGTATAACACTAAGTCAAATAGCAATGGAGTCATATTTGGACTGATGGAAATTCTTGAGCTCTATTAAAACACAAATTCCACTGGTTTCAGATTTGTTTTTATAAGCTGCAGGGAATGTTCTGAACAACATTTTTGTATTTGAGAGAGTTTTGCATCTTTCTGGCTCTCTGCAGTTACTGTGTTGGGTAGTGTGTGGTTTTGACCACATTAAGATTGGAGTATACTTATCAGGACAGTGGAGTTCCTCAATGCTTGAACAGTGTCAAATAGTACTGAGGGCCACAATCCGCGTAGCTGGTATTCATAGAACAGAAACTTCGCAGACTTTTACCAAGCCCAAAGATTTACAGAGGGAACGTGTGATAACTCTGTTCTTTACTTTTGCTTTGGTCCTTTTTTCTTGTGTGGTTTGTGTTGTGGTTTTTTTTTCCCCTCCCCAGCAATCTGTTTCTTTCAAATATGTAACTCTTGTGGCTTAAGATAAAAAAAACTTGCACATCTATGACTAAAATATTCACTATGCTTTTTTGCTGCATCTGTGATTTGCTGGAAAAGCAGAATGCCCAGTCATGTGGCTGTTGGAGGGAGAACACATCTGAATAATTAGGAGAGCTTAGTAGGAGTGATTTCAAGGTCTAGGGTGGTCAATATTAGCTGTGTAATATGTGCTAAAATATATACTCTAAAGAAATGCTTTTGGTGATAGACATTTGGAAATGTTTTTTAATCTATTTGCTATCTGTACAGCTGGACAGCTTCCTCTGTTGTATAGAAAATCCCTAATAAAACAATGAAGTCTGTTGCTGCTCCTAGCATACATGCTAAGAAGTATCCAGTATGTAGAACTATTTCCCAAAACATTCATTAGAGCAATGTCATTTAAATTTTGAGCTAAATGCAGTTTGTTGGATGTGTAGCATGTCTGTGAGCAACAACAGAAGGAGTTACCACTTAAGTGCAAGCTTCATGAATGCACCAAGCTTGCTTTCATATTCTGGTGTATGGACAGGTGGCATAGCCAGTAGAAAAATGAGAACGAAAAGCAGTTCTGGGAAATAAATGCTATAAGAACATGCTCCCTTCCCTTAATTTATCATTCTGTCTCTGTTCTGTATCTTTTTTCCTTGGATAAATGGATAATCATATTGAGATCATATAGCAGATCTTTTTTTCTGAATGTTAGGAAGACCAATTAAATGTTACTATCCAATATTAAATACTTGATATAGTCTTACATGTGTATATGAATGATATCTATGTCTGTGTACAAGTACAGTGTTTTTAGTGAGTTCATCTCTGCTGTTGGATCTTTATAAAGACATTCTGTGACTGCTTCTTTTCCCCATTGTGCCTTAGATATAGTAAATGCAATTATTATAAGCCGAGATTTTGTTTGGATGTAGTTAAAACGTTCGAATACAGCCAGATTCCTAAAAGACCTCAGTGTAAAGTGTGGAGGCTACATTTCTTTGGAATCAAGCTAAAGACCTCTGGGAAGATAAAATCCCTAGAGGAATGTAAAATAAGTCAAATAACAAAACACCTATAAAGGACAAAAAACCTTGTGTGTGTAGTCCACAACGTGTCAATAGACAGGACAATAGGTAACAACTCTGACTAAAACAAATAAATAGGACGGGGAAAAAAAAGTGAACTAGTGGCAAATGAATCAGTCACCACTGTGAAGAGCTCAGGAAATTTTTTTACTTGTTTTACATTCCTCACCACCACCATGGTACTTCTGCAAAATAGTGAGGAAGATGAAATGTAGGATAAAACCCAGCAACAACAGTATTAGTGTTTGTATTTTATGTGTTTAATATCTCTATATCTCTCTATCAATATATGAGAAACAACTATAATATAATAATATCTGATCTATAATAAGTATAATAATATAATCTATAATTAAATGTGTGTGTATATACACACTGTTCTAGCTTGTATGTAAATACGATGCATGCGTTTTCAGTTCCACTTTTTTTTGCATAAGATAATAGCAGAGAAATTTTGAAATCGATAATGAAAATGAGAGAAAATTCTCAATTGGAAAGGAGTTTAGAAGACTGAGAAGGTGTTGAGGGACTATAAGAGAAAAAAGAGTGAGTGTGGAAGAAATTCTTTTGTAGTGTAAGAGCAAGAAGCCTGTAATTCTGAAAAACAGTAGTTTTGAGTTTGATACAAGGGAAATACATTTTACAGTACATAAACATAACATACAGAGTTTGCTTCTTAGGAGATCCTGAAGTTTAAAAGCTTAGTAGGTTTAAGAATTCATATGAATGCCCTTTTTTCATAAGCCAGCTACTTACATGAAAATAACAAACAGCCTCTGTAGTCTCTCTGCAGTAGATTTAGTTGCACATTCTTTGAAATAGCTTGTGCTATTCACTGTCAAATGTCTGGACTAGGCGTCATTGAAGGGTCAATTTCATTATGCTGAAATCAATGTTGCTGGATTTTGGCTTCATGCAGAAATGTTTTTAGACTCAGAATACCTAATTTTCTGAGAAACCATAGACATTTAAAATATTATTTGGGGTAGTTCAAAGGTGGTTATGGATTATGTGCTTTCACTAAATGCAAAAGGAAATTGAAAATATTTAGCAAATTTCTACTTAATGCTTTTGGTTGTCCTTATTGAGCAGCCACTCTAATTGTTTGTCTGTATGACATTATGTGTAGAAATAATAATTGTGATGCCATTTTAAGATGTTAATGTGTAAGATCTTGTGTTCATATAGGATACTGCTTTGTACCAACCTCTGAGATCATTGCTGTAGAAGAAGCTGAACTCCACAAGAAACAGCGTAATATTGGCAAATGGCAAAAAATGGCAAAACCACATGCTTTCATAGGTAAGGCAAATACAGTCTCAGCTTGCCTTAATTGCTTTCTTGGAGATTCTTTAGGGCAGACTCAAAAGGAATCTTCAGAATTTTTTTTTAAACAGAAGTGATGCGTTTAGAAAAACCCAACACCCCCCCCCAACCAAAAAAAAACCCCTCCAACCTCC
>Ga0065711_1050986_pt1 | contig 10568 bp, 4 predicted proteins | sample Hoacrofraction12_FD_59098 | JGI IMG/M metagenome (GOLD analysis project Ga0065711, IMG submission 59098) | Hoatzin crop microbial communities from Cojedes, Venezuela - Epithelial fraction 12 v2 (version 2) | ecosystem: Host-associated > Birds > Digestive system > Esophagus > Crop | place...
CCTGGTGGACGACAGGTTGACCATGAGCCAGCAGTGTGCCCTGGCTGCCAAGAAAGCTAACGGGATCCTGGGATGCATTAGGAGGAGTGTGGCCAGCAGGTCGAGGGAGGTTCTCCTTCCTCTCTACACAGCCCTAGTGAGGCCCCATCTGGAGTATGCTCTCCATTTCTGGGCTCCCCACTTCAAGAAAGATGAGGAGCTGCTGGAGAGTGTCCAGCGGAGGGCTACGAGGATGGTGAGGGGACTGAAGCATCTCTGCTACGAGGAGAGGCTGAGGGAGGCTTGCTCAGCCTGGAGAAGGCTGAGAGGGGACCTAATAAATGCTTACAAATATCTCAAGGACGGGTGTCAGGAGGATGGGGCCAAATTCTTTTCAGTAGTGCCCAGTGACAGGACAAGGGGCAATGGGCACAAACTGAAGCACAGGAAGTTCCTTCTGAACATGAGGAAGAACTTCTTCCCTCTGAGAGTGACGGAGCACTGGAACAGGCTGCTGAGAGAAGTTGTGGAGTCTCCTTCTCTGGAGATATTCAAGAGCCGCCTGGACAAGGTCCTGTGCAGCCTACTGTAGGTGACCCTGCTTCAGCAGGGGGATTGCACTGGAAGACCCACAGAGGTCCCTTCCAACCCCTACCATTCTGTGATTCTGTGATTCTGTGATTCTGTATGCTTGGTGTGTCACCCCAGCATCTACTCTGCACCTACTCTTTGGGGGGGCCTTCCAGCATGTGTGAGTAGGACCTAATGGCCAGAAGAAAGGATTGTATTTTGGATGATTTAGCCTTCAAAGCTGAATAAACTCTTCTCATGTATGTAAGAAGTGTTTATAGTTTTATACAGAAGTATCAGTCTTTGTACATATCTTTTCAGTAATCTTTTCTTCCGAGAAGCCATTAATCTACTTCAGTGAGAGACTGTCATTCTAAGGCTGTGGCATTTTATTGGTTCAGCACAACAGAACCAGTAAAGTGATTTTTTTTAAAGTGTTTGCAATGTTTAATATTACATTTTATTTGGTATGCTTACTGCAAACATGTTCCTCTTGATTTCACTGGCAGAGTTCACATTGAATTTAATGGAACAGTTTTCAGTTCCAGAAGATTTGACAGAGCTATAGTAAATCATTCAGTGCTTGAAGAAATACTGATATGTTTTCAAATTACTTTGTTCTACCAAGTAACTTGCAACTTGACACCAGTGAATCCCATAAAATATCACTCAGTGCTTCATTTCACTCCCAAATAAATGTTCACATTTTGCTGTGTTGCTGTGCTGGTGTATTTCTGCTCACTTGAGTGTCTTCTTGGGAAATAGTTTATTCCCCAAGAAACAGTTTATATGCTTTCAGTGATCTGAAAGGAATGTGTTAGATGATTTACAAATATATATAACAGAAACAGGTTTCTCCCCTGAACTTTTGTAAACTTTATTCCAAATATTTCTGTTTGGAAACAAAGGAAAAGCAATTTTTGAGTGGAAGTGAGCATCATTCATATATAAAGTGGTACTTTCCCTTTCATTACACTTCAGGTCATCAAGCAGGAACTATGTTTTTTGCTCTAATTAAGCAGGAATAACTCTTCCAACTTACCCGTTCTTTACTCAGAATTTACTAACTAATTTAAGAGGACAATATTCTGATAAAAGGAAATGAACTATTGTAATACTGATATCCCAATAATGGAATATCACCTACTACCTTGATAAACTATATGCTTATTTTTGCTCAGCAGCTTGTGCTGTAAATAGTCCTGCTAGTGCTAAAATGTCAGTAGTTCATGAAAATGGACTGGGTTGAGGTTGGTAATGTGTAGAAAAATAAGATTCTGAGTCAAAGCCTTGTTAAGGTTATGGGTGAGTGCCAGCGGCTCCTGCCAGTGTAGTAATTAGTGTTGTATGGTCACACATACCGCCACGTTTTGCTTAGTTCATTTCGCTTTCTGAGCTATGAGAATTAGAAATGCCACTTTTATTTCAGAGCTGTGGAGTGAACAACTGGGGACTCAACCCAGAGTACATGTGTCTATGCACTGCCTGTTTTCCATAGAAATACACAAGTAGAGTCATTTCACAGTGTAAATGTTCAGCAGTGAAATATAATAAAGTAGTAATTTAAATTAGATTATTAGGAGTCAGTGATGATATTAAAAGCTATTTGCATGCATTTTTTATTGTCTTCCATAGAAGAGGCTTGGGAGACATAAATAAAATAAAATGAAGAATGATATTAGACTATTGTCTGTACAAGTCTCAGTCTGATCTCGGTGCTAGTGTGAGGTTTGGATCTCAAATATGTTGATTATAAGTGAGATCACAAAACATCTGGAAAAGTCCTAGATGACAAAAGCAAGCCTGTATAACTTCATAAAAGGTAAAAATATCACGTGTGATGTTGTCTGGTGTACTTATTTTCAGGGAAATTATGCAAAGAACAGATGGGGATAGTTACAGATGTAACCTTCTTGGGTTTCAAAATAGCTTTTGACGGAGTCCAGTACCATGGCCCGAATGGGTGAGCTTAGTCCATATCTTAACCCATATCTCCAAACAAGGAAAATACTTGGCTGGAGACAAGGAAAAGTATATAAAGTGTATTAAATGATAGTGTCATACACATGCCAGCAGAATCCCAGCCAGAAGAGTCACTCCTCATGGTTGTGCTCTCGACAGAAGACAAAAAAATGCGGCAGTGCTTCCTTGTTGGTTTTATTCTACACTCCAGAAAGCCCCCAGATAAGTCCCACTTGTTGGCGTTCCTCACATTCTTCTAGGTGACGCTGCTGTGGTCAGGATGTGAAGCTTCACAGTGTCAGCGACCGGCCCGTGCAGGCCCTGCGGAAGGGGGGAACATTGCTGCGCCCAGCTGCTGTGACATGCAGGCGTCCTCAGGAGGCTGGGTGGAGCGGCCGAAAGCCCTGCAAGCCTCCAGCATCAGCAGATCCACTACGCAACTTCCGAGGTAGGTGAAATCTCTTATTTATACTCTGGCCAGTACAAGAAAGGTTGGTCTGAAGCCTGGATGGTGAGATGAATATGGACTCTTTTCACTGTGAAAACGGAGGAAAAAAAAAAATCAGTCCTCTAGGAGAATTTTTTTTTTTTAGTAATAAAACATTTCACCTGAAATACAGTTCTACAGTTCTGTGAGAACATGCTCCCTAGAGGGCAGCTCCAATAAGGCACTTGTCTCAGGACCTTTATTCCTCAGGGATATAGAGGTCACCTAAGAGCAATAACTAATTATAAATTTTCCCACTTACCTCAGGCCTTACTGACTATGTGCAGCCAGAGCAATGACATCTCTCAAACAAGCCTGCGTGAAAGGTAGGTGCAGCTCTCAGGAGCAGAACAGGAATTTCTTGTTTGCTTGAGACATCTGGGTTTCCCGCCCTGTGGGACCTAATAAAATGGGCATGCAATGTGGTCAGTAATTCTATGCCAAGGGGTTCACCTAGTGTGTAGTGGTCTCAGGGGGAGGTGAGGACATAGAAGTAAAAAGTCTGAATAAATTCAAGGAACGCCGGCGTTTTCTGTGGAAAGCGGTATTGCTGTTCCTGTGAGTCGGAAGAGAAATCAAAGCAGGGCTGGGTGATTTTTGCTGGTATTGCTGATGTTGTGTTCTGCTACCCAATACAGGAGAAACTTAATTTTTCATTTCATTTGGTACGAAAGTGGGACTCATTTCTGAGGAGACCCTGGGTTCGGGTTCTATAAATCCCAAAGTAGTATTAGTGCTCTTTCAAACTCAGATTTATTAAATTCAAATGGTGCACACATTAAGACTGAATCAGTTATTTTTACTGACATGGAAAAATAGCTTAATCTGTAATCCTAGCCTCCCACAGAAGAAGTTATTAGGAAAACAAACCAACGGAGAGAGGAAAAGCTACCCCTAGCACTTAATCAGCACTCTTATTGCCAAACTCTTTTGTAATTTTTATTTTTCATCATTCCTCTAGTTTTTCTCCCTCTTTCTTCTCCTTTCTGATTGCCTTGTATTTTCTGTGTTGGTGGTGGGGATTTATGGTAGAAATAATCAGACCTTACACTGTTACAATTCTGGTATGTTTTTATATCTTTTCACCAGCTGCCCATCTCTACTGCTTACCTTCAGGACTACAAAACCCTCATCTTCTCCACTGTTTTGTGCACTAGCAGTAAAATCAATGTACAATGTCTTTCAAAATTACAAGCGATGAAAAAACACGGAGTTCCAACAGCATAAGCAAACAGAAAACAGCGATCAGTCAAATGCACACGGCAGAGGACAGTATAATGCAACACACTGTGTTCTGAGTGCTGTAAAGTCACAGTTGCCGTCCTCTCAGCCTGTGTGCTGTGCAAATCAGTGACTGTGAGGACAGGCGCTGTAACTGTCACCTTTTTGATGAAATTTCTGATTGGAGGGCGCGTGCTGGGCAGAATTAACTCTCTGCTGGGGGGGGACACAAACAGCACCTGCAGCCCCCATCCCCTCACCATGAGGGTCTGCTTGGCAAAGGAATTCAGACCAGCTTTGAAACAAGCAACAACAGTGAGAACAGGAGGGGAACTTAGGACTGTGCTACTTTTGTGAGCTGCGCTTGCTATTTCTTTTTGCTTTGTTCCCTCTCCCTCCAATATTAACAAACATTTCTTACTGCTTGCAAAGAAAATGAGAAATGATAGTGTTCGCTCTCTACAAGTTGATTCTTCTATGTCTTTTCAAATTGCCATAATCTCTGCAGCCTTTCACCCAACAAACACAGATGTCTTCTTCAGTGTCAAAACTAGATGTTGTTATTACGCCAACATCCAAAGCTTCCAGCCAGCTTCATTTCTCCTGACTGCATATATTTCCAATTTATTCAAAACTCTGCACATAATAAACATAACTAGCTTTAATCTTTGTAGTTAAAAGTGTTATGGCACTCTAAGCAGAAGGGAAGAGCTGGGATTGTGGAGTGATTAGAAAAAGCAAGATAGAATGAAGATTTTTTAGGCAGCCTTAAGAGAATTTGAAAAATAATAAAAATTAATATTTTTATTGAAAACCAAACTGATTATTTTTGAAATGTTAGTACTGGGCATAAATTGTTATTCAGTAACAGCTGAGTAGTACATAATGTTTCTGTGTTCACTAGAAGCTGATTACTGTTTTTAATGGTTGTACAACCTATTCATTTCATCCCTCTAGAACTCAAGGTAAAATGCCAAGTGCAGGACGTTCCCTAACTACCCACTTAGTTTCCTCCTTGTGAGATCTTGGGATTCTCAGTAGACATAGAATAAGACACAGAGTTCAGAAGGCACTACTGAGAATTCCCTTGAACTATTTCATTTTACTAACAAACACCTAGTTCTTCTTTGTTTGTATTATATTTTAATAGAAAGATGGTTCCTGAAATAACACTGAAAGGTGTGATAGAGATTTATGTGAAGTGCAACTTCCTGTTGCACTTCAGAAGTCAAGAAAGGCTTAAATACAGTTAATTTTATTTTTCCATTTGTTATTTGCTGTGGAAATTTAAGTGCCGTTCTCTGGGCTGATGCTGCGCCCCCCCCCCCCCCTTTTTCATTTTTTGCAATGTGCAAAGAAACGGGACTTTTGATTTTTTGAACGTTCAGGAATATACTTGGGCACTGAAGCCATGGAGATCTTTTTAAAATGATGATCGCCTCAGCTTTATGTCACTATTCTTGGTGAGAAGATAAAGCGATTTGCTTTCATTTATATGTCAGTAAACCCACTTACGACAAACTACAGATGTTTAATGTAACAGCAGTTAAAATAGACAAAGAGGCTCACATGGTTTTAATTTTTTAAACATGATTCAAACTCAGCCACAAAAAGCACTGTGAGCTTTTTTAGCTGAAATACAAACACCCCCAGAGAATGGATGTCTGTATTTCTAAGACTCCAGAAAACTGCTTTGACATCCAATTTCCATCAGAGTTAGCTGGCCTCCTTGTTACCATCACAAGCTGTGGCAATTGTGTGCTAGGCAGGAATTCTGTTTGGTGAACAGAGCAACATTTATTTCTCATTCCTTGAAGGTAAAACTGTTGAATATATTTCAGACCTGTACCTCCATTGCTTACCTTATGATTGCTTGGGAGGGAGGGCCCTGTTTGTGTAACAGCAGTTTATAAAATTTCAGAGTCCAAATTACGAAAACCATAAGGAGCTAGAAGAAAATCCCTTATCTGGATGTCATTAGCAAAATGCTGCCTGACTGCTCCCAGCAGCATACATACGCCTTAGCCACAGATGTGCTTTCTATAGCATTGACTTACATTTCTTTAATTCAAGAATAATTTGTTGAAGGCAAGATGTTACTTATTTTGAGCTGGTACAGTAAAGATAGCTGTGTAGATAGGTCTTACTATGCTTTTGAATTGCAATTAAAACAAGGGAAGCGTGATTGAATCTGCAGAAAGATTCAGTCTTGGATTTGATTCTGTTCTCACAGTGATGGAAATAAAAAGCATCTGGGAACAAGAAAATCACTCCAAATAATTTAAAGATATGCCAGCACTTCATGCTGTAGTGTGCAGTGGAGTGATACCTTATCTAACTTCAAACAGCGTAGCAGGAGTACCAGGAACACTGTGAGTGCAGCATGGAGCGTTGCAAGGCTTGTTGGAATGGAATTCAAGAGGTGGCCTTGCATTCGTTCAGGAAATTGGCTCATAATAAATCCACATGGTTTAAATGAACACAAAAGAGATAAGTATGCAGTGAATTTGGCCAATTTGGTCCTATATTCTAGTGGAATTAAAATGCTAGAGTTATATGTAATCACACATCAAAGCTGTGTCATATAAATGATACAAAATCATATTACTTAGTAGTAGATTTAATAATTGTAAGAGAGATAAGATTTGCTTGCAAGTCCTTTTCATGTAATCTAATACAGACCTCTTGTTAGGCTGCGCTACGTGGGACAGGAGTTTAGATCATGTTCCTAGCTCATATGGCTGAAGAAACCTCCCTGTCTTTGCTTATTAGTTTGCTATGAATATGAAACAATAGTATCATGTTGAACGTCCAACCTGGAAGAAAAAGCAAGAGAAGTACAGATCGTTAAATAGCGGCTTCCAGACTTCCTGAGCAGATCCGTGTGTTTTATCTTGAGATCAGGCAGGAGATAGGACACCATGGGACATGTCAGCACAATTGAGTGAGGATTCACAGCGTCTGAGGCAGATCTCAAAACAGGCAGGTACGGTAATAGTCGTTCAAGCTGGTGCCATGAGCAGCTGCATGGACCGGATTCACATAATGCAGTCTCAGTCCTGAAAGAACTCTGTGACCCAAGTGTAATGTTCATAACCACCTATCCCATCCCTTTCCTCCCCCTTCTATGGCAGAGGAGAGTAGGTGAGTTGGGCAATGGCTGGACCCTTTTCGCTTCTAATGAATTCTGTGTCCTTGAATCCTCATGAAGGATGGTCATTGACTATACACACATTTGCAAAGAGATAGTGGCCTTGTCTGGAGGACCATCTGAGACCATGAGAACTCAAAGCATGACCGGTTGCATTTGCTGAAGTTTGTAACATTAACCTTTGCTTGAAAAAGTCACGTTGGATGGCTTCCTGAAAGGAGTATTTTTTGGAAAAATTCAGCTGAAGCTGTTCAGCTGTCTGTGGAAATGAGACTGAGGAATGATATGTTATTTGGCTCACAGCCGGTGGGAAAAAAAGCTAAGGACTGTTTTGTGGTGCATATGTACATGCAGTGTAAATTTTGGCTGCAAAGGGACCACTAATTTAGGCATTTCCTAACTTCTGAGTGCTTAAATTTGAAAACTTCAGATCTTTAATGAAGATTTTTATTATTTGTATATGCCATAGAGAATCTTGCCTTCATAAAAACTTTGATTAGTATAAAATCCCATCAGAGATAAACTGAGAAGGTGTTCACCAGCCAGAAAGTAGGTTGCCTTTCTTTGGGCTGTATCCATTCTGAATTTCTCTGGAATTACAACACATTCATGCATTTGATGAAGAGAATGGTATGTGAAGTTCCTGTGAAAGGGACAGGTTGTGGGAGAAAGCATGGAAGTGTCGTGTGGGAAATGAGGTGGTGTGGAGCACAGGTTAAAGAGCTGCACACAGGCCCTGGTTCGTGCAGTGCTGCTTGCTGGAAGCCTGAGCTTCCAGGCTGTAGTGCAAAAACACCTTTTCTTACAACTCTGAAAAATGACAGCAGATAATAAGAGAGCCTCCATTGCTGAGTTGCTTTGCTGGTGCTGTTACAATGAAGAGGTAAACTGATTTCTATCTTTTAGGAGAAGAAATTTTTGTTGAAACTGCAATTTGCTTTTTTGGAAATAAAACTTACTTTTGAGCGCAAAAGAATACGAAAACCTGAAAAAACTTCTAATGTTTTTTGTTGGAGAGGAAATATTTATTAGCTCTTAAAAACTAACACATTTTCCTGATTCCTCCATTTCCTTCTTCTACAGAATTCAAGTTTAGTCATATCATGTATACAGGAAAACTTAAGAACATATAAAATTCTTTAATTTTAGAAACAATGTTGTTTCAAACTAAATAAAACCCTGTAACTTTATTTGCTTTCGCATAAGATATTGCTAGTCTCATAACTGCTATCAATGAACTATCTATTTAACTATTTATAGATGTTCATACTTTCATCAAAGAAATATATACTAGCTTGGGATCGTACACCAAATATTAATAATGAATATGCAATGCGAAAACAGAACTGCAGTATTGAAATAGTGAAGGAGTCAAATTATTTAAACATTGTTTTTCTTCTAGGAGTATGTCTGTACATAAACAGATGTGCACACACACATATGTATGTAGAACACAGCATAAAGCTTTTAATTTATAAGAATTGAAGAAAACTCCAAGCCTTGTACTTCCCTGTGTAATTATTAAAATGGCTTGTGTATCAACAGAAGGAACAAATTCTATGCACAACAATTAATTATGTGAAAATGATCTGTGTAAATAAAATACATCTATTGAATATAATAGTCACACTGGTGCTTTTATTGGTGCAGAGGGAGGCATTTCCATCCTCTGTAAAAAGGATCATTATTTTCATCATTTTAGCCTCACATATTATTATCCTCATGTGAAATGCTTTTGTTGCTTAGGTTGTAAGTTCATCTGGGAAGGTTTTAACTCTGCACTGATTTCAGTTTAGCTAATTCATCCTTTAATTTTGTGCAATATTGACCATCGTTTTACTCAGCTCTTATTAGGAAACCACATGGGAAAATGTGATACTTTACACTTGTTACTATGACACTAAAAACATTGCCCACAGTGTTGCAAGGCATTGAAGTGTTCTAAGTCAGTTCAAAAACACAGGAGAATGTGATAATATGTTTATTCTTGTCTGCACTCGATCTTTATTATTTTGTTATTGTCATTTCTAGTTGGAGTTATTTTCCATTTTGCTGTTTACTATTAAAAAAAAAACAAATCACCAACTTAAAATGCTCCAGCTAAAAATACCAAGCTTTTGTCTTATTGGAATTTTGATTCATTTTGAATTATTGCATCTAATTGTGTAATTCCTTCAGAGAAAGTTTCTTTTACAGGTAAGCCCATATACAAATAACTTGCACTACAAGCTGTGTTTATGTGTTGCCTATTTTTGACATAGGAGGGATAAAGATTTCAACTGGTTTTTTTTCTGAAAAAGATTTTATTAAAATTATTACTGGTTGTCTTCTTTTTCTTTCTCAATCCATATTTTCAAATCTGATAAATTTCTAGCTACCTCTGATCAAATGGCACTGGTTTGCCACTAGAGTTGTGAGAGGTGCCTTCAGACAGTAGGACCCAACTAGCAGGGCACTGGTGCGTCCAGTTCTCCGCTGTGGGATCCTGCAGGACCTCGAAGTGAGGTCGTCTGCCATGGTCAGAGCTTGTACTCAGCCCTTCCCTCCTTTAAGCACAGGTGCTTTCCACATCAGGAAGAAGAGGAAAAGAACTTTTCTTCTGCCGGGCCACTCTTTAGAAGATCAACGCTCCCATCTTTGTCCAGACTTTTGAGCAGAGTCCCTCTTCTAAATTGCAGTGGGAGAAAAGATGCAGTTGCCTTCAAGCTAGGCTGCGTTTAGTATATTAGACAGTAATTGTTAAATTTTTGAGAGCTTGCTTTCAGATATGGAGGACCTAGAACTCAATCTGTGCTTTGTTTGAGAGGCTCCTGACTTTATTCTTCCACCTTCAAGCAGAGCAGCCCTATCACCAGGAAAAAATGTTTCGGTCTGCTCATTATCACAGAATCACAGAATCACAGAATCACAGAATGGTAGGGGTTGGAAGGGACCTCTTTGGGTCATCTAGTCCAACCCCCCTGCCAAAGCAGGGTCACCTACAGCAGGCTGCATAGGACCTTGTCCAGATGGGTCTTGAATATCTCCAGAGAAGGAGACTCCACAACTTCTCTCAGCAGCCTGTTCCAGTGCTCCGTCACCCTCAGAGGGAAGAAGTTCTTCCTCATGTTCAGAAGGAACTTCCTGTGCCTCAGTTTGTGCCCATTGCCCCTTGTCCTGTCACTGGGCACCACTGAAAAGAGTTTGGCCCCATCCTCC
>Ga0065711_1050987_pt1 | contig 10567 bp, 5 predicted proteins | sample Hoacrofraction12_FD_59098 | JGI IMG/M metagenome (GOLD analysis project Ga0065711, IMG submission 59098) | Hoatzin crop microbial communities from Cojedes, Venezuela - Epithelial fraction 12 v2 (version 2) | ecosystem: Host-associated > Birds > Digestive system > Esophagus > Crop | place...
AAAAAAAAAAAAAAAAAAAAAAAAAAGAAAGGGAAAAAACCAACCCTCCCCCACCTACCAGACCCACATAACTGGATGTTCTCTATAAAAGAGACTGCATTCACTCTTGGGATAGACATTAAGCAGCTGCCCTGAGCAGGGGTTGAACCTAGATGACCTCCTGAGGTCTTCAAAGCTGAATTATTCTGTGATGCTACAACTACCGCTGCCCTGAGCATATGCAGGCTGCCACCATTAAAATCAGTTTTTCTATCAATGAGTCCAAAAACTTCTGGTCTAACGGAAGATAAAGATACTCCTTAAACTAGGAATTTCTTTATTGTAAAAAAGTGTGAAGTTAAGCAGTAGCAAAGAAGCGTGGCTGATGGGAACGTCCTCTCTGCAGATTTTGAGACTTTCTTCAGAAAGGCTGAGGAAACCAGGGTCTGTGGCAATCTGCTGCTGTAATCACTCATTTTTCAACTCCCTAAGCAACAAGTTTGTTCTGTGCACAAATCTGTACTAGTTAGCTATTTCACCTACAAGATCAGTCAGGACTTTCACATTGCAAACAATGGCTCCCCAGACCTGTGGGTAGGCTTTGTTAAGATCTTTGGCCTTCTTTCTGAGAGGAGTAGCTGATGCAAAGGGCCATAGAAGATAGGAGAAAATTTATTTTGAAGGATTTTTCAACTACTTCATCAATAAACTAATTTAGTCATGGAAGAATAGTTACTTGTTTAGTCATTAAAATCCACTTAAGGTAAAGTTTCAAAGACATCACGGTAAGTGCAGAACCTTGTTTCTGAAGTTGCTAGCAGAAGAATTCATTACCAAATTTAAAATTTCTACCACAGTTAACCACAAACTGGGGACGAATAACAGTTCTTGACTTCTGATGTTTATCTCACCATAACTTCCAGTCAGTGGGTGTTGCTATACCCTTTGCTTTACGAATCAATCTGCTAACTGCAAGTTATTTCAGAAGGAACTCTATTTAAAAACAAGCTAAATCTTGCATAACAGCAGATACCCAAGAAAAAACTCCAAACTGTTGCAGCTTGAACAAACAAACCATAATCAATGAGCACGTTTTGTGTTAACGCACAGAACCTCAGTTTTGCTTCAGTGAGGAAAAAACATCACCTTATCAGTGTTTGTGAGATACTCAAATGACATACAAGACCATACTAAAATAAGCATATTATGTCACTTCAGTTACCATAAAACATCCTGCACCAAGGATAAAAGAGCAGCTAAATATCTGAACGACTGTAATTAAACCTGTTTCTCTTAAGCTGGGAAGCATTTAGAATTACACTGCCCCTAGCAAACCAGAATGCACACACATACATGTACATCCTCGCACACACAGACAGGTTCATATCCTGGCAATGCAAGGGAACAAAGGGTAAGAAGGAAGGCTTCTATGAATAAATCAGCAGCAAAAGAAAGTAAATGCGGGCACACTTTCTCGGTGGGGTAGGAGACCTAGAGACAGAAGACGGGCACTCGATGCCTTTTTTGCCGCTGTCTCCCAGGACACACGCAGTTCCACCCCAGGGACCCTGACAGGATCCATGCAATGGGTGTGCAGGAGCCAGCCAAAACCACTACCAGGGGTGATCTCTGCAACCTCTGAAAGGTCACAGCAACTGAGGGAGGTTCCTGTTACCTGGAAAAGGGCAAGTGTCCTGCCCATCTTCAGCAAGGGCAACAAGGAGGAGGATCTGCAGACCAACAGGCCAGAATCCCAGTTAACTTTGCATCCCTGGGCACCACTTCCAAATACATGAAGAAAAAGATAACTGAATAAATTGATCACAAGCAAACTGGGCCTAATCAACCTGACTGTCTTCTAGAATGAGATGACTGTTTCAGTGCCCAAGGAGTGAGCAGTGTATGTTGTTTATCTAGACTTCAGCAAGGTATTCAACACTGATTCCTACAGTAAACTAATAAGCCAGTCGGGTAAGTGAACGATCAGTTGGGTGGAAAGCTTGCTGGACCATCAGCTCAAAGAATTATCATGATCCGTAGCATCAATTCGAACTTCGCAGCTAGTGACCACTGGCATTCCCCAGGGACTACTACTGGGACCAACACTGGTTTTACTAACCACCTAAAAGCTAAGACACAGTGTACCTTCAGCTACTTCATGGATAACAACAACCAGAGGCGGCAGCTGATACGTGGGAGGGCAGAGCTGCTGTTCAGAGGGAACTGCAAAGGTTGGGAAAATGGACTAGCGGGAGCCTCACGCAGTTCAGAGACACACGCAGACTCCCACACGTGGGATGGAATATCACCATACACCAGGAGAGGCTGGCGCTTGATGCCTGGACAATGGCTTTGAGGAAAAGGATCTGAGGGTCCTGGCGGACAAGAAGCTGGCTGGGAGTCAGCAGTAGGCCCCGTGGCAGAAGGGTATGACAAGAGGCAACAGACACAAGTTGCCACTTGGGAAACTGGCTATATGGAAACATCTTTTACACCATGCTCAAACATTGGAACAGGATGCCCAGAGAAGATGTGGCATCTTCATACTTGGAGATTTTAAAAACCTAATTCTTAAACATCATCTAATTGAACCTGCTTAAGAGCGCGTAAGTAGCCTGGACCAGAAGACCTCCACATGTCCCTTGCATCCTAAATTATACTATGATCGGTATTTCTGTTCAATTCTGAAAACAGTTTCAACCAGAGCTCAACTACTGACAGGGTGCTGTGTAAATCTCCAGAAACACCACAAATTGTTCGGCTAGACACTGCTGTTAGAAGAGCTGACAGGATATTTTGTGAAACAGTATTTCATCGTGAATTGTATTATCACAGTGTCACCAATCACAGACCAGGGCCTGTCTGTGGAAGATCACGACTTCGTTTTGTTTTGTACCGCAGTCAAATCTAAGATAAGAGATGCCTGATAGATAAGCACACATTGAAATAAGCAGAGACAACGTCAGACAGTATCACAGGCGATCAGCTGGAAGCTGGTCTCCTACATGTGTGGTGACTCCAACTCACCAGCTAGCTGGACTCCCATTAATAGGCAGACGGAAGGCAAACGAACCTAGCACGCGGGAGGCTCAAAAACAGAAGGAAGGGTTTTTTTCACACCTAGAGTTAAGCTAGAACTTATTGCCACGGGATGTTTCTGCTGCCAAGAAGTTTACATTGGGTTGAAGGCTATTCGATTCTGTCAAGAGCTACGAGGCAGCAAAGCACCATGTCTGCCTCGGAGAGTCCGTGAGCTGCCCCGTCTCCACAGGCTGAGAGAATGCCATGGATAGGAAGAGTCCTTCTCCTGCACTCCGTCCCATGCACTTCTGAGCTGTCGGGTATTGCTGGAAACAGGGTAGTCAGGCTAGACAAACTCCTGATTCAATCTGGCGATCCACTTTCATGTTATTATTTTGGACAACTGTCTTTTTAAACTTCATTCTAGCTAAAAAAGGCTATTTGTTGTGGTAATACTCTTGATGGTAACTCTGAAATAAACTGGGACACTTGGTCTGGCATTTGCATAACGAGTTCCCAGAACATTCTTCCTCCCAAGTGTTCCAGCTGTAGGTGCAAATCAAGCAGCTGGGTGTGCTTATGTATACAAGATCTTTGTGTTTGCATTTCTGAAAACAAATCATACCAAATTAGCAAAGGAAATTGTGCTCTTTTTAGAAGAGACTCAAAATCGTAATGCAGTTCCTTTGTCTCTTACTGCTAAGAGTGAAAATAACTGCAAGTTACAGCAATATTTTAAATATAACATTTATCTTTAAGAGAATTCCAATGTCTTATTTTTTTTAAGACAGAATGACTACCTCAATTTTCAATTTAGTATTAGTTGCACAGTTTTACCAACCTTCGAAATTACTATCTTCAAATCCAATCCAAAATAAGACTTCTCTCTACTAACACAAGGAATATTGTGAAATTGTTCTGAAATTAGAAGTACTATAGTGAATCTATCTTCTTCACCGTAAAGAAGATGTTTCTGAGCTACTGCACACTCACTCTTCTGTTCATTACGGATGAAGTAAAATTAAGTTTTTGCTATACATATGCACATTCATCCTCCTAGCTATGAAACCAGAAACGTGATTTTCACATGGGCACACGAGTTTTCAAGCTCTGAAGAAAAAATCCCATTCAAAACTACTGCATTTTGAAGTCGACATGCATCTTCACCTTCTTTTACTCTTTAAGAGAATTACTGGTCCCTAAATTCCGGTACACAAATCAGGAAGATGAAGATATGCAGGTGATAGTCAAAAAGGATCCCCTTTTTACTTTCAATTCACAAGGAAACATTTCAACACTAATGCACAAACCCAGCATTATAAAAATTTAGTGTGTTGATTTTAATCACTTAAAATTACTCAAAACAATGAAGCTTACTTTGTAGTATTTATTTCTAAATTTGGGATCACCCTGTTCTACACACTATGGAATTCTATACTTAAGCCATCTCTTCGTTCAGAATGCCATCACTCTCAGTGGAAATACTTCAGTTAGATACCAAAATAGAACTCCTAGAAGCAGTAATCCTTTATGCTGAGTCACTTATCTGAAAATATAACTTCAGTTCTTCGAAAGCACATCCCTAACTTCATTGTGTGTTCATATCACCCATGTTTCAGTGTACCTTTCAGAAACACCGAATTAGTCACCGTTTTCACTGCAGTAACAACTATTTGTGAAACTTCACTAATGTGCAACTGATCCCTGCCATTTTGTCTGATCCTACAGCGACTTAAAAACATCTGAATAATACACTGACCACAGAGACTCTTTTCGAAAAGTACATATAACAGTATTTGCCTAATATCAGCAATGTAAAAACCCTTCTCCAAAGGACAGGTGAAGAAGTGTTAAAGATGCTAAGAAATACTACAGTCATCAAATTAGGAGATACTTAAGACCTCAAACATTAATCGTCGCAAATATCGATGGAAGTTTGGCTTTAAAACTCAATCCCTGTTGTTCACGCAAAGGATTTGGAAGAATGAAAATCCACAGACAGGTTTCTACAGTAAATCATGGTACTGAAAATCCAGGTTTATAGTAAAATGACCAGAAAAAACAGGCCAGAGTTTTAGCAGACATAATGCAGGCAAGAAAGGGGGTCAACAGTTAAAAAGATGAAAGGATGGAAAAGGATTGCACAGGGAAATGCCAAAGATCATTCCAAAGACATTTTGAAAGGAATTCTAAATATTGTTATCACTTAGACTTGGCAAAAGGAAGAGAAGACCAGATAAAATTGTTATGGCCTTTTCAATCTGAACTGTTGAATTCAAATTATAAACCAACGTTTCTGCACTGACGTGAAATACCATTAGCTACTAAACTATATGAAAAATTGCAATTAGGTATTATAATTAAAAACAAAAAAAACCTCAGCAAATTAATTAAATGGAAATTTAACTTCCTAACTACCATTGAACCATACTGTGGGAGCAAGTGAAGCTGCTTATTTCAAAATGAGCTGTCCCATAAAATTTTAAAATACTGTTAACACAAACTAGAGATAGAAATCTAAAACTAGTGTTAGAATTCTAGAACTAGTTCTAGATTTATTTACAATTTTTGATCATAAATCTATTTAGTAAAAGGACCATGTAATTTTTTTGCATGTACTCCTATATACATATATAAAAATAGCAGACCAATAAAGCATCTTAAATTGACAATCAGATTTTATGACCTTTTATCTGAGTCCTTCCCAGTTTCAACTGAGGAAAAATACATGCGCCTTAAAGTTGCTTGTTGAGCCAGTAAGATAGGTTTCTTTCAGGTCACTCATCACTATGTGCACATCACACAATACGTGATTCATTATTTGCAAATGGTTTCCAGGATCCCCCACATTACATCCACGGGAATAATGTGGGGATAAATAATCTGGAAATGGAAGTTTGTTGTTTTGTAACGTTAAGTTAATGGCCGGACTCTTATCATCTTCAGGGTCTTTTCCACCCTAAATGATTCTATGATAAGCAATCCAGCAGGCTAAATAAAGTGAGAGTGGGGATGGCAGCACCTTGGACACAGAGACAAATGGGAAGCCTTTCAGGTAGACAGCACAGGCTGTGTATAGGGTACAGTTCAAATAAAAATACCCCCAACTTCAGAAGTCCTATCTTTTGCCAAGAAGACAGTCCTGGTTTCAGAATCACAAGTGCCCTGAGTCCCCAGAGAAAGGTACAACAAGCCAACGAAGTCTTTCTCAGTGAAAACACCCGTAGCAGTGCCTCAGCCCCGACACAGACTGTGCAGTTGTATTTATGCCAGTGACTATGTTTCAGAGCAATACCAGCAGCGGAGATAAGGCCCAGAGTCCAGCACAGCCCCACCGCTGCACCGCATGTGAAAAGGTGGATGGTCTCAACAGCTGTCACTTGCAATTCCCATTGCAACTTCAAACGCAGGCAGACTTCTAGACGGAGACTTCTGACTGGAGTAGGTGCACAACCACACAAGATTACTGATGCACTCCGTTTCTCCTCCCTCTCATTAATTTTCACTCTACCAATGTCACAGCTCGTATCTGATCCATGCTGCAAACTCAACACTCAGGTAAGCAACTAATTTCCTTTTTTGGGTAATAGGATCAAGTTAACAAAAATGCTGCATTTCCACCCCTTTATTAGCCAAAACCAGCAGGAGAACGTACGATATGAATGAGAGGCAAACGGTCTCCAGATCAAAAGTGAGTTTGTGAAGTGCTGTAAATTAAAATAAGCAAATGCTTACCAGTATCATCCACTGGCGAGAAAACATCTACCTATGCAATGAAAGCGACTAGAGCAGCTTGGTAGCATCATTTTCTGTTATATCACCTGCTTATTCCCAATATTTCTACAGTTCAGGAGTTACTCAACACTTACAAACCTTGTATTTATTTGAAATGTCCCTTGTCTATAGTTGTATAAATACATTTGTTAAAAGTGCTACGTGCTGTATATAGTAAGAGTACTTTAAATAAACAAGAAAGCATAGCATCTTTTTATGAAGTATCTTTCAAAGTAATAAAACCTGTAACTTCTTTTAAACTTGGGGAAAATCTTCATGGATCACCATCATTCAGAACTGTGCACGAAAGTCTACCCTCTTACTGTATAACAGATCTGCTGACTGAAATTTTACAGATTGTTATTTGGCTTTAAAAAACTCACACAACTTCAAACAAATATACAAAATAGACTATGTCCAGATAGTCAGCCGGGGCTGTGTGACACCGGGCGCGATGCTGAGCGCGGAGCAGCAATCGTGGCCGTGGACAGAGGACGGCCGCGCTGGCCCCATTCCTCCAAACTTCGAGGTGCGGTCAGGAGCACGGGCTTTACATCCCTCTGCACATTCAGGAGTATGGACCAGAATCGCTCCCCTCTGCCAAGAACCCTTCAGAGCTGCTTCCCCACCACTATTTGCCAGCTCTTCCGCTCCAACTCATGGCAACATCTGTCTGTCTGAAAACTGCGAAGGTGAAGACAAAAATTTATCCCCAAACCCACAGACAAGAAACGAACAGACATGGAGAAATACTTTAAATAAAACCTCTTACTAGCACAATTTTAGATTTTTTTGTATTTAAAAAAGTGCTAGGAAAAAATGTACTCTGAGAAAAGCAGCAACAAGTAAATAGAAATCATACTGAGAAGACATTTCCACAAGTCTCCCAGGTTCTGAAGCTACCTATAAATCTGCAGTCCAATCTTGCTTTGTAATATACATGGAAACCTCCAACCATGCTTTGCTATATATTAATTTCTACCCCCTTCAGTTGCTGCAATTCAGACTGTATGTGCAAAGTTAACAGTATGTTTTCATCTTCTAAAATGTTTAGGAAAATATAATCATACTTTGCTTCATTTTATAAGTCTTCCACTCACTACAGGAAGTAGTCGAACAAAAGCAGAATAGGGCACCTGCCCACCCCTATCAACGGCGGCTCAAATACTGCTCAAATATCCTCTAGTAAGTGCACGATTAGATGGAAAAATTATTTCATTTCCTGATCTGCCTCAAATTAAGAAGATGACAGGTAACACGTGGCCATCTGGATGAGCTACTGTGTGAATGTTTGTGTGGGAAACAAGAATTTTCACCAGTATTACAGTGACTTGTAGTTTATCCAAACTATGCATATGTCAAACTTCAAACTCAAAGTGTGATACCACAGATTTGTTAAACTCTGACATTTGCAACAGAAAAAAGTGAAGCTACCCTCAATGTAGCTGTGACAACGTAAATCACAACACTCTACGCAAACTCACTTTCTGACTGACTACATAATTATGGCACACTGCAATTAAGCGGATTCTTCCAAGTAGCCATAGTCTTAGCAAAACAGCTCCCTCCTTTTAGATTTTCTCACAAAGTCAAAAACGAGGAAGCATTCAAGAGACCTCCAGCAACCCCTCCACAAGCCCTACGATACAGCTGCCTCACTGCTAGACAACCCTCCTGCTGGCACCTCATATCCCACTAAAAGATCTAGGTACTTCCCTGGACAGAAATGGACTGAATGCACTTTTTATAGTAAGACAGCAGCATGAAGATCAATGGAAATTTACACTGTGATTTTTTGGGCAACTCAGAGGAACACGAAATACTGTCCCCGTAAACGCAGAGGTAAGCTGTTGTGTGCAGCAGGCATGAAAATGAGGTAAGTGCTTTCGCAACTTCCACTTGCAAACCAAGTTGCTCCAGCTCTTCATGCTACGGAATGAAGGAGAAAAAGCTAAAAGTTTCTTACTACTTTGTGCTGCAATGAAGCACTTCAGTACAGCAGAACGGTCTTACTTTAATAATGAAGGCTTTTCAAAAAGTGGTGCTTTAACTGTGTCAGTAATACAATGTCAGAAGTGGTTATTTAATATAAAAGCCACGCTCCGGTGTTCCTCGTCTCCTGCTTTTTTCTTCTTGGGGTTTCTTTCCCTGCTATAGCTCCATCTCAGCTTGACTTCCAGACAAAATTTCACACTGTCAAAACTGATCTTGCATTATTTCCACAATTAGTCATTAAATGATCTTAATATTAAATGTTTGACCATGGTCATATGTCTTCCTCAGAGTTGCAATGTCTTACTCTGCCAGCGCATTCACAGCCTCTTAAAGTCATCTTATCTATACAGTCCAGGTTGCCGTGTCCTTTTTTCCTACAACCATGTTTTTTCTTCATCGCATGAGGAGAGGTCAGCTGTATTAACAACACATGCTGCTCTTCTCATCAAGAACACGCAGTTAAAAGACCTTTTCAGACCTTCAGATTGAAAAGACCACACACTTTTGAAGAAGGAGGACTTTTTTAGGAAAGTCAAGCTTTTAAACAATAGTTTTCGGAGTTCTTCCCTCTTCACATTACAGGAGTTCAGCTGTTCTTTTTCCCCCCCTAGATGGATGTACAGACCTGTGGAGGACCACAGGAGTTTTCCCTTGAACTTGGTGCCCTCTTTAGATCGCTCTCTGAAGGTTTTTCTTTTTCTAGTCTATTCAGCGACAAAAAAAAATAGTCACACCTACTTCACAGCTAAACAACGGTACCATACTAACTTCACAAAAGCAGAGAAATTCTAAATAACTACTATGAATAAACATTTAGAAAGAGGTCCTGGAGGTCTGCTGGATGGAATACTATCTCAGCATTTTCTGTGAAAGTATTACACTTACCACACAGTTTGTTAAGTTACAGCTTTACTATAAGCATTAACTTCCATATGCTTTGAAGAGAGTTATTGAGTAAGCAGCACTACACAGTGAAATTCAACAGAAGTACTCAATGTAACTGAAAAATGCTGTCAGTAAATTAGCAAATGTTTGATAGAAATGTTATTTAAGAGCACTTCAAAAATTTGACTGGGGAGCAAAAGAGATTCTAGCCTGGCACCATCTCCTATGGAGATGCTCATCACTGCATAAACCACTGGAGTTTTAGAACACCAACATTGACAGAGTGTCTGGGTGGCCATATGAAGTTGCAGCTGTACATTTGTAGTATTTATTTTCCATAATTTCTTGGAATGCAGTTCATATTTTAACACAGCAGTCCTTCTGATCTTTAAGTTCCAGCTGTATGATTGCATTTTACCTCTTTAAGAAGATACGGCCTTTGGCCAATTAAGCCATTATATTAAAGAGGTTATGCAGATGAAACATTAACACAAGCTCTCCCCTTTTATACATTTCTTCCATAACATGACAGTCTCCAATTAGCAATAATGCACCTAAGAGATTTATAAACAAAAACTATGCACTCTGTCTCCCCTACATCACCCACGTCCAGGTCTCAACATCTCAAAATATATGGCTTATACAAACTATACATAATATATAGAAGTTATTTTAAAATGTAAGTTTAAAAAAAAAAAAGTTAATGAATGTGCAACTTATGTCTAAATATATTACTGAATCACAGAAGGCTTTGGGTTGGAAGGGACCTTATAGATCATCTAGGTCCAACCCCCCTGCCATGGGCAGGGACACCTTCCACTAGACAGGTTGCTCAAAGCCCCGTCCAACCTGGCCTTGAACGCTGCCAGGGAGGGGGCAGCCACAGCTTCTCTGGGCAACCTGTGCCAGTGCC
>Ga0065711_1011653_pt1 | contig 10566 bp, 2 predicted proteins | sample Hoacrofraction12_FD_59098 | JGI IMG/M metagenome (GOLD analysis project Ga0065711, IMG submission 59098) | Hoatzin crop microbial communities from Cojedes, Venezuela - Epithelial fraction 12 v2 (version 2) | ecosystem: Host-associated > Birds > Digestive system > Esophagus > Crop | place...
GCTGGGTATTTAAAACTCAGTACAGGTTTTCAGTACAGGAAAATTCTTTCCATATAAATATTTTTTTAAAAACAATATTTCCCCATCAGAATGAGTTAAGTTTTTCACAGAAAACAATGGGGAGGGGGGAATATCTTACAGCGGCCAGTAGCTTGACCACCGTGATGTGTAGGGGCAGTTCTGAACTGAAGCATGCGATCGTCTGGTGTGTGACTGTGTCCTGCTTTCATGATACCTTAAAAAAACCCCAAGGTTTTAGGTGACCCTATATCAGTTATACAGCTCTCTTTATATCTCCAAGTATCATCTCAAGAATCTGTTGTGTAAATTCTTGGTGTTTTTAGCTGTTCCTTTTCAAAATTCTTTAAGACTTTACCTGTAAATATTTGAAAACTGCATAGCGATCCAATAAAAAAAGTGCCTAAAAAAATATGGAACATGATCCAGGCTGTCAGTCATTTGTCACCTGTATATTGTTTTTCACTTGGGGACAGGGGAGGAAGGTTATTTTTCAGCACACTGGTAGCTTTGGCTGGGTGCTTGATATTGCATGGATCTTAGTGCCCATGTATAGTAATGTGACCTGTAATTCTCGGACTTTAGGTCCCCAGATAAATGACTGCCATGGATTGATGAACAAGGACATTTCAGTAGCATCTTCCAAAATTAAACTGAAGGGTTAGCATCATTCTGTGTGGTGACTGTCACATAACACCCAGAGAGCCTGCAGGAGGCTCAAGCAACAGCTGAAGAATCACTAATCCCAGTGAAAGTCTGTACAAACTTCACTTCAGTGTTTTTTTGAAAATTGGTGGGATTTCTACTAGTGTATTTGTGTTAAGGAGTTGTACAGCATAAAATGTCATAGCAGGCAATTCTGGAATGGCCTGCCTTGGTTTCCTAACATTATTAAAGAAGTTGGTTAATATTCTGGAATATAAACATACATCCTAGAGTTTGATCTTGGTGTGTTTGCTGGACAATCGCTACTGTGGTGATGCTGGGTTATCTGTTGTACCTTGCCCTGTCTCCGTGTTGCTGCGTGGGTCCGCTTCATACAGAAGCTGGAGTGTGATGCCCAAGATTACCAGAAACTGAAGCAGCAAGTGAAAGGCCCAAAACATAAACATGAATGCTGTTTTTGGTTTCTATTGAAGCTTAAAGTGTCCCTGTCTTTAGCTGAAGGTGAGTTCTGATGGTGGCATTGTTCAATTCATCAGATACACTGACTTTGTAACAAAGGGTGTATAAGGTATAGCTACTTGATGTTTTAGTACTGAAATGAAATCTTAAAAGCTTCTTTAAAAGCCACATGCTGTATTTCTATAGTAACACAATTAAATTACAAGGTAAAATTTATGGAGTTATGTAATATATTTTAACCCAGTGTATGTGTGCAATAGAACAAGCAAAGTAAATTTCCGATGTGTTTGAAGTATGTTTCAAGTACTTCATAACAAAGGTGAGAGATTAACACCACATGCTTTTTTGAGTATTTCTATGTTTTGTATGAAAACAGTAAAAGTATTTCTAATAAATAGGAGTCGTAAAACAGTTAGAGCATACTATAAAAGTGCAATTTATTTTACACTTGGTAATGCAGGATAGAGGAGAGTAACACTAAATAAAATCTAATGCAGTGAATTTGGCAGAGTACTAACTGTACATTTAGATGATTGCTGCTATTAACCTCTTCCATATACTCTCTTTAGTTTGTGGGCTACCTTTTATTACCTTAAGAAGTGATAAGGACTACTATTAGCATTATGAGATGAGTAGTGCCCCCCTAATTCAATTTTCTCATCCAAACTGTTATGACACTGACCTATATAGTGTTTAAGATGAAATTAATTTTGCTTCAGAGGGCCAGCATATGGCTTATGATTCCCTTAATTCTTACTTAAGACTTATTTTGATATTTTATTTAATGTATCTTGTATAACAATTAAGCTCATACTAGAATCTTGTATTGCAGTTTTGCCCTGTTTGTTTTCTTAAGTACTGTTATTTCCTTAGAAATAGTTGTGGAAAGAACATTATATTTGTGTAGTTTGGTGGTCACAAGCCAGATGCTGCTGAAGCTGTCCGCTGCATAGTCCTCAACTGTGTTCCTTCAGATATGTGGGTTAAGATTTGTTCGTGAATTAGATATTCATACGTTCTGTAATAAAACATTCTTGCAGTCTTAAATAAATTTTTATAGAACATGGCACAGAATCCATTTTTTTATTCTGTCAGTTTCATTAATTAAATTTTTCTTCTTTTTAACTGCGTGGTTAATTTTAGTCAGTCTCAATAGTGGTAGAATACTCAAACCAAAACAACAAGTTTTGTGAAAAAGTATTTTGTAAAAGAATAAAGTTTCTTAAAGGTAAAGCTTCAGCTTAAGTTCACGTCTTACTCAAACCAAAACAACAAGTTTTGTGAAAAAGTATTTTGTAAAACAATAAAGTTTCTTAAAGGTAAAGCTTCAGCTTAAGTTCACGTCTTACTAAAACCCACAGAATTTGCCAAGAAAAATTTTAGGAATGTACCAAACCCCAGCAAAGCTTTAGATAGTTTTTGTACCCTATATACCAAAGAATCCATTTCTCTGTCAAGGGTTTTCTCTGCTTTTATTTTCTGATAACAAAGATGGGGGTGAATTGAGGCTAAAGAGTAAATGGATGCGATGATTATGGAGACAAAGGAGTGAATACAACATGAGTAATTTTATAAATCTATTGAAAACTAGGTGGTGTTCTCCTATAAGCTGATGCATGTGTCTCCTTCACGTGANNATGAACTGTGAAAGTCTTTAATTCCATACTTAGTAATTTTTTTCCCCCCTTTGATGTACTTGCACATTCATTTTAATGTATGAGNAAGCTCTTTATCTTAATTAGGTCAAATTTAGAGATCTAATGAATTTCAGTCACTTCCCTCACCCCTCTGGTGTTTAAAGATGGTGTCCGTTTCTGTGTTATGAGAGCCGTAGGGATCCAGCTTTTTTGTATCTCTGTGTTCAGTTCTGTGGACAGTGGAGCTAATGGAGTATACTTTGCTCTGCGTTCTGTAGCAGAATTGGTAACTGTGCAGAGATAAAAATCCAAAATGCAGCCATGATTCAGGTTAATTCTTTCAAAGAATGAGGGAGGAACATATTCCACTGTAACAATTCTCATTGCTCTTTCCAAGCACATTGAGCCTTGAAAACTGAGGTAAACTGAAAAAAGTCTGCACTTTTGAAGGTAAGGAAACTGGATGATGGCACAGATCAAATTCCAAATGCATAACTTAGTCTTAGAAATTAATTTTAGGAAAATGTGGCACAGACTAATCCTAAATTCAGTCATAGGTCGCATGAGACTGTTCTGACATTTAGAATGGTCCTCTGCACAGCAAGCTTTCAGGGTGACATTTAGATGGAACTTTTTAGAAATATATCACATTCTCAGGAAAGTGCTGCGGAGTATAGCAGATTTATAGAGCGGGGAGCCTATTATGCAGAACTGTAGATCATTGCTGTCTACCAATAAGGCTAGCTTTTTGCTAATATTCACCAAGTGTCCTTTGCCTTTCTCCTCTCCTTGTTGAAGTAACAATTCAATTTGATGGTGTTCTTTTAAAATATTTTTGCTGGGAACACTAAACTTCTATCTTTTGTCTAATCACCTGCACAGTTCACCAGCTGCTTTTCCTTTAACTGGTTCTTCCATTTTTCTTTAAAGTGCCTGTTTACTCCAAAGACTCTTAGACCAGCATGCTGTACATAGAATAGCATAGCTGGGTTCTGGATAGGACATCCACCGTATTCTTGGGCACTGTATATATACAATTACAATGATAAAATAAATCAATGAAAAGTAAATTCTAGAATGCAGTGTTACTATGTGGAGTACATAGTTACCCTGAGACAAAGGTACAGTTCAGACATTTAAAAAAAAGGAGGGGGGGGGGAGCGGGCAGGGGGGCTTAAAATGACTGCAGTTACCTGATGTCAAATTTTGTGAAATTAATATTATAGCACACTTCCAGAGTTCTGTAAATTACATGCTATTTTCTGTAACTTAGCTGGCCTTACATGATAGGTACTCTTCTTTAGTGTTTGGAATGCGGGCTTCTGTTACGTATCGAAGGAAAGGGGTGATGAACTAGGTAAAAAAATGAATGTCTTACGAATACAGTGCATTAACAAACTCTGAGGCCGTATATGAGTTTAAGTATCAGCATGCGGTTTACTGATGACTTTACGAAAATGAGCAATAGAAATTCTAAAGATGTGATATTATAACAATGAGAGGGGGGTTGTTTTGTGTGGCTTTTAGGTTAATTCATAGTTAAAGTCTCTTTTACTATTCTGTCACATCTCCTTTTTCTATGTTCTCATTTATATTGCTTCTATATTCTACTGCAATGGAAGTATATTTTAATTATCTTTTTCACAGACTACTATAATTGAAGTTACAGCTTGGTAAAGCTGAGGGTCAGTGCACCTACGTGATGACTGGGGGATTAGGAAGATATTTAAAAACTTACAGTTGATAAAAATGCATGAGAGGAGAACCAGTCATTAACCCAATTTCAGCTAAAAAGATATCTGCTATTGTTTTCACAATGTTAAGAGCCCTTCCAATTTGCAAAATGCTTGCTGCATTCTTCCTTCCATGCAAATTTACTGAAATTATGTGAACTTTTGATGTTGCAAAATGTACGGTGCTCAACTGGTCTAGCTATACAAATACAATTAGATATTTTTGCCTTAATGAAGAAAGGGAAGTATATGACATTTCATTATTTCATTTAATGATCTACATCCATATAAAGATTTATAAATGAAATACAGGAGACTATCATTCACTTAGCTCTGAAGAACTTGTGAAGATAGAACTAGCAGACAATATTCGTGGCGAGTTTCATTCAGGCTGTAAGAATAATTCACTCTTCAGCAGGTAGATGGAAAACTTGAAAAATTATCATGTCAAACCAGGCTGAAATAAAGATGTGTGTGTTTTGTGCATGCCAATATCAGCTGTCCTTTTCACACCCCCAAAAAGCATAGTCCTAAAATGGTGGTATGTTGTTAATGAAAAATTTCAGAGAAAAACAAAATAAACGAAATCATGGATGAAAATGACTTTATTTCAATTTGGCTTGACCAGGGAAGAACACGTTTAGAGCACTCGTGCAGGGATCTGCACCCCAGGCTCAGTGGTGGTCTTGTCTAAGTTTCTTCACGCCCTACAGATGAATGCCCTAATCCTTGGTCTGAAAGGTATTTTAGGGTTGCTTCTGTGTTTCTCGGGGAAACACAGTCCTCCCACACGTGGGAGGAGTGTACTGGCTCTCAGGACACTCATTTTCTAAATGACTACCTTTAAGAATGCTCCAAAACTACAAAAGAGCAAAATAAAGTTATCGCAATCAGCTTTATGGAGATCTAGAGGGCAGATAGGATGTTGCTGGTTTTATATATTTATGGACCTACACAGCTATTAGAGTGAAATTTAGATGCCAGTTATTAAAGTGAAATTAGAAGTCAGCGTTTGTGGTTTGTTTTTTTCCCTTCCTTCCTGTTGTAATCAAGTATCTCAACAGAAAAACTTGCAAAAGCAAGATAATCTGTAATAACAGTAAATAACTTTATGGAAACCAGTATAAAGATAAATGTGAATTGAGTAGGGGTGCTTTGCGCTTAGCAAAACAGTGACTAGCTACAGCTCTTAAATGAATACTTCTTCCTCACTAGGTTTTTACAAAATATTGTATAATAAGACTGAGTTAGAAGCTGAGTTGCGTTTCTTTTTGACTAATTTTGGAATTGTTGAAAACAAGACTGGATGTGTCAATTCCGCTTGAGTACAGAAAAGGAAAAGCGTAAGCATAGAGAATTCATGGCCAAAAGTATGCAGTAAGGAATTTTACGGTTTGAAAGAATGGAAGGAATTATGTGTTCGAGACAGATTTGTTTTTCTTTGGAGATAGAAAGTTAAGTGAAAACCAAAATCATTAATTTATCTGTACCTGTAAGGACAGCTGTTGACAACACTGACACAAGTAAGGCAATGAACTTTATGCTGGAGGGTAGTGTTCCTGTGAATAACTTCTTGTGCTGTAGGTTCAGATGTGTCTGCAACTAAGATTAAGAAACAGAAGACTCGCTTGATTGAAGTCAATGCATAAGATTAACACAGAATTATAGAAAATTAAATGGCGGTTCTGAAAAACATTAATTATTAAATTAAATGGGATTGCCCACATAACTTCTAGATAAAGCTTTGTATTACGGACACTTAAACTATGGAGGTTGCTCTCTGAATTCCCAACATCTTTTACCTAGTATTTTTCGTGGAGAACAGTTTTGTCTTTGCCATCGACGACCACAGGGTGGCAACATTAAAAAATGAAACCCCGAAGCATGAGCCCTTGTTAAACAGATGTACAGGGGAGGTGAGGGTTGGGTCTTGTGTATATTTTAGGTTGTGCCGCGAGAGGACAAGTACAAGCAGGTGTAAGTGTGTGTCTGAAGGTATGGCCCAACCTTAGGTTTTTGTATCAAGCTCAATAGCTTGAGAGCTCAAGGTTACAAATACTAGCTTTGCTCAGGGAAGTAGGAAGAAAAACTTCCTTCAGAACAAAACATTTTCAGTCTTCACTCTGGTCCAAAAAATTTTATGCGACAGAAGGCAATGTTTTATTCTGATAACCTAAAGTGAAAAGTTGCTGATCTGTTGAAAGCCTTGAGGTCAAGGCTGGCTGGATGTTGCGATGATGCACAAAAATATGCTGCAGTGTTATGATAAAGGAGTAGGACAAAAAGCCAACCTGCTGCTAATATTAACACTCATCTGAAATTTTAGAGTTAGTAAAATTAATACATGCAGGAAATTGATTTTTTTTTTAAATTGTTGCATATTAAAATGCATATATTTTGGTTTATCTTCTTTCTAGTACAATCAATTTCTTTAAAACATTATTTAAAAGCATAATTTGTCTCAGTACCATTTCACAACTGGTTTAGTTCTTTCTTAATGCTTGTTTTTAAAATAATCAAGTCCTCAAAACTTCCAAAATCTTATATCTTGAGGTCTGTACAGTTAATACCCGTTTGTGTATTGCAATGTGCTTATAAATGCATGTACTACATCTCATTCTAGAAACTCGTTCACAGAAGGTATAACAGTTTTCTGTTTTTCTAGTATAATAAAGTGAAGAAGTGTGATGGGGTGAATTTAAGCCTTGCTGATTAATCTATGAATGGACTGTAATCACAGTATGTTAGGGGTTGGAAGGGACCTCTGTGGGTCATCTAGTCCAATCTGTTTTTCAAAAGGAATTTGGTTGGGGGGGATGGAATTTCTAATTCACATGATTTAATTTCTGCTCCTTTATTGGATGACTTGATTTTCAATAAGTAGGAAGAGATTCTGAATGAATCACTGAACTTTGAACTCCTCCCGGAGACAATTAGGAGAACGTTTAACAATAAGAGATTTAGTACTTGGGCTGAATAATGGTGAGACCTACTAAATCTTCTTCTCTTCCATTTATGAAAGTATTTCAGTAAATCTGTGAGATGCAGTTGCTTTCGCTGCTCATACAAAACTGAGAAAGAGGAAGAAAAAAAATTACCATCTGCATGTCAGACTTAGTACAAACTTATTTGCTAAGCACATCTGCAGCAAATAATTTTGTGTTTGCACGTGCATACATCTACAAAAAGAGTAGTTAGCTCCATAAGCAGTTCCTACAATTGTCATCTAATATAATACATATGAATATAAATTCCTCTCCAGACTGGTAAGTAAATGGTGTGGCATCCTTTTCTGCATGCTTTCCATGTTTTTTTCCTAATAAAATAATTTTTGATTTTTACTTTTTGACTTGTATGATATAAGGTAATAGTGATTAGCTTTTCTATAGGCTTATTAGCTCTACGTGGCAGAAGAAAATTAAGGAACAATAGTACTACAAAGGTATTTTCCTCGAAAAACAAATAAACTAAACCAGTAATTTGAAGCCTGTTAAACTAAGAAGGAAATGCACCCAATAAATCTGTAAATACAGGCATACTCTATACTGCTGAATTTTCATATATTTGAATTTCACACTAAATGGCATCAAGGCAGGACTGGTATGCATCACTAGAGGAAAGACTACTGTACAGATAAACATATATATTTAGTATTTTCTGTTGTACTTTTTCTGTCTAGTAGCTCGAAGTCGAGATTTAGACTTTTTCTTTGTGCTAAAAGAATGTGCAGACTTTTCCTTTTAAGGTGGTGACAGCCACTGCAGATGTCACAATTTATCACTTGGCTTTAACACAAATGTGACATGATCTCATTAAATTTCTGCCATAAGGTTTTATTGCTTTAATAATTTGTTGCAATATTTATAGAATACTATGATGAATTGTATTGAATTTGTCATATTACCCAATAAATAACATGACATAATAATAAATCAATCACATTTCAAAAAGTGTAAAAATTGCCTTGTCTATAATCCTAGACCCAAGCATAATAAGGGGTCCTCTGAAGAAAAAAAAAAAAAAAAAGGAAGTTTATTAACTTGAGATCTTTCATAGAAAACTGATTAATTTGGTTCCTGATCAAAATTGCCGAAAGCTATTGTCTGGTAGTTGACGACTTAACTTTTCAAAATAGAGTGCTTTGGCAATGAGTATTGTCTTCTCCTGGTATAGGCACATAGACTGAATGCAGGAGTGGAGAATAAATGATCACTTGAGGCCTTCAGCTGAAATGGTTCACTTTGAGTTGTCTTTTAATTTGGTTGAATAATAGTGATGCCATCGCTGAAGATGAAGGACCAGGAAGGAGAGTACACGAGCAGAGAGCATACTAGCCTGTAACAACCTTTTCTTTTTGTCTTAATGACCTTTTGAAAGAATCGGGGTTGCTAATTCAAGGTATTGATGAAGTCCCGAGGAGAGCTGGACTGCAAGAAATACAGGTGTTCCTGAGTACCTGTAATTACACACCAATAGCTGTTAAGTAGTAAGAGAGTTCATGCCATGTGTACTAAAAGAAGGTGAAATTAAAAGTTTAAATGAATGGCAAAAGTAGTCACACATTATTTATTTAATCCTTCAAGTTACTGTTGTTTTCTTACTTAGTGTGCTCTGTACATGTCTACCCTCCCCCACACATTATGATTCATTGTAGATTAGCAGTATGGTTATTTATAAAATTGCAGTTATTACTTGCATGAACTCCTGTAATCCAAACAATCCAAATCAGGGAGCAGGACACCACTGTGATGAGAATTATACACCTACATGCAAAAATGCTCCAGACTCCACCGATGCAGATCCTTGACCTACATTGTCTTCAATCGAAGTATACGGTGAGAATAAGGACAGATGCAAACAGATGAGGAAGTACAAAGAAATGATTAAACAACAGTATCTATTCAATTCAGCCTCTCAGCAGCCTTATCAAATTAAGGTTTCTTACAGACACAGAAGTAAATTTTGAAGAGTCAGAAGAATTATATTAAGATTGATTTTGTGAGTGCATAGAGTATGTCATCCAAGCACAATACATACTATTGTGCTTGTCTTCTAATCCAAAAAAAAACACATAGACCAAAATTGGAGTCTTTCTTAAAAAGAGGAGAAATTAAAGAGGCCAAAGCAATAATTGAGATTTTGTGGCAGGCAGGATTTTAAAATCAAAATATTATATTGAAGTACAAAAGAAAAATACATCTTCCTACTAATGAAAATATTTTTCAATGTTTTTAAAGGAGTCAAACATTTGCATTGTCAAAATGAAATATTTCATCTCTTGTGTATGGAACTGAAGGGGATGCATGTTGTTGCCGTTTAGTTCTACAGTAAAATAATCTCTATCTCTGGTATAAGGGTGCTGCCTTTTTTCCTTCTCACTTCTGTTCCTGCGTGTGTGGCAGTCACTCTGTTATCAGTATGTCCAGATATATGACTTCTATAAAGCGCTGCTTTATGTAGTTTGAACAGGCATCATGGAAAATATAGCTAAACCTGGAAACATAGCATAGGCAGAACGGAGATGGGTAGTCTAACTGTCCCTGTCTAGAAACTAATGAAATACACCAAGTGAAAGCAAAGCAATAGGTAGTTCAAAAACTTGTGCGACTTTTTCATTTAGCATGCTAATGAGATGTTTCAATTTAACCTTTCCGTCTTGAAAGGAAGTATCTTATTTTTGCTTTCCTAAGGTAAAAGTGAAATAATTTTGCTTTTTTTTTTCCCCTGTGTCATTACTCTGTCATCTTAGTAGATATTTAGCAGTTTTTGTGAAATGTTGGTGGGAAGCAGATTGCCAGTGCTAGGTCAAACAAGAGCTTTACATCAAAGTATCCTAAGGAGTGTTATCGCAGTGATTATCTGAACAACTGGGAGTTTTAGTCCCTGATCTGAATCCAGAGGAATGACCATGAAGTTCGGTACCCCACATCATGGTATGGTGAGGTTGAGTTGGTCTCTCTGGTGCAGGCTCGGAACAGTTTCCTCCCGCTGTGGAACGAGGAAGCATTTTACATCATGTCTGATTTATGGGACAGAAAGATATTCTTATTTGT
>Ga0065711_1011690_pt1 | contig 10566 bp, 8 predicted proteins | sample Hoacrofraction12_FD_59098 | JGI IMG/M metagenome (GOLD analysis project Ga0065711, IMG submission 59098) | Hoatzin crop microbial communities from Cojedes, Venezuela - Epithelial fraction 12 v2 (version 2) | ecosystem: Host-associated > Birds > Digestive system > Esophagus > Crop | place...
GTAGGTGACCCTGCTTCGGCAGGGGGGTTGGACTAGATGACCCACAGAGGTCCCTTCCAACCCCTATTATTCTGTGATTCTGTGATTCTGGGCCGAAAGAAACCCAGCTACCGGGCAGAGAAGAGCCAGCCGCGCTGCGGGCTCGCTCGTGAGGCTGTAGATGTCACGGGGAAAGGAGATCAACCTTGGCTGAGGTTTCTGTTCATAGGAGAACAAACATATGCTCGTGTAGGATGCGCTTGTACCCGGTGTGAAAATGGAATTGTATTTAGAATGTGCCAGTTTGATGCTCCTTGGCTTGCTTCAAAGTGAGGTTTTCAACCACAGAATGATTCAGTGCCCTCCTGTTATTGCGGGCCAAGCAGAAAACCCTCCATTTCAGAGGGTTCGCCCCTGGGTTTTTATGCTGCTTCTCTGAAAACAGCGCTGGTCTGCTTTCATCAGCTGCATGTGCTGATACGAGCTCAGATTTGAGGTAAATATTGAAGTACTATAGAGGAAAATATCCGTTCTATCTATACACACTATATATTGGCCCTTTGTGGACGTTCTGGCAAGGCAGACAGAGACTTCGTATTTTGGGGGTGGAATTGCTGGAACAGTTTTTCAGAGCTTTATTGAGAATTGCTTCTCCGACCACTGCTCCCTGAAGAATCTTTTAGAAGTGTTCCTAGGTTTGATGTAGTGCTCTCTCAAGGGCTTGTAGAAGCAGAAGGCATGAAACAGGGATTTCAAACAATGTCGCTTCGTCTTTCGAATCTAGTTTTTGCAGAGGTGGCAGTGCCTGTAACCAGGCTGCACTGTGCTGGGGAGAACTGGGAGTTTTTTAAATGAAGACTGTAAACAACACCTGGAGCTGCAAATGGATCCAGGCATTGTGATACTCAGTGGTGCACTGTCAGACCCCTGTTTGGCTCCACGAACCAAAATGTTAGCCGTCCTGTTTCGGGCGTGGGGCCAGCCGTGCTGTGCGGTAAGGAGTGCGGTGAGAGGGGGGAGTCGCAGCTAAACCATGGGGCAGGGCAGCGATGTCAAAGCCTGCCTATCGCCAGGATTTAGTGTCCAAATCTTCCATGTCCATCCAGGTTTCACAGGCCTTCGCCTCTTANGAAGAAAGAGGCCTGNTTATAACACAAGAGGCAGTAGATAGGAAATAGATAGGAAAATTCAGGCTGAAAGGGGTCTCAGCAGGCCATCTAGTCCAAGACAGAGAGAACATAACCTTTCTGGACAACCTCATCCAATCCTTGACTGTCCTCGTGGTGGGAAAGCTTTTTCTTATGTCCCGTGCAAGCCTTTTCCTTTAGCTCAAGCCCATTGCCTCTTGTCTTCCCACCGTGCACTGCTGTGCAGAGTCTGGCTCCATCTTTTCCATAACCTCCTCGCAGGTATTGGAAAGCTGCTCTTAAGTTCCCCAAATCCCATCTCCTTTGAGTTGACCAAGCCCGATTCCCTCAGCATCTCATCACAGGGAGAAGTGCTTCAGCTCAGCTGGGGCCTCTGCTGCAGAGCTGCTCCCCAACCAGCCGCTCTGCTCCAGGGGTTCTTCCCTCCCTCTGGCAGCGTTTCGCCTTTTCAGTCAATGAGTTTTGCAAGGTTCCTAAAGGTGTCATTCTTTCAGCCTATCTAGATGCCTGTGAATGACCATCCTGCCCTGGAGCATATCAGCAAGTTTTCCCCTATTTGGTGTCCTCTGCAAACCCAATGAGAACGTACCCCATCATGTCTCTCATATCTTGATTAAGATGTTGAACAGGACAGGTGTTAACACAGAGCCCTGAAGAACTCCACTTGTGATAGGCCTCCAGGTAGAATGTAACCTGTTAGCCACTGCCTTAGCCTGATCACCCAGACGGGTTTTTGTTCACCTAGTCGTCCACCCATCCAGTCCTTATTGCCCCAACTAGGAAGCAAGACTACTGTGGGTGATGGTGTTGAAAGCCTTGCTAAAGTCCAGGTAGATGACATCTGCTGCTCTCCTGTTGTCCATTAAATACTTATTAAGTAAACAAAATTGTAATGATTTTACAGAATTAGAATGTTATTGTTTGTAATTATAAATATTTTAATGAATCACTGACTGCTCCTGACAGGCAGGATTTGGCTATGCTTATCAGTGGGCACTGACCAAGAAAAGGGAAAAAATGGTCAATTAAAAAAAAAAAAGGCAGTAATTTTATGATCATTTAGAATATCACAAACCATAGCATGAGTAACACTGGCACAAAGCTCACACTAAGGACTTGATTTTAGACAGTCTAAGAGGCAGGAAGGTCTGTTTTGAGAAAAACTTGCATTTTTGCTCTATCATCTGTTCATAGAAATGCTATGCTTCCATAAAGGAGCTGAAGTTCAATGAGCTGAAGAAGAGGGTGATGTTGAATCACTGGTGTAGGGGTCAGGCCAGTGACTTGGATTCTGGTCCCTGCTTCAAGGACTGATTAACCAGCTGTTGAATATAATGCAATGCTCAGTTTTTGTGAGTTGTGCAACAGACGTTCGAGTTGTACAGGACTGTCAAATTAGGTATTTCTCGGTCTGTGGTGGAGGCAGAATTTGGACAGAATGTTACTGTCAAAAAGCAAAAGAACAGTTGCCTGGGTGAGGTAAAGTTTGAGGATCATATTCTTGGAATTACGCATTTAAATTAAGTCCAAGTTCTCTTTTTTTTGTCTAGACCAGAGGTTTTTTGGTCTAGAGACAAAGTTAATTCCTGAAGCCGTCATCCCATTGGACTTTTCCCAGGGATGAGAAAAAGCAGAACCTTGACAAGAAGTTACGGTGAGGAACCTGGATCTACAGGAGCTGTGTGATTGTGTGGAGCCTACAGAAGGTTGAGCTGTGTAAAAAGAGTATAGGCAGAAACTCTGTTGTCTTGTGTTATCACGTGTTATGGTAAAAGAGAGATGGCAGGGTGGAAATGAGAGACCAAAGAGGCTCGCCTGAGGCTCGTGTTGTATTTTCAGCGTTTTCCAATGTTGACCTTAAGCACCCCTTTGAGCACTGATATCTTTTCTCTCTTTTTCCACAGCGAGTTGTGATCTGGTAGCAGCTCTGCTTGCGTTGTCTAACACAAGATATTACAAATGAAATCATGCCACCTCATCATGTGGCCTTATGACTACTTGTTACTGTGCAAGTCTAATTAGTGCATTTCCATCCCTTCCTAGCTTTAACACAACCTTCACGCTCGCGTGTAAAGCCCTCTGTCTATTCTTTTCTCTGGTAACTACTTCACAGTTCTTAAATGTGCAGCCATGAAACAGAGAACCCTTGTCAGCTCCTATCAGCACTTAATCACCTTATGCACAACAAGCCATAGTTGTTGCAATTCCATAGCAAAATACTTTAAAAATATTTATTTTAATAAGAGTATAGCAATCAGCGCGTGTTTGGGAAGTATAAGCATAAACTCAGTTAGTTTCCATGATTACATAGGAAATGGAGGATAGCTTAACTGTTTGAAAATTCAGGATGTTGTTAAGTAGAGGAAAAGGAAAGTTCCCTCCTCTCTTTGGAGTTTGTATTTTATGAGGTGAGAGGACAACGGTGTAAATACAGATTTGATTTTACACAGACTTTCTAGTCAGGCGCTTTATGTTAAACTGAATTGCGTTGAGTAACTTCAGGCATATAAAGGAATTTGAAACTTAAACAAGAAATTAATGTAACAGGCGTTTGCCACCAGAGGCCATAGAAGGTGCAAAGGTTAATGGCATGAGAAAGAAAGGTCTCCACATGCTGATGAAAGCAAATCCTCTCCCAGTCTGTTTCCTGCTCTCCATGGGGCATCATCACTTTACTGTGATCTGCCAAGGTTACTGTCTTTGTTCCTTATTACCCTTTGTGATAAAAATAATACACTGTCCTTGTATATGCAAAGCTGCTGATAAGCGCGCTGTGATTGTGTGGCGCACAAGGAATGGCGAACTCGCCTTTCACTCCTGGAAGTTGCAGAGAGTGACACCGGCATTTTTCCCAAAGGAAACTGGCTGATGTGCTCCTTTTCACTTTAGTTTGGATCACGCATGCTAATGTCATAAGCCAGTCTAATCATCTTTAGAAAGAGAGGTTTGTTGAATCATTTTGCTGCTGTAAATCTCAAAATATGGAGACTTGCTCTGCCCTTCCTGATCCCAGTTTGAGTGGGATGACTCTTTTGCTCTGCATCCAGGCTGATGACAAACTGTAACCAGTGTGTAATAATAGCAGGTTTTACACCATACTCTCCTCAAGCCATTGCAATACATTGATAATAGGATGTACTTCTACTTCTTCCACTATTGTTTATTTTCAACTCCTAATGTAGGAGATCACTGTATTCTTTAAAATCCAAAATATCTGAAGCAAACTGTAGTGGACTCATACCACAAATAGTCAGGAATCATGAATAAAAAACCAGAATACAATTGGTAACAGCAGGCTAAGCACGCTGGATAATTCAAACTTCATTTCTGTTTAAATCAATATGTTCTTGAGGAGATTCTACTTGGCTCCAGAAGCCGGGAGATTAGCCTACGTGGTAAGAGAGGGATTTATTTGACTCCGTGAATGTCTTTACTGGCATTCTTACATGAATGAAAACTGGATAAGCTAAGTAACCGGTGGGAAAAATGTATTCTGAGTCAGCTGCTTCTGACTTTTCTCCTATAATTCATTAAACAGTGTAATAAGTAAATGCAAAAATCTGAAGGCATCTGCTTTATGTTTTAAGAATGAGAAGTTTCCGAACTCTATTCAGAAAGTGGTGGAAATTAAGAGTACTTTTATGGAGTAACAGTTAGCTTTTGTAGAGCGCTTTCTGTCAAAGAATTTACAATTGCCCAGAAGAAATTGAGTCAGGGAAACGAAGCATGTCAGAACTCTCGATCATTAATGACAAACTCAAACCATCTATTAGCACGTAATAGATGAGAGTAGGACTGCAGGTGATTGTGAAGACATTGATAAGTTGTTAAAATGATCTTTTAACAATTACACTTGACTATCCAAGCATATTTTATGAATCCTTTATAAATCAGGAATGAAATGGATCCTTCTTTACTACTTCTTCAAGGTATTCAGTTCTTCAACTTATCCTTGGATTTCCGAAGTGCCTGTTGGTAATCCTTTCATCGGCCTGAGAGAAAATCTGAATGCTGATGAGCGTTCGTGTGCTGGAGTTCTGTGTGTTTTGGGAGATAGCTCAAAATACAGGGTTGTGTGTTTGAACTGTTGAAAGCTTTCCCTAATTAGTTTCTGATGCCATGATGAATGAACACATTCTCAGTGGTTTCCTGCATTAAAAAAATCAGTTGTCAGTTTTTCACGGTCTTATGTAGGCAGCATATGCAGTCAGGTACAAAACGCAGCATATGAAAGTGTTCCCACAAGATGACAGTGAGGCAAATAGAAAGAGGATTACTTTACTTATTGGAGCAAAGCATCCTCAATCTCTGCAGCTACTTGACCCAAAAGGAAGGATTTGAGATTACTTTCCTACCCACCCTCCCCTCCGAGGTTTGCATGCTATTTAACTATGGGGTTTTTGATGTTGCGATAATGTTCTCTGCCAGATTCCTTTCTGGAGGGCATCCCTCTGTCTCTTTAGTTTTATTTGCATTTGTTGCAGTTCTCCATGACAGAAAGTCTTCCTCTTGGGCCATTTGTACGGCACGATGCACAGCGGCATCTGGTCTGTGAGCAGCCTAGGCACGTGGTCATCCAAATAACGAAAAATAGCTGGGAGTAAATCTGTCTGAATGGAATGAAGATAGCTGCCACTGCCCAGTGCGGGTATCTAAGCCAGTACCCTGGGATCAGACCTAAGGACTCATGCTCAGCAAACCAGTGATAGAAGGCAGCAGGCATTAGTCCACAAAGGCGTGAAGTCAGTAGCACATACAGCCAGGAAGGCGTCTATGAAACGCTGCTCATAGTTGCAACCAGACCTTTGAAAGGGGATTTCGAGGCTTTCAGAATAGGAAGGAGCTATACTGGTTTGAGAGGTGTAACGGGCGCTCGTTGCAAGTACAAACTGGGGCGGCGTCGAAGACGTGTAAGAAAGCTCCGCCGGCATAAATCATTTCCCACCACACCTCTGTATCACTTCACCTTCCTCCTGCTGCTCTGTTCTCTCACACAACGTCTTGCATCGAAGTCAGAACAGGGCAGGAGAGAGAATGCTCCAGAATGGAAAAGACAGATTTGTTCTACAAGCTCTGTCACCTGCAAAAATCTGTGGTTTTCTGTGATAACAAATAATACCTAGAGCAACAGCAAAGCCGCCAGCCATGGCAGAGACCGTACGCTATTACTGACGTGGGCAGTTCATCAGCGACAGGTTATGGAGAGAATTAAACACAGCTACTGTGGCCGACCACATGTGACCTCGAAGCTTGATAGGCATCATTCATAAAGATTGAAAGCAACATATTTAAAAACAGCAACAGTAAAAAATTATTCATTCCAGCCCTTATTGTAATGCAGGGCACAAGAGAGAAGGGACCAGGTGCAAGTGACTCAGGGGCATCGCTTCTGTATTTTGTATAACTATTTCACAGTGCTTGTCAATACATAATTTCATGTCATTAGAGCTATGCTTTCATTCCATATTATGAAGAGTAATGGACACAGGATAAAATGTTTGTGAGAAGCAAGCTTATGAAATGAGAAGAGCCGGAGACGGCCATTCCTAAAGAGCATATTTAGCTCAGGGATGGGAATGGCTAAATGGCTAAATGCGGGGAGGGGAAACGGCTCTGCTGATAGTGAGCTGTTGAGACAAAACCCTTCATTTCACGAAACACTTGCTCCAGAAAGCACAGTGCAGCTTCTGGAAGAGTGCTAGGAAACCTCTGCCCAGATTCAGGCAGCACATCCAAAATCTTGCCCTGTGACATCAATAATAAAAATGTAAAAGTAAATACGTCGAATGTGCACTGAGCTTCAGAGAGAACACGTACTCCATGCTATTTGGTGTTCTCAGGTGCAAATTCTCTCTTGGTTATAGTTGTTCCATAAGTTCTGATTGGAACAGAGTGTATGGGGAAATGTAGGTCGTGGCCATAAGGGATAGCTCTGCAAACACGAAAGAGGACCCAAGCTGAGAGGAGTGAGATTGAAGCAGAGTGAAGGTGTCGCAGTGGAAGGATTTCAGAAGAACGCCTTGGGAACAGCGATCCCTGTCTCTGTGCTTGCGGACCCTCCCGACAGCGGCAGGCGCCTGACGTGCCTCTACCCATTGCCCTCTGCCCAGCCAGCCTGACGCCCGCGGCTGTCGTTCCAGCCTACATGTGTTTGCACACACGTTGTGTCTGCACATACGTTGCTACTGAACAGGATTATACTGCGTTTTCATAACATTTCGGTAAGGGGGTGCCTCTAGTTGCTTGTTGCAGAAGAAGGAGCCTCTGATACAGAGGAAGGAAAATAATGTGTATACTGTGATGAAAAGCTGCAGCAGCATCAGGTTTTGGTGCTTTGGTCACCGAGGTTATTTAAAATCCTAGGAAGAGACTGCTTAAACCTAAAGTCCGGCATTGACAAGGGTACCACCGTGAGTTTTTTGACTCTGCTTTGCAGCCAGTAGCAGAGTTGTCTGATTACTGGTGTTTAAAAGATAGCATTGATATCAGAATGTAGTTGCTGCATTAGACCTGGTTACAGTGAGTCACTAGACAGTTCTTTAAGTTGGAAAGAACTTGAAATTAATACTTATTTTGGCTTTATCCAGAAGTGTAATGCATTTCATTGTTTCCCAGTACCTGACCAGGCGGTCAGTAATTATACTAACAGCGTTATCTCCATTATGAAAGAATGTCTTATCTAACTAGTATTCTTAATTTATATGCACCTGGTATAATTTGTGCTTTCAGGACTTTTTATGATCATAGATATGGTTTTGTCTTTCCATTGATCCTTCCTGACTCCTTAGAGATAATGTCTTTCTTGGTGGCAAAGTGCCATTTTTATCTCTAGGCTTCAATCGTTTTGCTGTTTTTTAGCAACAATGGCAAGTTAGAGTTCCAACCGACAGTGCGAGCCTGCAGTTCTGGACCCCCACTGATCTGTGCTAGCAGGCGTGAGGCTGTTCTAATTATAAAATATCGCAGTGCCTTACACGGCGCTCCCAAGAGTCCACTGCAGGCATAAAAGCAAGCAGTGGTTTTCATGTAAGCTATTCCAAATTCTTGAGATTTTTCTTTTACAAAGGAACTGTTATGATCATTTGTTGTTAAACCATTATTAAACTACTAAACTAACTACAAAAAGACATTTCCCTTTCACTTGAGTTTTCATGGATTTTCGTGTCTTGCCGATTTGCGAGATGTTTGGGTTTAATGATGATACTCATCATGAACTTCTCACCTTTTGTCCAAGAGTTTTTCCTTTGTAGATATCTGAGCTTTTTGAGAGCATTTGCTGAAATGTGAAATTGAAATTCAAATTACCTCAATGCCTTTTATAGCCCCTGTAAGTATTAATTATGTTTCTTAATTGTCTTTTTTCAGTACTTAGACTTTTCATAGACTGGGGAACAGATATTTCAAAAAGTATGTCTTGATTATACCATGCAGTTCGTTGAGAGATGGAAAAGTTTCTTTCTTCACAGGAATTTAACTTTTATTGAAGTCATTAAAATTGATAATTTTTGTTTGGAAAAGCTACACCTAGACTTTTCAGTTCTGAAACGCTCTCACTGTGTCTCACGGGAATTACAGATCACGCCTCTCTTTTGCCTGTTCTCCCACAGGGGCTGGCTGCCCTGTGGGCACCAGTAGACGCCGTCACACTGTAATCCCAATGCTCTTTCTTTTTAGCTGATTACTATAAACAATGCTCATATCAATGAAAAATTCCTCTTTTTCTAGCCTGTTTCTCTACAGAAGTGAACCTATGCAGTCAAACTGCTATGATATATCTCCATTTCCATGGAGCCAGCATGCTCTCTGTCTTGATTATTGTTTACATACTACTTTTCTAAAAGCGTGTTATAGCTGAGCAAATACTTTCCAAGCTCCACTTCCACAATCAGACCACTAACATTTTCTTTTTGCAGGCTGCAGTTTGAATGTATTCAACATTGTTCTACAAACTGACTGTATTTATTCCAAGTAGAAATTGCTTCTTCTAGTAAATCTCATGTTTTCCAACTAAAAGAATGCACAAACATTTTGATTTCAAACGTGAAATTCTCTTGCTTTCTGGGCTTTCATTTCTGTGAAAATTTGTGCTAGTAAATGAGACTGTTCATCCAGATCCAAGCAGTCCTTTTCAGAGATCTCAGTAGAAGATCATCTCAAGGGCCATCAGCAACTCCTCTCAGTCTACTATACTTAGATGATTCTGCAGGAGCAAAGATTAAGGAATCTGGGTTATGCTTCCCTGAGACCAAAGAGCTAGATCTGGTATGTCTTCAGAAGCTCTAATCATGTCTTTGTCCAAATAGTTTCTATGAAAAACTTTTACATGGAGCCTCCAGAGACAGCTACACTTCGTTCTTATGCATTGGGGAGCATGGCACAGCTTGGCATCAAAGCAGCCATGGAGACATCGTGAAGACTTGACCCTACCTGATGATCTCTATTTAGCTATAACATCCATGTCTCCAAGTGCCCCACTCCTGAAAGGAAATAACAATTTTGTTCCTTTACTCCTCGTTCAGGAAGCTGTGGGGACCCAGGCACCCTGACTCGCCGCACATCCTTCCTCTCCAGATACCGCAGCTGAAATGTGGTGCCAAAGACAGGGAAGAAAGCAAAATTCCATCTTCTTCTTTAAAAAACAGGAAGAGTGGGCTTTGCTATGTCATACTGCGTGTTTCTTGTCTTGCTGGAGAGTGAATTAGCCTTTCTGCATTTGTTTTACTTTGCCTTTTCATATTACACGCGGAAATCCTGGAAAGGCTGACCTAAATCTGTAGAGAAAGAACTGACAAGCATGTGGTTTTACTTTTAACAGATATGAGTAGTTTCACTGTTTCATGGGATGCTGATAGCCTGTCAGTGGAAAATGTATGCTTTGACAGTCTGGATATGATTTATCTTCATAGGAAACCTGGCACAAATTTCCAAAACACTTCTAGTTTATGATAACACATTTTTTTATTTCACTCCCCTCCATTGTTAAATAGAAAACCCCACCTGATGAGCGGCTACAAAACACAGCATTAAAAGTTCTCAAAAATAACTTTTACTATGCACAGGTGAAAGAAACGGTTTATGAGTTGCCACAAGTTGGAAATAAATACTCATTTGACACATGCTCATCAAATAAATTGCCGTGAAACCACAGCCTATGCATTGCCCACTTCAGCCATGAAGTCTGCATTTATTGGTGGTGCTTGGGATCAGCAAAACGCCGTGTTCTTTGCTTTGACAGCTGAAGAATTTTAAACAAGAGAATAATAAAAGTTGAAGAATTAATGAATTCAGTTTTGATTAATTAAGAGAACAGTATTATATTTTAAAAACCCCAAACCACCAAGTATCTGGATTCTCAGTATTCCAACTGCCACAGGGATGACTATGATGACCCAGAAGCTATAAACTTCTGAGGACAGAGCCGTAAGGCATTCTTAGACAA
>Ga0065711_1013595_pt1 | contig 10566 bp, 9 predicted proteins | sample Hoacrofraction12_FD_59098 | JGI IMG/M metagenome (GOLD analysis project Ga0065711, IMG submission 59098) | Hoatzin crop microbial communities from Cojedes, Venezuela - Epithelial fraction 12 v2 (version 2) | ecosystem: Host-associated > Birds > Digestive system > Esophagus > Crop | place...
TACTATATAGTAAAAAAAAAAAAAAAAAAAAAATAATATATAACTTAAAGGTGGGGTTGCCGTCTGTCTCATTAGAAGAGGACACTTTCTTTTTTAGTATGCCATCCTGTATTCCACAAAGCACAGGTATGAGACACACAGTGTCCTCTCCCACCACCGGCCAGCTGCAAGCACGCGTCTCCGCATTGACGCTCGACGCGGCTGAGGGTGCCGTAACGGCTGGGGATGCCAGCGACGCTAACGTTTACAAACTGTTGAAGATTCCAGGGTGGGGCACGTTAAGAGTGAAGCGAGATGGTGAAGGAAAGGCTGCATCCTGTAACCTCTGCCTTCCCTCTCCCCCCTGCTCAGCCACGCGACAGCAATATTCTTTCCAGGAGCTCAGGCTGGCAACCCTCCTTACGGGTATGAAATAATACTGTAACCACTATGCAGACGCAGTATTTGATCTCCGGAACGCAAACATACAAAATCGTAACAGAGGCATTGTAAACAAGCAAATAAGCACTGCCTCCTTGAAGGATTTCAATGCATTTTTCTCTTTGTAGGTTAAAGGCCAAATGTAATTTGACAACTAGCTTATCTCATTATCCCAATGAGACTAAGTGCTAGGATTGCGATTAAAATCTGAGAGGAAGATTTATAAAAACCCTTCCAGGCATTGGGAAGTGCAGCCAGAGTTAATTATCCTGATGTGATGATCTTGGAATTTGGAATGATACTGTGTGATGTGGCAGACAGCGACAGTGGTAGCTTGGAGATTGCTGCACTGTGCATTTCAAGCAACACAGTTTGAAAAGTGCCAGGGCGATTTCTTCACAGTATTTCACATGCAAGGGGAGAGGGGACAGAAGGGGGAGGGGCGGAGGAAGAAGCCCCATGCTGCTTTAAGGCAGGGAAGGAGGCAAACAGGTCCACCATCCTTTAACTATAGTTCCAAGGCTCCTATTCTAGGGACGTCTTCTTGTGCTCTCCTTTAAGGTGGCTCACTCTGGATCCAGAAAAGCCCAAGTCTTAGACAGCAGAGACTTGTTCATCTTCTGCAAACACAACAGGATAAGGGAAAATAGAATTTAGTTCATACAGAACAAGACTGCTACTGAATGAAACAACCGGTACCGTGCTCATGTGTTTTCCATTTCATTGTATTAGGTATATATTTTAAAACAATCTAAATATCTGTGTGTTTCAGGCCTCAGGAGAAGTATTCCTTTGTAATTTTGTTCTTGAAGAAAATAAGACAATTCCTGTAACTGAGCTAGGTGCAGTTCCTCAGCCTGAGGAACACAACAGCTACTCCTAGATATCCAACAGATTAATTTGTCCCTGAATATATCTGTGATTTATTTAAATTAAGATTGCATAAAAATTGAGTGCAGCTTTAGTCATCATTGGTAGAAACAATTAAAACTCTCTGTCATGGCAATTCTGAAAGTTTGATGCAATTCGATTAGGGTAGACTTCATTTTTTTTCCATCATTTTGAACTGCAGAGTTCATCCTGCACATAAAACCTTAGTAACTAAGCAGTTAGAGATGGAAGGGGAACATTAGCCTTCCTATCATTAAGCAAAACAAAGCATTCAAATGCGTGATTTGGCAACTGCCCTACCTAAATCCTGAGCACCTAGCCCTAAAGATGCAATCCAGCTATGCTTGCACTCCCCAGAAAACCAGAAAGACTATGTCTATATAGTCTTTTTCTCATTATAGTTGAGCTAAAGCATAAAGACGCAGACACGCTTGGGCAAGCGAGGTAGCAAAAGAGTAGTGGGCTCGTTACATGAAGCAGTTAGTGTGGAAGACCCAGTGTCCGCAGCGTAAGAGTTTCAGGTAGATGTGAGTGACTGTCCAAATAAACCTGACCAATGGTGCTCTGTGGGGCGGATGGGCAGGTGTTCTACAGACCAGGATACTTCTTTGACCATTAAATACATGGTTAGTGCCAAACATCAGGTACGCTGGAGGCTTTCAGGGCAGGCAGGGCTGTACCTGGTGAACACAGGCACCTGCAGAGAAGTTGCCTAAGCCAACTGCTTGGTTGTCCATGACTCGGGTGGACCTACATTCCAAATTTTAAATTAAATTTAGGCTGAACTGAATTCCTCCCCTTCCAAAAAGTTAACAAAAAGCAAGTTTTGAAAGATGGAGAAGAGCTTAAATTAAGGCAAGAATTTCTACGGCAGAACACGTTTGTGTAATTTGCTTCGCGTCTGTGAAAGCACTGACCATTTTCGCATGCATCACACTCAAAATCTAACAATTAGAAATTTACCATCTTCTTCTGTGGAAAACCCTTGAGACGGATAGTGAGCAAGACGTGGATCTGACTCATTTGGTTTATGCCACTGAGGTTTGTTCACAAGCCTGCCAGCTGAAGGGCCATGCGACTGCTGCTGCGGGGTTGATGTCCCATGAGTCTCACACGTCCGTGCCACCATTCTGGACCTCTGAAGTGCTATGTTGTAATCTGGAGGCTTTCTGGTTGGATGGGAACCACCTTCTGCAAACTCAGCAATAGGTATTCCTACATAACCAGGAGGAGTTGGAGGTGGCTCCCGATACCGCCCCTCTTTTCGTGCTGTGGGAAAAACAACAGATTGTTATGAGAGATCGCAACAGGAAAACTGCTCAAAGGAAAATAAACAGTGAAAGTTAAATAAGCATCAACCAACCCAACAGCCCAGGAGGAGAAAATCTGAAGGACAAAAGTGAACTACCGTACGGTAGACAACGAGGTCTTGAAAAACAAACCATGCAAGAAAGTATAAAAATACAACATACAGAGGATACAGCTGATCTTCCAGTAGTGAAGCGGTAGCCTAATAAAATTCACGAAATTATGGGGGAATTTTTTCAAACTTAGCAACTGAGGCTGTGCCATCAATTGTCTAGGACAAAACGTACGCTGATCAAAATACCGTGGAAGATTCAAGAGTCCACAGAAGTGGCAAACATCAGGAATATCGGCATCTCCCCAGACACACGACTGTCTCAGTCCTGAAGATGGGCTTTGTACCCAAGAGCTCACCTCTTTTGATTTTAGCATCTTGTGGAGGGGCGCGGGGAGTACCTGACACCTTATTTCCTTCTACAAATCTTACTCTTTAATGAGACATAAGCTACAATTCCAAAAGGTAAGGAAGAGAAGTGGGCTCCATCTTCATACTTTCTGTGTGCATTACTGCCCACTGCTCTTATGGTTGTATTCTCTGCAAAATTAAAACTTGAAAGTATGCCCGTAAGAACAACGATTGGACATGATTTTATACAGAAGACGGAAAGACCACCACCTAGTTTGTGGATCTCATCGAGGCGTAACTGCTTACCTGAACAAGGCTTAACTCTGGGCATACCTGGAAGCTCTCTCTTGCAGAGAACTTCTAAGGGAGCAAACAGCGATGAAGAATTTTAAGCATCTGCAGGGACTCACAGCAGATAGGCATGACTCTCTCGTTTGGAGTTATGTACTTACAGAAGTCAGCTGGGACTTTGATACTGAACACTTTTTGTGGGTCTAGCCCTTTAACACATGACCACTTAACTTAAGAGTACAAAGGCAAACACAGCAGCAAAAAGCACTGACGCAGACAATTTACACTCCACCGCTTGTCATACACTGTACACTCCTGCACACGTGGTGGTGACAGCGTCACCCTGCATTAGGCAGCACGGAATTGACTGAAAGGGCAGTACGAGCTTAAAATGGACCGGTGCTACTTGGGTGTGAGTTCTTATCGACTAAAAATAAAGTCTTTGTTTTACAATGAAACCAAATAGTTTCCAATAGAATCTAAGTGTCTTTTGGGGGCAATTTGTTTTAACGGAGCAAAGCAGCATGAAGAAGTTTCTGAGAAATTTTATTCAAAGATTTCTGAAAAGTAACTGACGCAGAAGAAATTCTGTAGGAAAATTCTATTGAAATACCACTCGTTGGATAAGGAACTGGCTCGATGGATGCACTCAAAGAGTTGCAGTCAATGGCTCGATGTCCAGGTGGAGACCAGTGACGAGTGGTGTGCCTCAGCGGTTGGTACTGGGAACAGTGCTGTTTAACATCTTTGTCGGCGACATGGATAGTGGGTCTGAGTGCACGCTCAGCAAGTTTGCCAACAACACCGAGCTGTGTGATGTGGTTGACACTCCAGAGCGAAGGGATGCCATTCAGAGGGTCCTTGACAGGCTGGAGAGGTGGGCTTGCGTGAACCACATGAAGTTCAAAAAGGCCAAGTGCAAGGTCCTGCACATGGGTTGGGGCAATCTCAAACACAAGTACAGGCTGGGCAGAGAGTGGACTGAGAGCAGCCCTGAGGAGAAGGACTTGGGGGTATTGGTGGATGAGAAGCTCATCATGAGCCGGCAATGTGCGCTTGCAGCCCAGAAAGCCAACCGCATTCTGGGCTGCATCAAGAGAAGTGTGGCCAGCAGGTCGAGGGAGGGGATTCTGCCCCTCTGCTCCACTCTCGTGAGACCCCACCTGGAGTCCTGCATCCAGCTCTGGGCCCCCCAACATAGGAAAGACATGGATGTGACAGAGCGGGTCCAGCCACGAACATGATCAGAGGGCTGGAGCACCTCTCCTGTGAGGAAAGGCTGAGAGAGCTGGGGTTGTTCAGCCTGAAGAAGAGAAGACTGCAGGGAGACCTTATAGCAGCCTTCTAGTACCTGAAGGGGCCTACAGAAAGGGTGGAGAGGGACTTCTCACAAGGGTGTGTAGTGATAGGACAAGGGGGAACGGCTTTAAACTAAAAGAGGGCAGATTCAGATTACATATTAGGAAGAAATTCTTCACCCTGAGGGTGGTGAAACACTGGAACAGGTTGGCCAGAGAAGCTGTGGATGCCCCCTCCCTGGAAGTGTTCAAGGCCAGGCTGGATGGAGCTCTAAGCAACCTGGTCTCGTGGAAAGTGTCCCTGCTCATGGCAGGGGGGTTGGAACCAGATGATCTTTAAGGTCCCTTCCAACCCAAACCATTCTATGATTCTATGATTCTATTAAATACTGCAAGAGATCAATGTCCAGTCAGTGGAAAAGAACCATGTAAAAACAGTGCCTTCTGCGATATGCAGTTATATTTGCAGGATAATTACTTAATTGTACTGAGGCGCGTGGAAGCGTGTGGTTTGAATTTTTGTGTATGTCTCACATTCTCTCAAGCCTCTAAAAACATAGTGGCAAGCACTGCCTTGAGAGGCAGGTTTGGAAGCACACTTGTTCCACATTTGGGCGGAAATCAAGGGGATCAAAGAGCAAAACCAGAGCGCGGCATGAATCTGAACGTGGAGTCCTGAACTGAACAGCTTCCGTCTCTTCCCAGCTCAGGGACTCAGACCTGTGCCCAAGCTCTGAGGCAATGGGCCATTGCTAAGCAATGTACCTGGGCAGAAAATGGAAAAGCAGTTTATCACGGTGGTCTCGGTGTGACCTCAATCTGGCAGACTTTTTCGGCTGTGTCAGCACAAAATGGCTTTTAGATAGTTCTTCATTTTAACTTGAAGAAAAGCAAAGCGAAGTGGAACGAAAGGAAGGAAAGAGGCAAAAATGCAGAGGTCTTGGATGGCCCAAGGCCTGGGACATGTAGAAGGAGCAGTGCGAGAAAAACGTTAAGCTCTGCCAAAGACCTCGTGGTATTAATTTATATAATATCTGATCTTTCTTTTGTTGAACGATTATAAACGTATTTCAGCCCTAACTTCTTAGGAACCTCTTCAGCTTCAGCAGTCCAAAGAAACATCTCAGTATTAAGCAGAAAGTGATCCCATTTTCAGAAGTAAGGAATATTCACAATTATCAGACAAGTCATACAGATGTGTAAAGTAAAACACTTCTAAAAAAAGCAGGCCGCATTTATTAAGATTTCTAAATATAGAATGTGGAGCCTTACTGTGAAGAGAAATTCACATTTCAGAACAGACATCTGAATACATCAACCTCTCAAAACACTGCCCGGCAGCTGAGCTAGTTCTTTCTGATATATGGCAGGCTCTCTTGAAACATAAAGGCGCTGCCAGAACTGAGAATCAACAATAAGTGATATTGCAATACAGGCACAGTTAAAGAGGAAAATCTGAGAGGGACTGCAAAATGTGTGGTTTTGCTTTAGAAATAAAGAAAAAAAAAAAATCAAACCAGACAAAAGAAATGCCGTTTTAGAACAAGACAAAGATATTAGATCATAAGCAAATTAAAATACTTAATAGTGAACAAAATTCAACTTACCAATAAGCCCCTTTGTACTACTTGATGGTGTTGCTATATGAGTGGGTATGGGAGGTGGCTTTGACTCCTCTGCTGGTACAGATGTTATGCTACTGGTTTCAGCTTCAATGGAAACATCCTTCCCACCCCTACGCTTTATGGTACCTGTATCACCTTCCGAGTCCTCTCCCCAGTATCCTGTTGAGGATGCCCAGCTTGCTCTGGACTGTGCTTGGTCAAGGCCCTCCCTGCCTTGACTTTGCCTGCCATACTTTGTGCCATGGTCGGGGAACATCAGCTGGTCCATATGACTGCCCGAGGCCCACAGTCCTGCCCCATCGCCCGAACTATCGAAATGAGCATGTCCGAAAGGCAGCGTCTCCCAGCTTCTCTGGTGCTGTATCGTTTGTATGTTGTCATGAGAACCACTCGAACAAGAAGTCCAGCTACCGCGGCCACTGTCAGCTGCGTCGAGCGAAGCTCTGTCCCCCTGATCCTGTGACAATTCTTCTGTACTAGGAGAAGAAAGCACAGTTGCTCCAGCATACAGGCCTCTGGTCTCTGACAGTGGTGCATATGAGCTAGATGCACATTGACGAGGGGAAAAAAACAAAAATAAATCCAGCGTTGGAACTGGGGATCGTTTACAAGACACATGAACAATTCAACAATCAAGAGAGAAGCAAACTTATTGGGGGGTTGGACTAGACGACCTTTAAAAGGTCCCTTCCAACCCAAACCTTTCTATGATTCTATGATTGAAGGTTTTGATACATTTCTATTAAGTACTATTTGCATTAATGACTAATTCAATTTTGAAAATAGAACCCTTTCCTTTCAAGCTCATCTTCAATAAACCAAACCAAAACAAACAATTAATGGACAGATATCCTGACAAAACTTAACTCTTCAGTGGAGTCAGCTCAAAAGGTAAAATGTTAACTTTGCAGCAGCCCTTTAAGACAGGCAAACCACACTGACATATGTAAAGGGGAACAGACTGATAGATAGGGTTCCTACTGCTGTTCCAGCCATGCGAAGCAAAGGATCAGAACTAGAAACCCAATTTTAGCAGGGAGGTGGCTGATATTTACGTTCAGGTTTCAGCTTTTCAGATTTTTCTCCTGCTTAGGAAACTCTGAAAGCCAACTTTTCAACATTTCTTGCAAACGGTAATTTATCTTAACCTTAATTTTGGAAACACATGTCACTTCATAGACCAAGCATGCTCTCCATAGCCCTTCAGCGACTAAGCAAGCCTGACGCTATCGCTTACACAGCGGCAGAGAAAACCGACAAAGTGTCACTTTTGTTTAGCAGCTACCCAGGCTCCTGGGATTTGTCCTTCCAGGGCAGCCTGCTATGCAGACTGGAATCCTGCTCTTCCAAATATTGGAGACATCCGATTAAAGAGTTTGCATAGCCTGGGATTCCCAGAGCTGCAGTACTCCAGTTTTGGAACAGGCCTGTCATCCACAGACTCCGCAGGATTAAAAACCCTGAAACCACTCAGAGGACTGAAGCATCCAAATAACTGCTCAGAAAAGTAAGCAGTGACTAAACAGGAGCCAGAGCTCCAATTATTTTCAGACCAAGCCTCACTGCTCGAGATTCAGAGAACTCCTCACAGCACTAATTTCCCCACCATTACAGAAGTTAATTACCTAGAAAATTACCTAGAAAACCAGCAGCCTAATGTGAATTTTAGCTTCCAATTATTGTTGACTAGAAGAGATATTTGGGACAAAATACTTCTGAGTTAGATATATATGCACTTTTCTATGAAACAGACTGGAAAATTACTAGCTATTTCTGTTCTCAGCTTGATCACTGAATAATTCTAAGAATAATTTCTCATCTAATTCAGTTAATTCCCCACCTAGAAAACAGGCTAGGATACTAGTCTGCCATAAAAAGGATGATCTACAGCACTACTAAATGCTCAGATGGGAAGGTCTACTGAGGTAAAGTCTTACTGCTGTAGACCTCATCACACGCTTGGGACTGCAAAACCTTTCTTGTCAGAAAACAAAGCATTATCATACAACGCAGCATTGAAATAGCAGTTTTTAAGAGTAGGGGAGGAAAAAAATACTCGAGAGAGATACCAGGAAAGTTACATGAACAAATATACATGCCACATACACACTATATGAAAGCATAATGTAAGTAAGCACACATAAAATTCCTACCCTAAACTGTATTGATCCGGTTCAATCATGATTCTTCTATCAATCCTTCCCACACCAAGATTTGTCTCCACGATGCTGACAGAATGCCTCTGTCTCCTCTCGTCATGCAGGGAGACTGGCATTGAGTCAAAAGAGGAATTGCTGACAATACTAGATCTGGAAGAAATTTCGCTGTGGCCAGAATCTGAGAAGTTATCCACCGTGCCGCTGGGAGCCAAAGTGTAGCCTGCAAAGGGAACGCCACGTTAGTCTGACTCTCCAAGCAGCCTGCTCCATTACTGCCAGGCAGTCGGCAACACTGCTACCATAGTAAATCAAAACTACGGTTGCGTTTACACAGAGGCAGCACTGCAAAAGGCAAAGACACACAGCAGAACTGTGTAACTCTGTGTATTCTGTCTCTTAGTAAGAGGTTTAAGATTGTGAGAAGATCCACTACTCATTTAGGAACCAAGTGCTCGCTTCCCTTCCTCTCTGCCCTCCTCTCCCCAAACTATTTTCAAATGCATCATCACACTTGCATCCTCGCATTACGAAATCTCACTTCTCAAAAAACTGCCTGTACATAGACAGTGTCACCAAGATCGGAATGAAAGTGATGCCCTGGACAAGGTTACTGCTTTAAACAATTCAAGAGACTCCCTCCCAAAGTATTTCTGTTCTGCAAAGCTACACTTCAGGGTTGAAGAGCAGACAGAACATCAAGCACAGCTGTCTGGCCTGACTGCTTATTACGTATCTTGGCTGAGAGAGGGCGCCTGTTTTTCAATACAGTTTAAAAAACCTATTCAAGATTTTCAGGCTTTCTTTGTGGTACTTGGCTAACTAATTACATACCAAAAAGACAATATTCTATAGCATGTATTACCGGAATTATAACATAATTTGGAGGTAGCATTGACACCGCCAGGATGAGATAAAATCTGCAAACCAGGAAATGTCAGAGGCAAATTCAGCTTTTTTTTTTAGTATTAAACAAAGTTGTGCTGAATGCTCTTGCCAGCTAAGTTAAAGATCATTAAACAACATACATTTACAAGTAACTGCAGTTTTCATTTTTTTGCTTTCAGTCTACATATAAGTGTCAAGATGACTTCAACTGATCCAATTCACTTGCTGAGAACATACATTTAGTGCTGCCAGATCTGCCTGAAAGAACATTCCATTAGCTTCATGACACCATCAAGCCAACAATTTTTTTAACATTTGTAATTATGTTTACAATTTGCTTTTTGCAAAAATAAAGTACTTTTCCCACTATAAGCCAAGTACAGAATCCCAAATCCTTTTTAAAGAAATGCACAGGCCTGACCAAATTTATATTATATTAAATTCACTCTTTGCAAATACGGTATTTGGGAGAAATCATTCTGATATCTTACAAGGATTTGAGATGATAATCTAAGTCTTCCCTACGTAACAACCTCCTTCATCTGACCTTAGTAAAGATCACTTCAACAGATATCTCAGATCGGCATTTGTACTTTCTTGCTATATTCATCTCTCCTCTTTTCAGATTATTCAACAGGAGTGTTTTTTTCCCCTTTCGTTTCCATAAGCCCCACCTATCCCAGAGGCCCTTGGTGAATTGTTATTCATTTTGCTGTTCTGCCTTCCGAGAGGAGGAGGAACTGGTTAGGTCCATTAGTCTGGAGCCATAAGCCCTCAGCTGATCGGCACTGCCACCTACCACGTTAAGAAAAGGACTCAGCTACCCATTTGATAAGAAAGTAGAAAAGTGACACCCACACAAGTTTCAAATCCTTACCATCCCTGTGCAGTTTAGGGAAAGTTATTGCTACTGGGAAGTCTCCCACGCCCTCATCTCTTTAGCATTCTGAATTTCTATTATGGGAACTCAACCCCATACATGTATTTTATGAAATGTTATGCCATGTAACTGTTAAACTGAACCTTCATGATAATCTGAAAAGAGAATAACTTAGAAGTTATCTGCATTAAAATGGGCTATCATACTTCCAAGGGGACTTTTTTTTTTTTGTTTAAACTACAGGAAAATGCCCCCATTCTGTTTTGTCAATTCATAACCAGAACAAGTACAATGAAAAAAAGACAGGTTAAAATCCCTTCAAAGTCCTAAATTCACTTTAAAAAAAACAACTCTACAAAATCATTTAAAATTTAACTCCGTCAAGAAAGCGCCAATCTGTAATACC
>Ga0065711_1050990_pt1 | contig 10566 bp, 8 predicted proteins | sample Hoacrofraction12_FD_59098 | JGI IMG/M metagenome (GOLD analysis project Ga0065711, IMG submission 59098) | Hoatzin crop microbial communities from Cojedes, Venezuela - Epithelial fraction 12 v2 (version 2) | ecosystem: Host-associated > Birds > Digestive system > Esophagus > Crop | place...
CCCCCATCCCCTCACCCCCTGCTATGGTTGGTAAAGGATTACATACATTGCTCTGTGTAATTTTATTTATTTGTGTTCTCCTAGTGTTCAGGAGGGCTAATTGTGAATCAGGACCCCATTTTGTTTGTACAAACACAAACCAGGCAATTCATTCTCCACATGTTCTGTTTTAGATAATAAAGTGAATACAGATAGATGGGAAACACAAGATGAAAGTGAGTAGTCTGTGTAGCAGGAGAATCAGGATAAAGCAATCTGAGGCTACATTTGTAGACGTTGCTGTGCGGGGAGCTAAAAGGAAGATACTTGGGTAGCCCTGCCCGGGGATCCCTGTTTGGGATCAGCACTGGTAGACAGCAGTCTCTTCAGTGCTAGGTTGAGCCTGTCTCTTTGGCATCCTGCTTGCTGCTTCTTCAGCATCACAGCAGAATAACTTTCACTAAGAGTAAGGTTTCACAAAACAGCTGAGCCCATCTGGTGGCTTATACTGTTCAAAACTACATTTTTATTCCTGGACCCTTCATGGGTCTCAGTTCTAGTGTTTTTCCCATCCATTGATAAGCTGTTTTACACAGGCAGAAAACTATGTGGTTTTTATTCCTTTGGGTTATCTATAATTATTTTTCATGCCAAATCAATTCATTGAGGTATCAGATGGCAACAGATTCAAGGGAAGCGATGAAAGCATTGTTGGCAGTGAAATGGTGAGGTGGCAAGAAAAAGGAGTCTCTTTTCTTAGCATTGAGCTCTTGGATTAACTCAACAGTTTCCTAAGGCATCACCCTGCTAACTTCTTGGAGGCATGATTACTCCAAACTACCCCTTTCCCACCTGCCTTTGTTTGTATAATGAATTAATTACTTCAAGACTTGAAGTTTCTAGTGAGAGAGGTTAGCACCTAGCAGTTGGACTTTGCTTCTTCAAGCTTTTAGAGTTATATGATGATAGAGAAAAATATAGCAAAATATTGCTTCTTTCCATCTCCACACTTATATGGATCTTTAAGACGATAAAATTTTAGAAGAGTTTTTTGTTTATAGTTTTGTTTTGTGTTTAGTTTCAGTTTTCTTTTTGTCAATTTGATATTCAAACTAAGAAGTGTACCAAAATTTTTTGTTTCATTCATTAAACTATTTTCTGCTATTCCCTGCCCGAAGATGTTCATCTGTAGTCATAGAGGGCTTATTAGCTTGTGATGTAGTAAGTTTTGGTATATATTCCTAGATACACATGTAGTAAGGGTTAGGCTAACTGTGTGGGTTGCTTAACATTTTACTACGTAGTAAATGTGCGGAAACACCTTTTGTTTTGGTTTTTGTTGTCTGTTATTTGGAGGGTTGTTTTGTTTTTGTTTTTTAAAAGCCACAATTTTTATGACTTCAACTAAACAACCAGTTTGTTTTCGATGTCCCTTTACACTGAGATATCATCTATCTACAGTTTTGGGGGTTTTAGAAGGTCGTTCAGAAAATCATAGGGGTGTATAAATACACTTTGCATTTGAAAGAGAAGTGGGCCTCGAGACTGAGAAAGCAAAAATCTTTTCCATGACATAGCTGTTATCTACCAGAGAAAGCCTGGTGAGCATTTTGAGCCAAGTTCTCTTCATAGGAAGGGCAGAGAATTGCTGTTGTACCTTGCATTGACTGTTTCTTTCAAGAGAAAGTGTGGTGGACTAACACTGAAGTAGTAGAGTGTCTTACCAGTGATGGTAAAACAAGAGGCATAGAAAAATCCTCCTTCAACACATTGTGAGATGAGTGAATCCGCTGGGTGATTTGTAAAGGTAAGCGTTGGTTTTGTTACCCATCTGCGTCTTGTTAGCTCTTACCCTCTTGTTAAAATGCTGTAATGTTTAAACAGAGGACATCAGGAACTTTTCATTTATTTCATTCAAGCTAAGCTGCTTCCAGCAAGTATGTGCTTGTTAACCTACTGCACTTGCTGCTAGCGCTCGGCTGTGAACCCACAGACTTCTACAGCTGCAGTGTGGTTCAAGAAATTAAAACAAAGGAAACTGCATTTCTGGCACAAAGATGGAAACTTTAAAGACAGAAAAGATTGTTATTTTGCCTGTGCCCAGAATCCGTTTGCTCTTCCCTCTCATGAAATGACATAATTAAGGGTGTATGTACTCAGATACATCAGCAGGTGCGTTGTAGTATTAATTAAGATTAGTTTTGATTACTATGATATTAGGCAGTTTGAAATTCTTTGTTTGTCTTGTAGCAGCTAACAGTAATAGGTTTATTGTATATTTAAATTTTAATTGTTAAGCATATGATAATCTAGTCTTGCTTTGCACAGGGGAAAAATGTTACTTAACTGCACCAAAGTCTATTATTAAGATGAAGTTTTTAATGCAAATTACCTGTATTCAAGCATTTTATTAACTGATCCATAGATTAATGTGGAGCCTGGAGGTTTTAATCATGGTTTCTTGTTGAAAAACAGAGTAGGTGGTGAGAGAGAAAAAGCATTACGTATCTAAAGTCGTGCCAAACCAACTTGAAGGATCATGGTATTTCCTTCTAAGAAGTGTCATGGTGATTAAAGGAGATATGTTTTAATTGTCTTGTCGAGGACTATTCTATATTGGGTACTTTTAAAAAATTCAATGCTTCGGTCATACATTTGGTCTTTGTGAAGACTTGTATGGTGGGTAGGTGTGTCTCAGTGACATCCAGGACTATGCACGCGCTGCAGATGCCAGCGCTGGTACTCTGCTTTGGGAATTCTGAGTTAAACATCCTAAAGCAGTAGACTGCAACAGTGCATCCTGTAGTCAAGCTGGTTTCTCTCTGCTGGCTTAAAAATCTATGTTTTAGTGGTACTTGTTTATGTGAACTGAACTTCAGAGTCAAATAAGGTGATAAATCATTCAGCTTAATTTAATGGCCTATATGAATATGAAATTCCAAGACAAATAAGTTTTGCAATTAGTGTAAGTCTACAGCAGCTTTGTGGGATGCGGAATCACCTGGGACGTTCAGGGTGTGTAGTGCTTTGTAGTGGTTCTTATGGTGTTTGCTGGTTCTTTTGCAAATTAGCAGATTTTTTTTCATTTTTTAATTTCTTGAGGGCTAACAAGCAGATGCAAAACTGACACAAAACCAAAATTAGCTTCGGTTTTTCACAGAGTTTACTCTAATACCGAAGAACAGTACAGTTTCTGTCTAAATTTTGTCTGTTATTATGACACGCTTTCTGCCAAAAGATTGCTCTTTGGATTCTACCTACATCATTATCCAACTGCTCATTTAGTATTCAAATGCAGACTTTGTTTAATTTGCATATTAACTTAGGTTTTTTCATATTGAACTCCATAGTAGAACATTCTGGAACTTCAGTGTGTCCACATTTTTTTTTTTTTCCTCTCCTGCTGTTTTCAATGCTATGTAACCTTTGTTACCACGTCTAGGTAACAGGCATTTCAAACATGTTGCATCTAAGGTCAACACTCAGGAAGAGGTTGGCAAGGATGGCAAAAGGTACTGAATGATTTCCATATGAAGAATTACTATGTAAGTGACATCTTTTCTATCTGGGATAGGTAGAGGGTATGGTCTGTGAAATTGTGTGGCATGGGAAGTGAGAAGTGTCCTATGCTTGCCCTGTGCTTGCTTTTGTTAAGCAGTCACTTCAAATCACTGTTTCTATTCGCATTTTTCTTAGGCACAGGTGACAATTTGTTCCTGGTAAAACATTAGAGCCCTCCTTGAGAATGAGGAACTGCAGAAAAAGAGAACGGAGAGAAACCAGGCAGCAGCTGGTAAAAGGAGGAGGAGTGTGGGACAAGAAGTGTAAAAATAGGGAACCAAAGGGAGCACTAAGCAGAGTATGGTCTGGGTCTTATCCATGTTCTCCCATCCCAGAAGAGGGACCTGATGAATGCTGGTCAGAGATGCTCTGCCTGAGAAGGTAGAAGTTGGTGCAGTGGGTGTCAGGGTCATCCTATGAAACTTCTTCCTCCTAGTTGCAGTTTGGTCAGAGCCAGTGTAGTTGATGAAGAGATCCTGCATCATGTAGAGCCTTAGAGGGAAGTGTATAAATATAAAGGTGAGCAGAGAGCATCTTAATAAAAGATCTTGGAGAAGCTGGAGGAGGGGTTGCCACTCATCCCACTTCGGCCATGGCACGTGTGTGTGTTCCACCTTATTCCCCACCTTATCCCTCACCTTACGAGGGAGCTAAACTTTTGGGACCCCATGAACAGCAGTATGGATGTGCCCATCTCTTTAAAGTATTTTTCCTGGCTGTGGATTTAGACCAGAGTACAAGCTGGTCCACTTGGCATCTTGCCTCTTCTGATGGTGAGAGATCCCGTCTCCTGCGGTCTGGGCAGGGCAAAAGCTGAGGAAGAGAAGTATAAGTGCAGAGTGGAATTTTCCAAGACGTGGTGTGAAGGTGAACTGGGTGCCATGAAGCCTACTAAATACTGTGAGGGGAAGCATGTATGTATCACAGGAACAACGATCTTCTGCTGATGTTACAGTCCGCTCGGTCTTGTAACCAGGAGTTATGCTGTGCTGCAGAGGTGGCATTGCAACCTCGGTGGGTAGCCTCATGCCAGATATCCAAGGCCACATTCCATATGTTGGTTCTGCCACAGATGCCAGGTATACTTGGCACATTCTGTAGTTTCAGCCGTCGTTAGCATATTCCTTTGATACCTGGTGGGTCCCTTATTTACCTACAGTCCTAATCTTCTTTGCGCACTTAGCTGTATGCCTAGCAGTCCTTGCCTATGTTTTCCTGTCATCTGACATAAGACAGTTTTACATTGTACTGGTGAAGTCCATTGTTTTCTGTACCGAAGCGGTACTTTTTATCTGATCTTTTAATTGTGATAATTGTAGGTGCTACTTGCATACCTTCAAACAGGGTTTTGTTTTGTTGTTTTTTTTTTTTAATTTTAATGGATGATGTCGCTTTAGAAGCCTGCTATTTTCAGGAGCTAAACTGATACTATGGAGTTGTTCCCTTCAGTAGAGTTGGGGTTTTTTGATCATGGTGGGTTTTGTTTGTTCTTTTTTTTAAGCAGATGCTTGAAACTGTGCCATTTATTAAAGAAAAGCATTTGCTAAGTGATTGACATACAGAACGTAATTTGACCAAATAAGCATTGTGCTTTTCAACTGTAGGACAGTGTTGTATGATGATTTAGTTGTATTTCAAAATCAGTTATAGCCACAATTAATTGTCAGTGTTACTTAGAATGGTTTTTCAGGACCTCTTTTAGGAGCAATTTCATGGTTTCTGTTGGCAAGAGCTGTGTTTTCAGAGAAGAACCTGATTTTTGCCGGTATGATGGCTTTAAAAAAAGAACAACAACCAAAACATGGTTATATTATCTGCTTGATAAACTTGAGAGTTTGAGGCTATAATTATGAAACTTTCTTCAACTTGCTGCTGACGGAGTTGTTACATGACCAATTCTCTTCAGCAGTAAAGCTGACTTGAGAAATTCCTGCCCTGGTCAGCCCTGCGGCTCTGCTCGCAGCTGCAGCTTGCTGATCCTCCTGCGCTGTTCTAGGGCTGCAGCTGTTTGAGGGCTGCTCTGAAGTGTCACGGAAATGGTTAAAACCCTTGTGCCCACCTGACTCTGCTGTTTTAACCCAGGAATTTCATAGACCTCTCTTACAATAAGGCCCCACCTTGTGTTGGACCGATACAGCAGAGGTATGTGGAAGAACAGGAGAACCATTGTTGTGAGTGGGTTTTGCCTCTGCAGAAAAGGTGTTAAGCTTTTCAGTGAAGGCAAAGAGAAAATGCTAGTGCTCTGCACAGTGTTGATCTAAGCTTTTAGCTAGGTTAACCTGAGGTGGTTGGTAGTTTGAGGGGCTCCTTGGAACCTTCCCTTCAACCAGAAATGCTGCTGACGGACTTATGTAATGATACATATCAACATGCCATTCTCAAATACTGTCAGCAAAAGCTGTCCCATTTTTGCCAGCTGCTGAGACTCAAATAGTATTTGTAACATTTTAGTTCTGTTAAATGTGATTGCCCTCACGGTCATCAGAGCAAAATTTGTTTTGACAAAGTTATCAAAAGGATCACCAGCCTTCTTCTTTATACTTTTAATTGCTCCAGAATGTACTCAAGTATTTGTTAGGACAAATAAAACTGGAAGATGACTAATACATGCACACTCATTTTAGATACAGCATGTGAGTAGGGAATAATGGGAGGAAGACGAGACACATGCAGATCTGTGCTGTAGCATAGAGAGATGTGAAAGAACCAGATATCAAAGCTAGCCTAGATGATACAGTAAGGCTAGGGGTTTAAGCACTGCAAATTTAGTATGATCTTCAATGTGAAAAATGAAGGCATCTCTTGCATTTGCCTTTTCTGCAGTTGAACTGAATTTTCCACTTAATGCTGAAGATACCGGTTTTCTGCAGGACATATTTTTCATTTAAGGTGAAAATAAAGTTTGTAGCCCTACTGCCCTTTCTTTCAAAGGGCGACTTGTGGTAGTTCTGCCTGTCTTTGTGTGAAAATAATCCCAAACAGAAAATAGTAGTTGGCTGGTTTTCCACAGTTCTATTCAGAACGTTGTATTTTTCTCCATCGACTGACTTGACTCATTTGTTTCCACTAATACGTGCAAACTTACTTGTTCCGCTGCCAGTCTTGTAGCTAAGAGGACTAGCCCAAAACGCAGTGGCTGGGAAAACAGGGTAGTAGATGTTCAGTATAGAAGGCATCTAAATACAAGCCTTTTACACGTCGTCCCTTCGGACGTGTTACGGAGAAGCTGAGTAGCAAAGCAAGTCTGTTGAGTTTGAGGTTGCTACTTGTGCAGCACTTGGGAGGGGATTATAGAAAGTGACTGCAAGTTGGGGAGGGGAGACTAGAGATCAGGTACCTGTGTGTGAAACAGAGCAGTGGTGGGAATTTGGATTTCTCTGAAGTGGCGTGGTGGTGGTTGGATGGCCTGAAGAGGGCAAGAGTTGTATGACAAGTAGTTTTGAATTCTTGTTGAATGTATGTTTAATCACGAAAAAAAGAGACATTTAGTGAGTTTGAGGAAAATGTATGCTGCAGTTTCAAAAGACAATGTATTTGGCATTACAGGTGTAAGACACAATATTGGCAGTTTTCTGAGGGTCAAAGTAGTAGTAAATACTGAAGCAGGAAGATGCAAGAGATTAAAGAAATAGTATTATTAGTCCCTGTTAAATATTTACTAGTGATATAGGTAGCAGCAGTAGCATTGTAAAATGAGGAATATTTTTTCCTCTTGCAAAATTCAGAAGTATGCTAGTGTTATGTGTCAAAAAAAATATAAAACTGTAGACACATGTAAAAGCCCAATTTTTCTTTGTTGGTAACAAGGAGCACTGACTTCTGGATGTGGAAGAAAAAAGGTCTGGTCATCCTCTGTTACACAGATCCCTAAATGTTACTCTTCTTTGGAGACCCTCGCTGATAGAGAGGGCATTGGACCTTTAGTTGTGCCCCAAGAATATAATGAAACAGTAAATCTCTCTATTTGTGGTTACATCAAGAACTATTGAATAAAAGGTAGCATTCATTTTTTTCTGGTGTTTCATCACATGGCAGAGCATATTGTCTCATGAAAGATTAAATTGCAGATGCTGCTGACATCTGTTACTGTTTAGGAGGTTCTTGTTTCTTACTGTATTTGGAGGAGGGTTATCCGAATCGTATTTACTTGTCTACTGCAGCAGCCGCAACTTTGCAGTATCCTTTGATAGGAGACAATCTGGAACTACAAACGAAAACAGTACTTCATTTTTATAGATGTCTGTTCTTACTGGTGTGGTTTTGTGGTCTAAACACAGCTTAATTGTCACAGCACTGGATTATTTAGAACTGAGCTTAGAGGACTGCTATGTGAAGTACTAAAATACTGTGCTTAGAGTTAGACGTTGTTGCTGTTTAAAAAGTACTTCCAGCTAGTCATTCTTCTCAAGTACTTCTTCAGTGGTTATAGTATTTAAGAAGGGACAGCAAAATTAGAACAATTTTGAAAGATGACCTACAAGTCTATGACCTACAAATCTGGTTGATGACCTATAAATCTGGCCCTTCAGATTGTTACAATTTAAGAAGACAAAAATGTAGTTGCAACAGTAGCCTAATATTTATAGCTCCTTTATACTGAAGTACGGACATACTGTACATATAGGTGGAATTCAGTTAGTAACTGAAGGAAAATCTCTGAGCAAGTGTAAGAGGAAATTTCCCACCACCACCACTTCATGATTTTTCAGGTTAGCGAAAGTGAGGAGAACAGTATTATTACAACAAATATAATTATGCTCTAGGCAAGATCATTGTTTATAAACATGTTATTGTATTTTAACAGATACACCTCTGGTCAGTGATACGTTTGAGCTGAAGTTAGAAAAATGGGAAGAAATGGTAGTTAATATGTTAACAGTTACAGATTGAAGCATTCGTGTATTAGTAATTCAATGTTCTATAATATATGTTAGTATTCAATAGAGTTGTGTGAGGTACTACAGGAAATCGGAGATCAGTTTACCTTTTTTTAAGCAAGTGCACAAAAGAGTGGAGATGATGGCCAGTTGTTGTTTCATTCACAACTTAGTCATCCTTTCTGCTAAAGCAACCACAATAATAAGCCTGTTTCAAGGGAAGGTCTTTTAATATGTTGTGTGTGTGTAATTTTTTTAAATCAGGTACATTTGTTTTATTCATTTATATAAAAGGAAATAAAGTGCATATAAAGCACTTGTACTTTTGTAGAAAGTTTTGATTTTTCATGTGAATTTCAGAATGTGTGGATGATACTACTGTTGCAAACAGGAGTAGTTTTGATCAGAAGATAATGGTATGTATGTAACCTCCCTGTAAATAGGCCATAAATCATTGGCAGTGTAGTGGTGGTGGTGAGGTAGTTATGTAATTTGGATGTCTGGTTAATGGTAGAAAAAAAAATGGACATTTATGTTTAAATTTGCATTTTTAATATTCATTAATGGGTAAGGGATCTGCTTTTCTTCTACTGGCACTTGTTCATACTAGTATGGTACAATTAATTTTTTTTCTTACCTCAGTGAATATTTTAGCCTCTTAACAAAAACATTTTTAAGAAGTCGTTGTCATGTCAAGAAACTGAAAAGCTTTTTACAATGAAATCGGATATTCTGGGATTCTGTTAGACAATACAACATTTTCATTAACTCAAGTTGCATGATCGGTATTACTTGGCGATTGGTTAACAAAGAGAGTCTAGCTTAGGAACAAATTACTTGGAGTGTCGAGGCAGTTTGTCTTAATCCAGTGTTTTTGTTTTAGTACATGTAGCAACATAAAGAATGTGAATATCTCCTTTATTGAAGTGTATTTTCTGTTAAAGTTCTTTCCATTGAGTGATTTTAATCACAAGCACTTCTAGTATTCTCACTGAAAGAAAATACGTTGTATTTGGCATGTATCTTTCCTGCCAACAGGTGTTTATGCGCTGTCTCTTTCTGTTTTGTCTTTTGTCTTCTAAAATCCAATAGAGAAGTTACCACAGGCTGCCGAGATTGTAATTCTTGCTGAACTTTGCCCCTCAAATCATGCATGTATTCAGGTAATCAGCAAGACATTTCCACTTTTAAAAAAAGAGGACATGTATATCTTGTTGAAACAGGGTGTCACAGGGTACTTTTTAACTTTGTATTAAAAGAAGACATTTTTATATTGTATTTCAGGATAATAGGGATTTTTTTTTAAAGAGTAAACACTGGTGTCTATTTCAGATTAAAAACTTTGCATTTTAGTATTTTTAGCTATTAGATATTATTTAAAATTTTTCTCTGCTTAGAGTAAAGATTACGTTATTTCAGTGTGGTTTTCGGTATTTTTGCCTGGTAAGAATTCGATAGTTCAAACCCTCTGGAGTTATGTTTCTTTTGCTGCTTCTTCTTGCCATCACGTTTGTGGTATATGGGTTGGATAAATTTTTAGTGAAAGTGAAGGATGAAATGCAGCTTTCCTGTTCTAGGTAAATAAAACAAAAAAAAAATCCATCAAAACTCAAACCAATCAAATTCATGTTTTCAAAAAAAAAAAAGAACCAGGCAGTGCACTGGTGAAATATTTCAGGAAGGAGAACTATAGCAGTTGAGGAGTATACCTGGATATCATTTGGTGAAGATGTGTGTATGTGTGTTCCTGAGAGGGGAATCAAAGACACAGCAAGAAAGCCCCAGTTACAGTCTGAGCACACAGTGGAACCTGGCCTGTGAACAGTTGTAGCAAGGTATTTTTTGGCTGAGCATGGCGAAAAAAGCCTTATTACGGACTTCTCGGGTTAATTTCATCTTTGCAGAGGTAGGCTGTTATCCATTCTGTGTAAATACCCAAGGCTGAATCAAGATAATCTGCAGCGAGCAGCATCTTGCCCGTTTCTGTTCAGGTGGTGAGTGGATGATGGAAGCAGGTAACTGGCTCAGGTCAGGTCGGCAGCAATGTGCCTTTGGGTAAGCAGCATGGGTTTTATCTCTCTTGACTGACGTACAGCTGGAATGATAGGTACTGTCCTGAAGATCAGTTTGCGGTACTACCCCCCCCCCC
>Ga0065711_1050988_pt1 | contig 10565 bp, 7 predicted proteins | sample Hoacrofraction12_FD_59098 | JGI IMG/M metagenome (GOLD analysis project Ga0065711, IMG submission 59098) | Hoatzin crop microbial communities from Cojedes, Venezuela - Epithelial fraction 12 v2 (version 2) | ecosystem: Host-associated > Birds > Digestive system > Esophagus > Crop | place...
GTCTGAACATGAGGAGGAACTTCTTCTCTCTGAGGGTGACGGAGCACTGGAACAGGCTGCCCAGGGAGGTTGTGGAGTCTCCTTCTCTGGAGATATTCAAGACCCGCCTGGACAAGGTCCTGTGCAGCGTCCTGTAGGTGACCCTGCTTCGGCGGGGGGGTTGGACTAGATGACCCACAGAGGTCCCTTCCAACCCCTACTATTCTGTGATTCTGTGATTCTGTGAAGGGGAGAGTGGACAAACTCACAGAAAAGAAAGGAAAGGATGATTAAATAGAAAGTGTGTCCAGCTCCGCTTATTTCTCTCTTTCCCTCAGTCCCTCCTCTCCTCCATCCCACCATGTTCTCTCATAAACTGTGGAAAATGTTCAGGCTAGGTCTCTTTAGAATATCCTAACTTTCATCTGTATCCATATCCGGCTAGAGTTAAAGTTAGTCAACAGGATATGCGGCCTTCTGCAGCTCAGGGAAGAATGGCCCAGAAACTCTTGTCTGAATGATATTTGTCTCTGAGCTTGGAAGCATGTAATTAACTCAACCACAGTGATATCTTACAGCCTGATAGACAGTCAGTTTCACTGGCTTTAGCAAGCTTCTGCAGATCAGCTGCTGTGCTAATTTATGCAGTCTTTATTGAGCTGAAAAAACAACTGTTCAACATCACCAGTCCCAAGGAATACAGTCTTCCCTAGGTTTTTGTTTTCTAAAAGGTTCAAATGCTTTTAAAGATACATTTCTCTGAAACAAGCTTTTCCACATCTGCTCTTTCCTATTTTTAGTTCTCTGGTATAAGTAGCTGACACATCAGCAATACCTCATTGCTACAGCCAATTATTTACTGTGAAACAGAGTGAAACCTGCCCCTTTCACACGGCCACTCAACAGATTGAGTGTTGTTGCATACTCTTATGCAAACTAATTAATATAATATTCATATAGGTCACACAAATACAAGTTTGAAACTCTTAAAAAAAGTTCATTTGTCTTTTATGTGAGGATGTGTGCAGCCTGGTTGCTATTTGCTGTCAAGTCCCTTCTCTACGTTTCTGTCTGTATACATCACAAAGCAGATGAAGCATTGTGTAGTCTAAAGACATCTCTCTGTGGGAAACAGTTTGTGAGGAAGAGAGGATAAAGGACTATTTGTCATTAACAATTAATAAAACACAGGTTTTATGTTGCTTAAAACCCAGTAACTTTTGAGGTTGAGTTTCCTGTGAATAATTTATTCACTAAAAGCTTATGTAGAATGCCTTCTTGTTGCTTGCAAGCTCCCTATTTTGGCCTTTCAGATCAGCCTGCAGCTCCTGTCAGGTTTTCAGATAGGTGCATAGATGCAGAAATTTCTCAAGAAATATCCAGAGTATATATCAAATAGTTATGCACTGAACTATCTCCTTATGAGAGTAAAACCAGAATGCATGCAATAATTAATTATTTTTAACATGTATCTGTTTCTCTAGTTTGTCATATCGTGTTCATCACAGGGACAACTCAGTGAACACATCCAGAAGAAAAGCATATCCATTTTGATCAAATATAGGGAAAATGTAGAAAAAAAAAAAATTGTGAAAGGAAAATACAATTTGACTCATAGATTTTTTTCCTTTTTCAAGTTGATTTGCCTTTTCAGCAAATCAAGAAGATATTGACTCTTGCCTGTCATTCAAATAAGAATTTAAAAAATTCAATATCTGATTGTATTGCAAAAAATAATGGAAGGTTTACAAAGTATATTAAAGCCTTATGCCCATATGTTGTGCCCATTCTACCCTCTACATTCTGACACAGTTATAACGGTGTTAAAACAAATACTTCATTGGTGAGAGAGAAGGAGTGTTACTCCCATAACCAGAGATCTGCTGACTTCCATGGACCAAATTCAACTTCAACTCTAAGTACTAGATCTTTGTATACAAAGTGTCTTTTGATTTGTCTATGGTAAATATCTCTTTTTCTATACTAAATACAGCTTGGGTGCTAATTTGTTAATTAAAGTGTTATTCTGACTGACAAAATATACACTTTCGAGTTCTGTATTTGTATTATGTTTATTTTACACTAACATTTCTCTAAAAGCCTGTTAAAATATTTTTTTTCTATAAAAGGAATATATGGTTCTAAAAGGTAAGAAGTATACAGAAGAATTTGAAGGGATTTATTAGTCATTGATTCACCGAGTCAAAGTGGTGAAGCACAGTTCCTATGTGACTTGCAGAAAACAATACTGTCACTATGATATTGATTTGGATATTAGATTCCTGTAGCAAAAAAGTCTTTCAGTGTTACTTATTAATAATTTTAACTTTGAGTACCCTTTTGCATGCACCAAAATTATGAACAGCCCTAGTCCTAAAATATCCATGCTCGTACCTGCATGCATTTTTTGTCATAACATCTATCTAGTCTAGATATTTAGTTGTTTGACTAGCTTTTACCTTTTGAAATAATCCTTTAAGACATCACTACTACAGTTGACAAGTCTTTAAATAACAAATTAAATACTCTTTTTCTACATCGGTGTTCATCTGATAGATTTTTAAAATTATTTCCTTCTGTGTGCAAAAGTTAACAAGAGTTAAGGAGAAAGTGTGAAAACATGGATACATACCAGTTTTCATAGGATAAGTCAATCTTTTCACTTTAGTTTGTAGCCTTTGGGAATAGACATTTCCCATTTCATAACCGAATTAGAAAGTGTGAGAAACCTGCTGGGAAATGAGTATTACGTGTTGCACAGGGGCAGTTCTAAAGGAACAGTTGTATAAACGATCTCAGCTTCTGCCAGTCAGCAGCTTCCCAGGCACTGTATTAAAAGATAGGTGCTGATAGGATCCTGTAGGACCAGGGACTTCTCTGGTTCAGTCAAGTTTTTTTCATTTTATGCTGTAAACTTTTGTGTCCTGTAAGGAAGCAAACAAACATTGAGCTTTACCCTTTGTTACTTTCCTGCCCTTATCCTGCCTGTATTTAGCAATAAGTTTCCACCTTTTTTGACATGACCCAAAAACTTTAGCCAAGACTGTGAAACACATCATCCAATTAAAATGAGACAAACAGCTGACAGCATAAGTAGCTATAAGATAATTCAAAAGAGAAAAATATACCTTCTCTACTCAGCACAGCAAAAGCAGCATTTAGAAGATTAGTTAGCTTATTTTTCAAGTTTCTCACAACTGATATATATTTAATACATACACATACAAGATTATTCCCTAAAAACTATCTGCAGATACATCTCACAAACCATATATTTTTTGTTTGCTATAAATAATATGTTTTATATGTCTTTCATACTATATCATATATTTATGGAAATTGTAGAAGTACAAAAATTTAGTGATTTATAATTATATTAGTGAGCAACAAATGACCGTTTTTCTTAATAAATAAAGAAGAGAAATTTTTAAAGCCTTTACCAGGAAAAGCTAGCGAACAGTACTAAGCTCTCAGTGCACTTCTCTTAATTTGTTGCTCTTCGGAGATTTTTGAGACATGGGTGATTTTAACTGATTAATGCAACCTCTCTGAGGATGCTGTTTTTCTTGCTTTAAGCTGAATAAAAAAAAATCTTTATCTGATTTGGGTTGAAAAGTTTTATAGGTTATTTCAGGTCCTACAGACTGTTATAATAGTTAATTTAACTTTATTTATTTAAGTCAACTTTTAGAAATTACTGGGATTTGCTGTATGAAGCATTTGCTGTGTATTGTAGCATAATGCCCTTGACACCCTCCACATTTCCTGAAGTTGAAAATTATTTTGGTAAAATACCACCTCAATACAACAATATATTGTCTACATTACAAACTAGTAATGACAAGTACAGTGTTTTCCATAATGAGTTTTGGAGTGGCTGATTTACCAGCTCTATTCTCTTTTGGGGGGAGTGACAAGAAAGTGCTAACAGAACTGTGCACATACTCAAAATTCATCTTTTCTATTAATTGTCACAAAGGCATAGTGTTGCTTTCTATTTTGCTTTACATAGCTTTTCTAACATTTTCATAGAAGTATTTCACTTGCTTGATCATCACAGAACATTTGGTCAACAGTTTCGCAGATCTATCTGTTGTAACTCCATCAACTTTTTTTTATGAACCTGTGAATATCCATTAACCTGTGTATGAAGTTTAGGCTTTATTCGAACTTCACAACTAGACATTTATCCAAATTGAATTTCTTCTGCCATTTTCTGTCCCTGACACTAAGTCTCATACAATTCTCTCCATTTTTTCATAATTAACTTTCATCTTTATTACTCTGAATAGCCTATTAAAATCAGCAATATCTGCTCTGTTACTGCTTTGTATATTTTCCAGATCATTTATGGAAATGCTGAGCCTGGACTTCAGAGCAGCTCTCAAAGAACTTTGTTCTATTTGAAAACTGGCCTGACCTTTGTTTCTTGTTTTATTTAACCAGTTAGTTATGTCTTAGCTTCTGACACCATAGTTTCTACTTCAGATTAAAAGATCTGTTTGGTATTTCTTTTCCACATGCTTATAAGTTTCTTCCTTGTATTCCACGAGCATTCTTGAGGCATTTTTCTTTTTCCAAGAGCTGTGTTAATTCTTCTGTAATAGATATCATTTTTGCCTCTGAGTTCATTGATTCTGTGTTTAGAAGCGATTTCTTCTTCTTTGGCCACAAGAGATAAATGATTAATATCTGCAGTTTTTCAGTTCTCGTCTAAAGATTTTAGAAATTAGTACAGTAATCACCAACTTCTTTTCCACTGATGCTGAGACAGCTTTGAGTATGAAGCTGCCCACAGCAGAGGAACTTTGACTATTTTTTTTTCTCTGGGAAGTTTGGAAGAAACCCACCTGGTCATTGTGGGTTATCTCTGTTCACCTTCATTCATTTTGCCTACCTATCTGAACTTCCACTTAAACTTTAGTCTGAAACCAGTCATTTTATGTGTTCTGCTTGAAGAAGAATTTTACTTTGCAAATGCCACAAAAGGAGAAAGAGATTCAAGAGGTTCATTCTTTTGTACTGCCATGCTTTTGTATTTGATCTTTTTCTTGTCTTTTCAAATTTTAGTTATCTGTCAGCTTCCTATGCCAATTCAGCATTCCTACTGATAATATAATTTAAACAGGATTATTAACTTTAATGGCTTTTGCAATTCAGCAAGCAAAAAATGAGTTTGCATTTTTTGCAATTAGCCTGCCAAAGTTAATGATCTTACCACTTTCCTCATTTGACCACAATTCAAGGCTTTGTCAAGATTCCTTTCAATAACCTCTCTTTTCCTGTGTTCAGCTGTGTTTTAGATTTTTTTTTCACCTTCTCTGTTAAGAGTTTGCTTAGAACCTCCAGGGTTTCTTTGCCATCTGCAAAGGTTTAATCCTTTTCATTGACCTCCCTCTTCTTGTTTTTAATGAACTTCTTCACATTCCATCGTTACAGGGTATTGCTTTCTGAGATTGCTTGTCACTCTTAAGGTAGGTTCCAGTGCATAGTTAAAAGTGAGACATCTAGTTCAAGATAAATGACATCTGTCTATATTCTGTTCTGAAAGTGAAGAATGAGGTTTATCCTGCCCTAAGTAAAGGAACCTTGATGTGACCTAGATGTTTGAAGAGAAATAAGTGCTGTCTTTCTGCTTCCTCTGTGAATAGAAATACACTTTACCTTTGATATTATCACCTAGTGGATGGACTAAATGCACTGTCTTAAGCCATTTAGCTTAATACAGACCTAGATACAAGAAACTAGGAGAGGTATCCGAAACTCAATTTTTATTAGAAAAAGAAAAGTTCATTTAATGTTTTTCAATACAGAGGTAAAAGGCCAAACCAATCAATTTAGGAACTTTGGAAATGTCAGCACAATTTGAAATGACAAATGAGTCAGAACATTTAGCACTCTTTGTGGAATTGTGTTGTCGTGAATTGCAGAACAGAGTGACTGAAATAAGTTATTCTAGTATAATGGAAATCAACAGTTTCTTGGGATGCCTCACAACATAACAAAGGGTAAAAATTAAATCAGTGAAAAAATGTGGATCAGTACACTAAACCATTATGGTAGGTGAACTGATGGTGAAGATAACCACCATCTAGAGATAGTGAGATTCATACTTGTCTGTATAAATCAATTTAGTTCTGTCTTTAAAATTGCATGCAATCTCCAATACTAGTTTTCAGTTTGGGGCTGTTTTTTTTTCTTTTCAGTGTGGAAACTTAAAATATTTGAAGAGAAAATTTAAGTCGAGACAGACTTATTTGTAGCTGAAGAGTTGAAGAAACTAGAATAAGAGGCAAATATATATAAAAATTAATAAAATTATAAATGATATAAAAATCCTTATATAAAAATTATATAAATAACAGAATTTGTGACTCAAGGAGCAAAAGTACAGGAGTGGAGAACTCTCTTGGAGTTAAAAGCATGGTTGGATGTCTTTCACTGTGTACCAGTATGCCCTGAAATGATGCATCTGTAAAACTTTAGGCCTTACATAAGTTTGTTTCTTTCTATGTTATTTAAAATCATGTCGGGGGGGTGGAAGGAAGTAAAAATTGTAATTTTGTTCTATTGTTGCAGGAAGGTGTGGCAAAATTTCCATTGAAATGCTAAGAAGCATTTAACCACAAACAGCATTCTCAAAATCATGTTTCTGCTGCTGCTGTCCTCTTTGCAGATTAACAAAGTTTGCAGAAAAGAAGACATTCTCGACAAATCTGTTAAAGGAAATCCAGTGCTGAAATGCTTCCTGAAAATAATCTTTTAGGTGTGATTTAGGTGTGACTTCAGAGCATCTGTTCTCTTATATTATGTGGAAGTAGCGAACTGATCACTACCTGCTGTTGTCTTTGATACTTATTGTTAAATACAGCCTTTGGCATACGTTAAGTAATGTTTGTCTGTGATGTGTGTTATTATGGTCTATGGCAGTATAGGATACCACAAGTCTCTTATATTTTCTTTGTTCTAGTGTCATGGTTTAACCTGACAACCAGCAGCTGGGACCATGCAGCTGTTATCCAACAGCTAGGATCATGTAGCCACTTGCTCATTCATTCCTCCTCCCCTCGGTGGGATGGGGAGGAGAATGGGGAAAAGTAAAACTTGTGGGTTAAGCTACAGACAGTTGAGTAAGACAACAAAAGAAATAATACTAATACTATTAAAGAATATGCAAAACAAGCTATACACAGTACAATTTTTTTCACTGCTCGATGACTGATTGCATAACCAGTCCCTGAGCAGCAATCACAGAACTAGACAATTTTCCAGAGTTCATGGATTTTGCAGATTTCACCTAACCCACAAAGTTCACAGAACTCAACGAACTTGTGAAAAATGTTCAAACTCACTGAAAAAATTTGAAGTCCTGGAAAAGATAGAACTCACGGAAAAAGGGAGTTCCGTCTCCCTGGCGAACCTTCATATATAATCTGAGCTTCACATCTATGATATAGAATATTTCTATTGGCCAGCTTGGGTTAGCTGCTATGCTCCCTCCCAGCTCTTGTACACTTGCTCATTAACCAAACACTGGAAACTGAAAAAAGTCCTTGATCACAGAATCACAGAATCACAGAAAGTTCAGGGTTTGAAGGGAACTCTGTGGGTCGTCTAGTCCAACCCCCCTGCCGAAGCAGGGTCACCTACAGCAGGCTGCACAGGACCTTGTCCAGGTGGGTCTTGAATATCTCCAGAGATTCCCAGATTCCTTGACAACAACAGAAAACACCAGTGTATTATCAACATTCTTTTCATATTAAATCCAAAACACTGCTGCTACTGGGAAGAAAATTAACTCCATCTATCCCCCCAAAAAACAGGATATATTGTCAGATTCAGGATCATATAGTCCTGTAATCTGGGTTCAATAACATAATACTAGAATTGGTTCTAGAAGTATGGGTACAGGACCACAACGTCTCATGTATCTTCTTCAAGATTTCAGGTTCAGCAATACAGTAGATAATATATGTATTTTTCTTAATAAGGAATCATCTAAGAGAAGAACTTCAGTGATTATTTTTGCAGCATCCAGAAAACTAAAACACTTAAGACTATTTATAGCTAATCCTTTATAGGTGTAATCTGTATGAACACCATCACAGATTTGTGTAGCCTAGATCTGTAAAGATGTAAAACTCTTTTATTGCAATGCACTTTGTGCTACAAATAAAACTGAATATATTTTGTACAAAACTCATTACGAAGTGACCAGCAACTTCACAGAAAGATTTCCAGATCCCTCCCTCTTTCTGTTTTGCTAGCCTTCTTTTCAAAATATTCTTTAATCTACTTTTTGTTATACTAAACTTCCGGTCCTGGATTCTCATTAATCACCTAAGAGTGCCATTTTCAGCTCATGAAAAAGTGTCACATAACTCTAGTGATATTTTCTGGAAGATTATTTTATTGTGTATTTCTACGTATCTCAAAGTTAATTTGAATTAAAAAACTCTTCAAAGATAATTTGATGGATATCTTTTTTAGTAGTGTGCAAGAATGGAATGTGATAGAAACCAATTATTCTGCATTTGGTTTTCTTGATTTTATTTTGATTGAAGCACACAATTTTACTAAAAATAACAGTGTTGATTTACCTTAAGCACAGAAAATAAGGGTTTTAGGGACCATGTAAAAGTCCGGCAAACATGCTGCACTGTACACAGTCAGGTTTTTTGTTCATTTGTTTTACCCTGGTGTAAGAATGAGGGGTGTAGCTTGACACTCTAAGTTTAAAAGAATAATGTATCTCCGACTTTAAAATTAATTTCCTATGAGTCTACGCATACTGCATATGATGATATTTAAGTGAGAGAAAAGGGCAATACCAGAAAACAAACTTATTTGCTGCACTGATACTTAAAATTGAAATAATGGACTATCTGCTAAAACCTCAGAAACTTTGCTACCCTTTTGACAGATTTTCTTGTAGTTACAAAGAGTTTGCCCTACAAAATGCTTAGTTAGGCTTTCTGATAACTGCTTACATTTCCTTTCTGTGTGATTTTTTTGAGTATTTATTTCTCAACTAAGTACAGGGAACTTTGCTGTCTTCTTTACAACTTACATATTGCTTTTTTCTCTTGCTAAAGGGGAAGGAAAACAGACAGAAATATAAAAGACCAGAATGTATCTGCTTGAATCATTAAGAGATTTAACTGTGGATTTTATTGAACTGGAAGAGCTAATTTATATTTCTAAATTAAATCTTTATTTTATTTTGCATATTCTTCACCTTTCCAGCAGAAAGGGAAGATTACTGAAATTATTTCTGTGTCATTTAAACAACCTTCACATGCCATGAAGGAAGAAGGCATACTTTTAATCCCACAATCAATTAGTATCATTTCTAAATTAAAGAATATATTCCAGCAAGCAACTGCAGAAATTGGAAGCTAGAATTATAACTTGGTTTACATGGGTTAAATCAGTTCCAAATATCTAGCTGTGAATTCCTTTCTCCAAGGAGAGACCTCTCTAGAATTATCTAATCTGTTTGGCATAACTATGAAAAAAGGTGTCATGTGGGACTTCTAAGGTAACACAACAAAACGAATGAGTGTCTCAACAGATTCTTCTGCCATAGTCCAAGGCAGTTTCTGTGCCTTGATGATATGGACTGGAGACCCATTAATACAGGAGAATCCCTGCTCAGTGATTTTTTCTGTATTACAACATGGTATGTTCTACCTAGTGTGTTGTTAATTTCAGAAGTAAATTCAGAAGTTCATTTGAAAGAGCTCTTTATAGGACTAGAGAGTGTACCAAACACTTATTTTCTTTCACTTCAAAATCATTCTTACCATTGTTCATTCTCAGGATTTATAAGCAACTCATTGCAAATTCCAGAACGCCCATTTCGCATGGTGTATGACAAAGGTATCTCAAAAGGTAGTATGTGACACCAGTGAACTGCAAGAGCCAAGGGAAAGTACCTCAAGATACATGAGGTATTTGAATCCACAGGCTGTCTCAGTATGCTGCATATTGCTAGCTCTGGGGCTCTTTGTATCCTAAGAATGTGTTACCGACCAGGAAGACCCGAGCCGCAGAAATTCATTGTTATTCCTAGAGTGAGACTAAGACACAAACAAGGTCAAATGCCACCAGTCAAACAGATTTAATGATCATTCATTGAAAAGAAGGCACAAGGAAACAGTGACAGGAAAGAGAGGAAAAGACAGGAAAGTAAGAAACCTAGCAAGCACTCAAGATAGAGTTGCAAGAGATAGTCACTACCATTGATCCATGGCGTCCTGTTGATCTGTAGTATCAGAGTGTGTCGGTGGTGGGGGTCCCCCTGTTTGTTTGTTTTTTGGAATCAACAAGGAGAGGCACTCTGCTGGACATTGTACTAACAAACAAGGAGGGACTGGTTGAGGATGTGAAGGTTAAAGGTAGACTCGGCTGCAGTGACTATGAAATGCTGGAGTTCAGGATCCTATGTAGAGGAAGCAGGAGAGCTAACTTTGGCCTCTTCAAGGAGCTACTTGGAGAAATCCTGTGTGCCAGGGCTCTAGAAGGCAGGGGGGTCCAAGTGTGCTGGTTGCTGTTTAAACATCACTTCCTCCATGCTCAGGAAC
>Ga0065711_1050991_pt1 | contig 10565 bp, 9 predicted proteins | sample Hoacrofraction12_FD_59098 | JGI IMG/M metagenome (GOLD analysis project Ga0065711, IMG submission 59098) | Hoatzin crop microbial communities from Cojedes, Venezuela - Epithelial fraction 12 v2 (version 2) | ecosystem: Host-associated > Birds > Digestive system > Esophagus > Crop | place...
CCAGGCTGAACCAGCCCAGCTCCCTCAGCCTCTCCTCGTAGGAGAGATGCTCCAGTCCCCTCATCATCCTCGTAGCCCTCCGCTGGACTCTCTCCAGTAGCTCCTCATCTTTCTTGAAGTGGGGAGCCCAGAACCGAACGCAGTACTCCAGATGGGGCCTCACTAGGGCAGAGTAGAGGGGGAGGAGAAGCTCCCTCAACCTGCAGGCCATACTCGTCTCAATGCACCCCAGCCTTTTGTTCCAAGTCAAGAAACTTTTCTTGTGTTTCATAAACGTTGGTATTTATTTCAAGCCTTACAGACAGAGATGGTATGAGCTTATTTTTCCCACAAAGCTTCTCACCCTTATAGCTGCAGAGAAAGGCTGAAGAATTTGATGTAGTTCAAACTTAAATTCCAGAAGACAAAAGGGCAATAAAGCAAACCCAAATGGGTTTATTTGAAGCTCTATGTTTTTAGGGCAGTCGTGTCATTTTTGGGAAGCTTAACTTAACCCAGAGAAAGGGAGGACATTTGCATGTTTGGGATTGAAGGTCATAAAGCAACGGTCTACAGCAGAGCAGCACACGCGTGGTGCTGCTCCCATCTGCCCCAGGGCTCCCGTGGCAGCACACCGACCACACACAGCCCAGACAGTGCTTGTCGGGGGCCAAACAACAGCCCGGCAGCAAGGCTTCCCCCCGCCTTCTGCTGCTGGACCAGAGACAGAGGAGCAAGAAGGAACCTCTTCCTACTGTCACCTTCCCCTGAAGGAGACAGCAGCGATGCCTACAGAGATGGGGACAAGGCTTGGGGGACGAGCACACGACCCCAAGCCAGATAAGCTTCCCAGTAGGGCAGCATGCAGTACGTGGGGAAAGGCTTGACTGGTGCAATGTGTTCCTTCATGGCGTTACTAACCCTAAAGGCCAGATGAAGTCTCTAGTTCGCAGTGAGACTACTGATAGAGGGGATTGTAAGAAACGTGAAACTATAACAAAAAAGCCTTAATATTTTCTAGTTTTTAGTAGTCTTTAGTACTGTAATTTGTATTTCTGCATGCATATTGATCTAACGATGTAACTGTTACGCTAATTCCTGTTTTCTCATTAAGGAACGTAGTGGAAGGACATGGGCACAAGCTATCACTTAGTCGTTAGACAAAATAATTAAGTGAAACAAAAGTGGTCTTGGTTCTCAGCAAATAATTGGGATAATTGTGGGATAAAAGAGACTCCTAAATAATTGTATTCCAGACAGTGAAGGACGTGATATACGTGATCCTAGAACTGAGTTTGCGCAGAAACAAACGTCAATCAGTGAACAGCGTGATGAAGAGGATGGGCCTTCATCTTGTGACCCCCGAAGACCACCCAAAGATGCTAACAGACATGCGTGAAAGATATTTGCATATACTAATTAGTTCTTAGAAATATAATTAATATTTACATGTGTGATTGTATTTAACCTGAAGCAACAAGGTGTCTGGTGCACACGTTTGGAGGAGAAATCCCCCGTGTGCCCAGCGCCGCAATAAAGAATCCCTGCTGAACAGTATACATTGTACTGTTAGTTTTTTCCTACTGGATCTTCGAATCACTACAATTGAAGGGAAACAATCCTGTTTATCGTATGGCAAATCACCTGTCCTTTCCTTTCTTAAAATAAAAAGCTGCTGTTAGCTTTACTGTAGCAGTAGGCAAAGTTAATTTACTGTCTTCCTTCCTCGAGGGCACTGTCTGCTGAGGAGATGTCTGAGAGGGCCCCTAAGCAGAGCTGCTATGTCCGGAATCCCGACTAGCAGAAAAGAAATAGGACATGGAAAGTGCTTTATTCCAGGGCAACAGTCACAATAATTCCTGCTGCTGGTAAAACCACCTCCTCTGCCTGAAACCAGCCAGGCTCACAAGCCGTGTTGATGCAGGTCACTTCATGCGTTGTGGGGCCATGATATAAACTCCCCTGGATCACTGCTAAATATGGGTTTCTTTATGTCGTGCTCTGTACGTTTGTGACCGAGAGTGGCAGAGGGTTCACAGCCATGGAGCCAAAGTATGACCCTGCCCGTGCAAGCAGGAGGGATTATTGAAATGCAGTTTTGTGTAGCAGCTTTGCAACACGCTGCCAGATGTGCGAGGTGATCAGGCCACCGAGCTGATGCTTGTTCCTTGGTCTGTAATAAAGATCCATAAGAAAAAAAAAAAAAAGCTTTCTTCGCTGTCTCCCTTGTTTCCCGCTTGGATCCTGCAGAACCTCAAAGATTTCTCACCTGTTCAGGACTCAAAAAAATGCTGCAAACCCAGCGCCCTCGGTTGTGTGTTTGGAGGGGGAAGTGCTTTGTGCCTTCTTTCAGTCCCAGGGGACAGATCTTTCCTATCTGATGGCTCCATTTCAACCTACGTATGTACAATCTCCCTAGCTCTCGCTCTTCCAAGGTGAATTCATCCTCAGCTCCACGATGAAAATCTGGGAGGAGTCCTTGGCCCCCTGGTCACTCACGAGGAGAAGAGAACCGGGAATGACAAGGTGTCTAACAAGGGCTTTTAAGAGCCTGTGCTGCAGTATTAGCTGTAGCCAGAACTCAGAGATGCTCAGCACCTTTTTATCTTGGCCCCAAACACCCTCTGATGCTTCAGTTCATCCTCTTTCAAGATTGACAGATCCCAAAGATGGAAAACCTGTGGGAAACATCGCTTCCAAATTCCAGTTAGGGATGATAGAAACCCACGCCCTGCTCCCAGGCACATCTCCATCCTTGCAGAAAAAAACAATGTTTAAGCTGCTCAGGCTTCCCCCAGACCCTTCGGTGGATTCAACAAGATGCTGCCCCATCACACACAAAGCCTCCCTTGATCTTTCTCCTTGCCAAAGCACCCGCAAAACGCTGCCAAACTGTTCTGCAGTGCCATCTAGTGAGATAGACCCATTTTCACAGAGCTTCTCGCTGAGCCTGGGCACATCAACCCTTCCTACAATGCTTTATATTTTTTCACTAAGGCTCCTCTTTCCTTCTCACATAAATCCCCTACCGCATCTTTTGGTCTTCAGAGTCCCCCCCAGACCAGCTCTCCTCCTAATATGAGGCCAAAGCCTTGACCCCAGGGTGGTTTACCAGCCTACCAAGAGTAATACCACAGAAAGCGGATGGCAGCTTTTTGGCCCGCAGCAGGTTAGATGGGCATAGATGGTGTCTCCTGTCCTTCACGAAAACCTGGAAATGTGGAGTTAGGATAGGTGTGAATGCAGTCTTCCGTGTTGGGAATGGTGTGCAGGTGGGAAGGAGGTGGATGACAGAATCACAGAATCACAGAATGGTAGGGGTTGGAAGGGACCTCTGTGGGTCATCTAGTCCAACCCTCCTGCCAAAGCAGGGTCACCCAGAGCAGGCTGCACAGGACCTCGTCCAGGCGGGTCTGGAATATCTCCAGAGAAGGAGACTTTACAGCCCCTCTGGGCAGCATGTTCCAGTGCTCCGTCACCCTCAGAGGGAAGAAGTTCTTCCTCTTGATCAGCTGGAACTTCCTCTGCTTCAGTTTGTGCCCATTGCCCCTTGTCCTGTCGCTGGGCACCACTGGAAAGATTCTGGCCCCATCCTCCTTACAACCACCCTGCAGATATTTATAAGCATTTCTAAGGTCCCCTCTCAGTCTTCTCTTCTTCAGGCTAAACAAGCCCAGCTCCCCCCATGAGAATGACCAGCTAGGTAAGAGACTTGGGCAGGGAAGTGGGAAAAGGGCAAAGGATCAGCTGGGGAAGAGAAACCTGAGGTTGTAAAGAGGATGGGGCTGAGGAGCGAGAGGACCAGAGGTGTAGCAGAAGAGGACAGGGAGACACAGCAAAACAAGGTGCAAGGACCATGTTATGGGTCCCTGCTCAGGAAGGCAGGATGAAGAAGGAATGAAATTAGCAGAAGAGGCAAATGAAGGAGAGTAAGACTGGAAACAGTGGCGACAGACAACATAGTGAGATAGTGGGAGACAAAAGCAGTGGAGACACATAAATCTGCGGTGGTTTGCCTGGGAAGTTGTGGCAGAAAGTGGGAATGACCAGGCCTCAGCAGCAGCACTGAGAAGCTGAGAGCAAGCTAAGATCATTCTGGGACAGCCATTCATGGGGATTTGCTGAGGATGGGGCTTGTGGCAAGTGTCAAAGGTAAGGGCCAAATGATGACTATGAACATGTCAATATTATGGTTTTCAGTTTGATTATTGAAAGACTTAGGAAATCGAATGTATACATGTGAAGTGCATGCATGCACAAACCTTATGTTACATTATTAATATATAACATAAATCCTACCTTATACTGCAGGATTAAAGCTCCAGCTCTGAGCTCTCCAAAATCAGGAACTGTTGGGTAGGGTTGCCTATACTTGCTAATTCACCACATGCCTGCAAATGAATAGATGTTCTCCCTAGTGAGAAGTGAAGAGGGTGCAGTAAGAGACTTGTCTGCAGAGGACTGTGACTGCTTTTGTAGGCAGGAGATTGCAGGAGAGGATGAGCTCATGGCTGAAGCAGCTGAATGATGCCATAGAGCCGGACTCTATCTCTTCCCTTCCTCCAGCCTGCCCAGGGGACATGTCTAGTCTTTTAAGCCAGACTTTTCTCATGTGGTGATCAGTGTGTGCTTTTCGCTTTGGGGGTGCCAGACTGGAGATCTACGAATGTGGTTTGCAGAAAGGCAGAGACATAAAGCCGTAAATAACGTCATCAAGAATTTCCTGACTGAATCCCTGCTCAGGACTATACCATAAACCTAGTCTGGCTGGAGGACACGTATGCACAAAAAAACCCATCAACTTGCACAATGGCAGCTTCTGGCTTTCTCATGTGTTGCCAACCAGTTTCCATGTGCCCAAGCCCAACTTAACATTTTCAGAAGGTAAATGTCCCTGTGGTCTGATCAGCCATGACTTTTCATGTAGTTTTATGGGGCTAGGAGTCAAAGTACTAATAAATTTAATTGCATGTAAACTGATCTTTTAATAAAACTGCAGTTATTGAGGGGGGGAATCTTTGTCAGATTTCAGAATAGTCTGTGTTGCATTTTCCATTTTGCTTGGACAGAAATCTGAAGTGGTGGCCACACTGAGGAAGAAGAAAGCTGCCTCTTACAGCCCTTAACTGTATCTCCAAGCACCTGAAAGAATACCACAATCACCCCTATTCATTTCAGTAAAGGTGGGAATTTAGGGTACTTCTAAGTAGCAAAAAGTAAAAAAATATGAAAGGGAGAAAAGCCACAATAAACTCATGGACTCATGGGGTATTTTCCATCCTGCACGGCTGGCTTTTTAGTATTTACATTACATAACACACAGCTACTAGAATTACTGTGTCCTATTCCAGAGAAGCTTCCGGAAACCAAATTATTTCGTGGCTAGGCATGAATGCTAACCCCATCATTTGAAACACAAGCTAATAATATGGAAGTTTATTCTACCCAAGGGTAAGTGTATACATCGTACTTGAGACGCATTCCTATGTATGATAGATTCAGCTTGATGGGCATGTTTACAAAGGCTTCCTTCCTAGGATAATTGGACCATTTTGGTTTGAGGGAATAGAGACATTTGAAAAGTATTCCAGCATAGTGTAAAACACTCCAGAGATCTGGCTACGAAGAGTTGAGGCTTGAGGAAATGAGCAAAACTCAGAAGAGAGAAATGAAATCACCAGTCTCAAATGGCCAAGAGGCCTGCTTGGGTAGGCTGTAGTTGTCACTAAAAGAGCCATGGTCAACAAAACTGGCTCTTCCTGCCTGCACCATACAAGGCTCAAGACCACCGGTCTTTTGTAATGCATGAGCTCACCAGGCTTCCCTCTGATTTTCCCAAGAAACCTTTCCCGTAGGTCAACAAAGACCTATCAGTGAGCTGCCCAAGGCTTGCAAAGTCTTTGCAGCTGACGTGGCATCCAACTGCCTGAAGTGCAGTATGGAACCCATGGACAGTAGACTTTGCTATTGCAGTATAACATTTAGCTCCTCAGCTCCAAACCATAATTCACCATCACCATACGAGGTCAGGTGTGACAGCCAGGTTTACACAACAGTGGATATTCACTGCTTCCTGCATGTTCCTCTCTCCCTACTGCCTGTAAGGACAGTCCAAGGTGGTATCTTTAGCAGTTCCCAAATACCCCACTGATTTGTCCTGTAAAAGGTTTCTTCCCACAGTTTAAAACTATGAAAAGTTGCCCATGTAACTTCTGCAATTTTTCCTCAGAAACATGCTGAGGGCTTCTGTCCGCAAACTACCAGTCATCTGTTACTCACGTTTAGCCAAAAACAGAGATGTTACGTATGCTAGCTTTAGCAGAAAGTCAGGGGTCAGGTTGGACTGGGTCACCAAGACGCTACTTCGTTGCAACTGCCAGACTGAGCCCTTTTACAAATAAAAGAATAATAATAATTAAAAAATGCCAGCTGTCTAATGTCCATTTTCAGAAGTGGAGAGGAGTCCCAGCTTGCAAGAGCTTCAATTTATGCTGTGTCTGGTTCAGACAGACTGTTCATGGCAGCACAGGGAGTGTTGGGTTGCCCCAGCTACATCTCCTGCCTGAGGACCTCAGCCTGTCTATAAAGGGCCTGGCCCTCAAACCACCCTCCGCACGTGGAGAATCTAGATCGACATGCTTCGTATCCAAACAAATCCCTTTTTTATGTAATCATAAACCTGAGAGAAAGGGAAACAGCGATCAGAGCCAAGTCACAGGAAACAAAAGCATCGTTACAGTGGGAGAAGACAGGGAGGAAGCCGGGAAGGCAATGGGCAGCACAGGGGGAACTGCAAGGAGTGGCTACTTGTTTTGGAGGAATAACGTGGGAAGGAAGCTGGAGGGGGTATTAGATTTCTTTCTTTCTGTGCCAAAGTAGCAGGTCTCCTTTTCCTGTGAGGCTCTGGAGAAATGATGCTTAGCGTGTTATGGCTCTGGGGCTCTGAAACCAAACAACATTTTTTCCTTGGTGTCAAAAACATCAGTACCCTTCTACTTTTTCCTGGGAGGTTCAGAGTAAAATTCATGTTCGCAAAATTTGAAATAGAAAGTCTTTACCCACACATCTGTTTCTAATTAGGAGAAAATGACGACAGGGGAAAGAATGCTTTCCTTGCATTTCCTTTAAATCTTACGCCCGTTCCTCCCACCCCAAAGCCCAGGTTTGCTGGTTTCAGCTTTGCAAAGAGGTTTCATGTAGCTCTTGCTTTCACAGGAGCAGGTAGCTACTACAGAACTACTGGCAAAGCGTGTAAGCAGTGTAAGAGTGTTTATCCTGTTTAGGAACAAGTTCAGGGGTTTCATGTTCATGGTGCCAGCACTCCAACATATCTGACATAAGGTCACCTAGTAGTATGTCCAGGTCATCTCTTTCTTGAGGATTTTGCCCGTTTACCAGGAAGAAATGTGATGTGGACACTGATTTAACTTCCAAGAGCATCAAAGTTATGTTCAAAGGCCAATGGGATTGTAAGAGGGGTAAAGTCAGAAACCTTCATCCACCACAGACTGCCCAAAAATAAGGTTAGAAACCACCAAGTGTCAAAACCCACAGCTGAGGAGTAACTTAATTGTCTGCTACCGGGAACAGGCTATGGTCCTCAGGGTTGACTAACCACAAACAGAAACAATGATTTGAGAACTTATGAAAGTCCAAAGCTGTTAAAAGCAGGAGGAGGGGGGATGGACAGTAACCACTCACACAGCTTAAACTGTATGGTATGGGTCTATAAATAACCAACAGTCCTCAACAGGTGCTCTTCTGTCATTTGGAGCACCCCAGGATCAGTCATTTAACACCAGGGAGATTTTTAAAGAGTTTCTTCCAAGCGGACAACAATGGTAGGCTAAAAGTTACCAACACCAGCAGGAGCACAGGTCTAGTTTTTACAGGCCAACCATTTCCCTCAACTTCACAAGGATGTAGATGCAAATATCCACCACGAAACAAGCACCTTATGAGTAGAATTGTCAAAAGGGAAACTGGACCTGACATACCACCGGTGAAAACATCCTTAGAAAGCTGCAGAGACACGTTCCTGACGAGGCTCTACTTAAAGGGCAAGAAACCCCATGGATTCAAAGATTCCTAAAGATATTGTTTAGCACTAAAAAGAAAAGCAGCATTTTTGCAAAGGCAGAACACCTGTAAGGGCTTGTTTTGCAGTGGAAAGTGTGCTGCACCAGCAGAGAGGGAAAGGCGGGAGACAAGCCTACTGCAAAACCTCATCATACATCTCGTCATATTCCGAAATGTGGATTTTCAGATAAAACAAAGCAGCTGATAGCAGAGTGTGAGTTTAGTGAGAGACTCTTTTATCAATAAAAGGCTTTTTGGTAAGATCACCTGTCACACAAGGAGTCAAATGCCTCGGAGCCTGAGAAAGACAAGGTTAGCAGACATAAACACTATCAGTTCTAGAATTTCCTTGGCTATATTGAAAAGAAAATGATTCCAGACAGACAGTAGTTTTATGGAGCTGTGAGCTGTCTCTTAGCATCACATTACTATCTTCTGGATGATTTATGTTGTCCTAGGAAAACTCCAGTGTGCAAAATGTTCAATCAAAAGACATGAGTTCAATCCTTTCTCTGAGCCTGGCATAAACAAAGGTGTTTTATGCCAAGTGGATATAACCCATCAAGTTCTTTGACATTCCTACTGCAACAAGTAATTGTTTTTATTCCATCTTTAGATATGACAATAGCTTTCTTGTCTCCTTACATAAGAAACAAGTCATCATTTGCTTTGTTAGGCCTGGAAGGGAGCACTTTGTACCTCGGAGAAGAACGGCTTGGTAGGGTTGATTTTAGCACACGTGCTTCAGAGTTTGGTCAGCACAACAGTATGTTCACTTTACTTCATGAAGTGAATGAACCCTCACTGAAATAAACTTGTTTTAAAGCAAAACTTTCAACCTGTTGAAGCCTCATATTGGTTTTTATTGCAGTTATTAACAGCTTTTTTGATAGGGTAAAAGCCAGATGTTGCAAGTGACCCCAACCTGTGTTAGACGTCCAAATAAACAAGGCAATTGAGAAAAGTGGCAGAGAAGACGTTCAGACTCCTCAGAAGAGAGCAACAGCAGCCTGGAACTATAGTGTCACTTTTCCAAAATCATTTGACAGATTTCATATATGTTGTTGTATCACTACAGCAGAGCCTATGGAAGGCCCATTTCAGTGCATGGGGAATGAATCCTTGACAGAGCAGCTCCATCACACAGATCCTTGCAGCTGTTCTTGAGAGACGCACCAGCAATTGCATTGCCTACAGCAGCTCTCTGAAATGCAGCAGGTTGGCCTTTAACTTAGTTTTGCCTTTAAGATAATTTGTGGAGGACTTCTCGCATCCATCCACAAGAAGGAAAGATATGAAGAGAGAAGGGAGTGGTTTACTCTTTAAGGATACCGGTTGTCTCAAGCTGGACTGCTAGAACAAGGCTGCAGAAGAAGGATTAACACGCTTGGTGCTGCAGAAGTAATCACAGATCTGCAGTCTGTCACGCAGCCGGACCGGCTCATGTGTCATTTTTTAGAACATAACCTTCTTGGGGGAGCAGCATTTACGTGTTTCTTCCATGTGAATTTACATTTTCAGGACTGTTCTAGCTGTGAGCATCCAGAATGTTCTGTAGCAGCTAATCTTCTTCTCAGCGAAGTAAGAGGGGATTCACCCTAAAATCTTTGGGAGCAGAAAAGATATATTCCTGTCGAAGAACCTATATACGTGTTTTTGGTGACAGAAAAATTTACCAGAGTTCAGATTTTGTCTGATCTCCAACCAGATGTTCAAATAAGTTATGAGGATTAATTAAAATTACCACCACAAAAAAAAAAAAAGGTAAAAGTTAAAACATAAATGCTTCAGGTCTCAGCCACCCGTGGATGACAAACCTCCACCTATGGCTTCTATGAGGCCACTCATTCCGTTCTCTGGAGCATCTGGTGCTGGCCACGGACCAAAACTATACGTAAGGTCACGTGGATTTGGGATGTAGTTCAACTCAGAAATTTCCATTTTTCATTTAGAAATATCGGTAGTTCCTTCAACTGTGCAGGTATTTGTTAATCAAAGAAGGGAGACTGCCCCCTGAAAGAACTACTGGAATCCCCATTTTCTCAGACCCATTTTTAACACTCACAAGTTTTGAAAGCAGAGCATCCCAACACTGATGCTTTGCACCTGGACTCCCACTGCTATTAAAAGAAGAATCACAGAATCCTAGCATGGCAGGGGTTGGAAGGGACCTCTGTGGGTCACTCAGCCCAACCCCTTGCCAAAGCAGGGTCACCCACAGCAGGCTGCACAGGACCGTGTCCAGGCACGTCTTGAATATCTCCAGAGAAGGAGAATCCACAACCTCTCTGGGCAGCCTGGGCCAGGGCTTTGTCACCCTCAGAGGGAAGAAGTTCTTCCTTGTGTTCATCTGGAACTTCCACTGTTTCATTTTGTGCCCATTGCTCCTTGTCCTGTCGCTGGGCACCACTGGAAAGAGTCTGGCCCTGTCCTCCTGACACCCACCCTGCAGATATTTAGAGGCATTTCTAAGGTCCCCTCGCAGCCTTCTCTTCTCCAGGCTGAAC
>Ga0065711_1050992_pt1 | contig 10565 bp, 6 predicted proteins | sample Hoacrofraction12_FD_59098 | JGI IMG/M metagenome (GOLD analysis project Ga0065711, IMG submission 59098) | Hoatzin crop microbial communities from Cojedes, Venezuela - Epithelial fraction 12 v2 (version 2) | ecosystem: Host-associated > Birds > Digestive system > Esophagus > Crop | place...
GTCAACTTTGCCAACCACCTCCGGGAGCGCCTGGCCCGCACCGTGCCCTGCTGACCCACGGCCCAGGGGTGTAGTGCTCTGTGCAGGGGTAGACAGGGAAGCTTGTCAAGTCAGGCACTGTTTAGTTGGCTACTTAGCACAGGCTCTAAGGCCTTAAATAGCAGACACCACTAACTAATTAATACATAGGGGTTTTTTTATTTATTGAAACTATGTATAATACAAATTCAAAAACTTTTTTAGCTTGTATTAATAAATACATAGCTTCAATAAATAAAAAAAGCCTTATTATTGAAGCTAATTAGTTGAGAGGTTGCAGGGGCCTGACAGGGCTGGCACAAGCTCAGGGGAGCAAATGCACGACCAAAAATTCAAGGAAGTCCTGCATTTGCTCCCCTGAGCTTGTGCTGGCCCCATCAGCCCCCTGCAACCTCCCAACTAATTAGCTTCAATAAATAAAAAAAAGCTTTAATTAGTGGTGTCTTACTATTAAAGGCCTTGGCTAATTAGCTATTGGGGAGTGCCAGGCACCTTACTGGGAAGGCAGGAGGACCAGCACAGGCTCAGTAGGGCAAACGCAGCACTTAACCTCAAATTTTACTCCCCTCCTTCCCCAAAACACAAATGCAGCACTTACCCAAAAAATTTTATTCCCTTCTCCCCCCCCAGTGAAGCAACTCTAAATTATTTTTTCTGTACAGACACTGTGTCAAATTATTTATTCATTCAAAGCTCTGGCAGAAGGCTGTGTATATGACTGTCAACACAGTAAGGAGAGCTTTTAAAGTAACTAATTCAGCTCATCTCATTCGTAACAGAAGTAAAAGACAAACCTCAGAGTTAAAGGCTTTATTTTTAAACTGGTTTCCAGTTTGTGGGGAAAAAAAAAATACACTTTGGACAGAAGCCCAAATTTCAGTCATACATGCAGTAGTCTTGTTAAACCCAGTCCTTCTGGCTGGAAGCTGCTGTTTACAGTGAGCCAAGCACAAGTGTCACCTCTGCACGTGTACATACAGGAGGGCCAGCTACAGCCTGCTGTGACTGTCACAACACCAGGACATCACAGGAGACATCACCTCAACACAAGACTTGCTTCTTCAGCCGGCTACGCTGTAAAGTTCTGAAGACCCCAAGGGCTGCCCACAAACAGCACAATACAACCAGAACTGCCCCACTTGACTCCAGCATAGTGGTGGAGCGTGAATCTTCAGCAGGTAGCAGACATACATGGCACCTGCCATCAGGGCTTCAGCTGGTTTGCACGCTGGCTGCTGTTTGAGTGATGCACGTTCCTCTCAAATAAACCCACTGACTGGATACCCGCTGTGTCCTTTTGTTAATGCCACGCCGCCTGCTCCAGTTATGGCTCCCAGGGTGGGCTTCGTCTGCCATCCACTTCCGTCTCCACGTGGTAGAGTACATCTGCCAGCGTGTGCTCCACAACAGCACCCCAGCCCATGTCACTCATCTGCAAAGGGAACAAAGACAGTTGGCCCCAGCCAGGAGGTACAGGCTCAGCACAACTGCTGCCTAGCGCTGTTCACAGCAGCATTCCAGGACTGCTTCCCTCCCTAAAACATCAGCAGGAGAAAAATACTTCCAAGTGTTTCCTTAGCTGCTTTTAAGAGGGATGAATTCTTGTTTCTGATAAGCAAACACAGGCAAGAACAGGGACTTCATAATATGTCAAGAGGAACAAGACAGCATCTGCTCTTTAGTTATCTATCCCTAAAGTCATGTGTTAATTAAATACAACCCTTTTGGCTACACTGTCCCCATACAAAGCCTGAAGAGGACAGACACGGGCTTGGTATAAGTCAGCTCCCACCATCACAACAGCATCTCAACCACCCTCTGTCTAAACACTGTGAGGCTATCACAAAGCGGGGGGGTGAAAAGCTTCAGTTACTACTTACCGGACGGTAAGTGATATCTCTAGGTGGATACTTGAAAAATGGCCCAAAGTTTATGGAGACCTGTGGAAGACAAATGTGTCATTAAAAGCAGGCAAACTTCTTTAGTCTTCAGGCCTCATCCCCTCCTGCTCTTGAGCCTACTTGCACCCTGTGCAAGATCACATGAACCAGCATCCTTGTGACAAGGACAGTGTTTGTTCAGCAGTTTGCTGAAGTTAATCACACAGGTGAACAGCAGCATTGTTCCAGTCGCTTCACTAAAACAAGTCCCCCTCTTGCCTCTTCACTTGCTTAACACACTCCCAGTACCCACCCCATATGCATTACTAAAACTACAGTGGACCTTGGAATTGTCTCGCAAAGACGTCACTTACCGTGCAGCCTTTGTACAAGGAAATAGCAGGAAAATAAACTCCTTCGAAGATGTCTTTAAAGGCAACTCCTTGGCTGGCACCATTCTTGAAGAATATTATCTGAAAAGGAAATGAAGAGTTTTTTTCCATTGCTGCTGACTTTCGTGAACTACAACGTAATCCTCAAGAGGCGGCTTCACCACACTCCACCTGATGCCAGACAATTTTAAGTGACAGTAAAGGGCACAGACGGTTTGCTGAGTTCACGTTTACTGTGGCTTTTATTAAAGCTTTCTGGTGAAGAACTACTGATCAGCCTCCCTCAGTGCTCGCTACATGCAAGCAGTTCATACCTACAACAAGCCAGTCGCAGCAGGCGCTCCCCGGGGTTCTGCATCCTCCTCCGCCCAACACCTGACTTACCTGGCTGCCGGGTGCTTGCTTCAGGCTCTTCTCCGCTTTGTCCACAAAGTCCTTCTCTTCAAAGTACAAGTAGCTTTTGAATTTGATCAACGCCTGCAATATTAGAAAACACTCACTTAAGGTAACAGTTTTTGTGGATTACATCTGAAGTGACATATTAAGGAATGGCAGAGCCCCAGGAGCGCTGCTCCGGGACAGGCGTGCCTGTCGGTGTCAGAGCACCGGTGAAGAGCGATTCGCACCCCTCTGATATTCCAGAACCGGGAGGGAAAGAGGAGATGAAAGGAGATGCTGGCAATCTCCTTCAGCAGTCCATGCAGAGTCCTCCCTTGCAGAATCTCTGGGTATTTTGTTCTGCTGAGATCAACGCTTTGGACATCTCCGCTATGAACCACAGTGGTTACCCCAAGGCAGGACGGAAAGGATGCAAAGGGGATGAAAGTGAGGCTAGAGCAACCCGTTTTCCACTCGTCCACCCAGCCAACACTTACTCCACACCTCACCTTATCTTTGTAAGTGTCAGGCAGTGACTTGGCAGTCTCGGTATCTTCTGGAAGACTGATGTAAAATCCCAGCACATCGCCCTGTCCATAGCCAGACGAATAGTGTTTCCCTATCGACTGGTGAAACTTTGTTCCCTTTTTGCTGCGCCAGGAGTAACTGAACTTGTCGTATCCCAGAGGCGCCTGGAGGTTCCCTGCGGAAACCAGCGTTCCTTCAGGAACACACAGAGCGTAGCAGGAGCACCTCTGCGTGTCCCACTTCAATCTTTGGAGCAGTAATTGCATTCAGTTAACAAATACGACGACCATTAGTACAAAAGCGTTGACTGCAACGTTAAACGAGGCCAAGCATGCAACAGCATAAAGGACCCACCCGTACTGCAGTGCTGCCCAGATCACCTGCACAAAGAGCTTCCCCTTAAGGAAAGCAGTGAAGAAGCTGGCAAGCTGAAGGTGACTTACCCCCCTTAGGTCTAAACCACTGGGGAAGGAAATACAGGAAGCAGTTGGAATCCACAGCTAAGAAATATTGAATACAATTATTTACCTAACGGCTGTGACCAGCCTAATCTGGCCGCTGTATCTGGAGGCATCTCATCCATGGATATTTCAAAGTACCACGCTCCTTTCCGCACTCCATGCGAGGCTCGTACCATCGAATAGCCCTTCTCGCCAATGACGGTCAGCCTGTCATCAGAAATCTTCAACTGAGGAGCTGCAGCAGGGAAGAGAAGATGGTACGAGTGGTTTATTTGTGATTTCTAATGTGCGGTGAAGTCAAAAGGCAAGCGACCACACAGGAGAGGATTTAACACTTGCACCTCTTGGGCAATTATGGCTGAAACACCGGTACCTGGTGACATGAACTTACAGAAACGGCCCCTCGTATGCAGAGCTGGCTCTACAACTTGCTTACGATTAGCAAGCTTCGTACCTCGGTCGTGCAGCGCTAGGAGGACTCGTTCATACAGGCAGGCTCTGTAGAGGTCCCCAGGAATAGGCTTTCCTGCCCAACAGTCGAGCTCCAGCTTCTCTGGGTCTGGTGCGTGGGGGTCAGGCTCAGCCAAGATGTAACGATATCCATCTTTATTAAAGGGGTGTTCCAAAGGGTAACCATGGGGCGGCAAGCGCTGAGCAGAAAACAAGGGGTCACTGTGAAACACAGAAACCACAGGTTGGCATCTCACGGTGGCGGTGGCTCAGTCACAGCTCAACCCTGGACAACCTCGCACAGAGCTGCCCCTGCAGCGCTCACGGCCTGCACACCGCTTTGCTTCCACGAGTCTGTGCAAAGCGAGCACGCACTCACCTACAGCATGAGCGTACACTCACCTGCTTCAAATAACTTCTAGCACGTGACCTACCGATAACATCACAGGGCTACGGCACGATTCCCCACAGATCTGCCACGGGCAGGGACGGGCGGACGGCACGGGAAGTAAAGCTGTCCCTCTGAGCAGCGTACAGCACCCTGCTACAGATGCTCTTCGCTGTGCCGCCGCACCATCCCTCCTCTTACCTTCTGGTTTTCTTCGCCGTTCCCGTGGTCCCTCCGTCCTGCTGCTTGCGCTTGGCTCCCCGTCCCTTCCCACTGCCTCCTGCCGCCATTCCCCCTGCGCACAGAAACCACGGTGTGTTAAGAGCAGCCGGTGATCAGAGCGAGCCCGTGAGCACGGAATCTCCACGAACAGCAAGGAGCAGGAGCAGCCCAATTAACATCAGTTCCTGAGCTCAAGAACCTTCTGCCACAATTCCATGTGAAACAGACTTTACTGCAAGTGAGCACAGCAAAATCCAAACTTTTATGTAGCTTCCAGTCAACTTTTACCATGTCTAAATTTAAGAATGGAAGCTAAGTGAGATTTATCAACAAAATGAGCTCAGCTCAAGCTTTTCAGGTGAGAATTAAGAATCTTTTCTGTCACAACAGCACTGGGATCCATTTCAAAAGCATGACTATTTGCTTTCATGGAGATTCCAGTCACAGTTCAAATGCTTTTCTGCAAAAGTAGCAGAAAAGCAACCTACAGCACACACCACCTGAGGTTAAGCAAAGTCACCGTCCCAGTGACACACTACGCTGGAGAAACACTCTGACGCCAGTAAGCACTTCATATTAATTTCCATCTATAAGGCAAAATACACCGAAGCTGAGGACAAATGAAAAGCAATAGAGGTGTTTCTCTTCAGTATCAGCAAACCCAGCACTGCGACTGAACAGTCTATCGTTTCCTATTACAGCACCCAATTTTCACTCATCAATAAAACTACAGTGCAGGAAAAGCTACACGTTAAAGGTAATCAAACAAGTATCACAATAACGTTTTAATACACTGAACTGTATGTGCATGTTATCATTACACCATTTTGAAAAAGATCACTGTTGATTTACAAGGAGAACTGTAGAATTTGTGTGTACTGCAGGTAAACACCTTTACAAACCGCACACTGTGTCACAACTGAAAATAGGGTCAGCGTTTAGCTCCTCAGCTTTCCCCTTGCGGCGTGAGGGATTCAAACCGCTGAAGGAATACCATATTCTGCGCAAACATGACATGATCTCAGCTGCCAGTTTCATTGCAGATAAACATTTAGGCTCTCCAGTTTGTCACTGCGTATTTGCCTGAACAATCCCAGTATCATACCAGCTCGCATTAAGATTTACACCTACAACAATATCAGGTCAAATCACATAAGGTAAAAATAAACATACATGAAAACAGAACTTTAAACCAGTCAAGTGGGGCAGAATATGATATTAAAAGCTTCTAACTGCTAAAGATTAAAAAGTGAAATTGTTGTTTTGTATTGAAGTATTACTGCAATCACATCAGGGCACGCTTTTGATTTTTAATTGACTTTAGCTTCTAACATAACGGAGCAAAAAAGCTTTGCAAACAATAATACTTAAGGTTTAGAAGCTGAAAGGTAAATATTCACCTCCCAAAGAGGCTCCACCTGTAAGAACAGAAGTGGCACCACATATCTGTCCATCTTCCAGGAATTAAATAAAAAACAAACAGTGCATGAAATGGAGACAATGCAGCCTGAGGTATCTGTAACCCTGGTTGAAAAAGCCCCCCACACCTCCTGTCAGGTACTATTTGAATATGTTTAACTCAGAATGGCGTAGCCTTGCGCACAAAGAAATCTCACCAGCTGTTAGTATTACTACAGTAAGATTTCTGTACGTCATCTCAGTGAGCAAGGCAAAGTTGATAGCACAGCTGTCATTCTCCAAAAAGGAACAACAGTACAATGCAAGCAGTGACTGTAAAGAGCAATACATACTTTCCCCAACTACTTTCAAATCTCAAGAGTGAGGGCAACAGGAAATCTGCCTAACACAACTATGTAAATTAGAATCACCATGGAAGGAAAGTGACAAGCTCAGCTTTCTTACAAGCATCTTGATTTAGCTGGCGGCCACGAAGAACCAAGCTGAACCTTCACAAGAAGGTAAAATTAATCTACCTCTGTCGACAGGCACAGTTAAGACAGGCTGAACGTGTTTTGAACATAACTAGCATAACCTCCGTTGACTCGACAGGTTTAACTGCAGCATCTCGGCTGACATAACTGCACAGACGCCCAGCTACAGCACTGGGAAAACACAGCGTCGTCCCAAATACTCAGAAACCACCTGATTAAAGAACTTGCCGTTTAAGTTTCCGCTCGTGGATACAGCATTGTTCTGTTTCTGGTTGTCATATGCAGGACCAATATTGGCAAGATCCTGAAAGAGATAAAAAACCTGATGTATGGACTCAGCCAAACCTACCACTCCAAACCCGAGCACGGCACTTCCAGTGCTGGAGCACCCCGACACGTCGCTTGGCACAACACAGGCTCACAGCGCGACTCGGCCAGGTCTGCTCATCTGACCGAGTGGAAGCCACCAGCAAGAAGAACGCCCACCCCTTCCTCCCAACTCCCCACGGCACTCTCCTCCGTCTCTAACTACCCACTTGGTCCACAAGTCCAAACTTGGGGTAATCTTCTTCTGGGTCTTTACTCCCTGGGTCTGGATGCTCTTTCACCAAGAACACATCTCTTTCTTTACACTACAACAGAGGAGGAGTTTAAGTTAAACAGGGTAAGATCATACCAAATTCATTAACAACTTTTTAAATCATCATATTTACTATTAATACATAGTACATTACCAACTACAAAGGAAGCATTCGATTCTTCCCCATTTAGCTCTAAGTCCAGACCTCAGCAAACACGAATGTCAGAAAACTGTACCATTTGCAAAACCCTCCACGAATTTCACTCCAGAAACTTACCATAGTTTTGACAATATTGTTAGGCCAAGTCATTTTCCCAGGTCTCTGTCGTGTTGTCATGCACTCCCAGTATTTATCAATAAATGGGATAATATCCTGTAAAAAAAAAAAAAAATAAAATTGACTCTAACAGCAGGGGTCTGAAAGTCTTGCTGGCAGTAGTTGCTTGAACTTGCTCTTCACTGAAATCATAGCTACATAAATCCACGATGACTTTTGTAGCAGCCATACCTTATCTTTTGAGAACATAGTTTTCGGGTGCTCATCTTGCGTCCTCGACTGCCACGTTAAGTTGGCCAGAGCACTAAGGCACATTTCCTTGAGGTCTCAAAAAGAAGAATACACCAGAGCTAGAATTACACTTCACGGAGAAGACCAAACATACACCCACGTACACAGCAGTTACTGTCCACACAGCGCCCATGCCACCCTTGGTAACAGTAAAACCCTCACCGGGTCTGTCCTACCTCAGCAGCCCTCACTAAACAGAGGCTTGCACCATCCCACGTTAGTGACAAAACATTTTCAGAAAAAGCTGCACATGCTTGTTGCTAACATGGGATTTTTTGGTCATTTTTGAAGTTTCAGCAGAACCCTCCCACCAACTTTGGACAAAACGAAGCCTCTAGGATTATCTGGCACAGAATTTCAACAGAAGTGCTTTTACACTTACTGGCTTGTTTTCTTAAGAAATACGTGTTCCCGCTGTGATGGCAAACATTGCAATGGAAACTGTAGTTGGTCATGAAAGGCAGACATGATCTGGAAAAGAGCACACTGATTTGTAAGCTCTGGTGTACACCTTCCTTACTACATCAAGTTAAGAAATCAATTATTCTTTACTACATCAGGTTAAGAAATTAATTACTCCAGGTCAACAAATTAATTATTCTCTCTCTCTCTCCAAAACCAGAAACATCTTACAGGTTCAATGATATTTTCACCAAATTAGGTTTATCATGGTCATCAAGAAAAGCCACAAAGTTCTTGAGGAAAATGTCAGCAAGCCAAGTGTCATCTTCTCGTTTCAGGGAAGTCTTGCAATTCATTCAGCAAAATAAAGGACAACAATCCAGAAGCTCTGGACAAGGAGCTCCACCTGAGTCAATTATAATTGACTGGAAGTCTAGAGTACTTCTTAGGCACTAAATACAACCAAAAAAAGTTAAGTTTTTAATAAGTCTAAGGTCAGTCCCACACAGATTCTAGAATGAAAGCTGAATTTACTTCTCACAGGAAGCTTTTGGTTTTGGTTCACACCAACTGAAAATGTCTGTTGAAGCCCCCTCTGCCTTTCAAATAACACTTAGAGGTCTCTGACACACCGAGTCCAAGGGCAGCGCTGACAGCCCCGAGGTCTGGACAAAGATGTTTTACAGACACGCTGGGCTGGGTAAAGCTTCAGCTATTTACATAACAGACTGCATGGACAGGGCCCTCATCCTTGGGACTTTACACTGCAAATCCTTCCACTTCCACTACCCAAAGTCTCGTGCCCAGCATTACGCAGCGCTGACGTACGTGGTGTCGATGCCAAACGTGTCTGCTGTGAACCACTTTGTGCAGATTCCACACTGCAGCTCTATCTCTCCAAGCTGCCGTCCGTTCTCTTCATCCACCGAGCCTGCCTGAGCATCCAAGGCTTCAGAGTTGTCCCCTGCAGCTTCCTACAACCAGAGCAGATCAGCAAACTTGCACTGGCTTAAAGACTGACTCAATCAGACAGGAAAGAAGCTTTGTGCAGTAACCTGTCAAGACAGGAGAATTTAGAGGGAATAAATTTTTTTCCCCCTAACATACAGCCATGCTGTGAGTGAACTGGAACTACTCTGTCGATTTGGTTAGTTAGAACTAGTCAGATGGGCGAGGATTTACTTTCCAAAATAATTCTTTAAAGAACTAAAACCAGAGCTACCAGGATGGGAAGTCCTTCTCGTCTGAACCACAGGAATGTGTTCAGATTTTGGTTTCTGAATAACTACCGGCTCCCCTTCTATGTCTGCATCTTACCCCTGACTTAGCAGTCCTGGAAAACTGAGGATGCTTTTTACTCCTAACACATCAGGCACAGCCAGATATCTATTTGTTAAGTAGAAACATTTTATCTTCTGAAAAAAAATTCTACACTTGCTCTTTTCCTCTGCTATGTATGACCTGTGGCTATCTTACGCCTTTGCATCTCCCCTGTCATCTGTGCAAAGACGCTAGATCGCTACCGAGTAAGAATCCTTTGGGAAAACGTGCTGGTGCTGATGGAAATAAAACCCCAAACCCCAACAAAAAACCAAACGGGAGAGGGCTACTGAGCTGGTGAAGGGGTATCCCAGAGACGAGCCTCAACCACAGCCTGCGATGGCCCTCAGGAGGGAAGGATGCTTCGCAAACACAGGATTCCCAGCTCCCGCAGAGCCCACGGTGAGGGCAGCTCTGCTGCAGGGACAGACAGACCTTGGCACCTGGCAGCAAGGCCAGCCGGGCAGCGCCTCACCGAGGGGCTGCATGTTCAGCTTCGGCGCTCCCACGTTCTCCACCTGTCCCAGCACCACAGAGCTGAGCCCCGCAGACTGGGTCTCTCCCAGTCCGCCCTGGCTGCCTGCAGCCACCTACCAGGGGTTCCTTTCCGTTGGTGGACTCTGTCTCCAGAGCTGCGGTGACATCGACCAGGGCAGCATCTCCCCTGCGAGAGCCAAAATGAGATCCTGAGAGACAACCCTCACCTTGGACCTGGTGTAACTGCGGCGTGGCACAGCCTGGCCCTGGGGCCGGGCCTGGACTGGAGCAGCCTGGCTCTGGGGCCGCCTGCTCTGGCTCTTGGGCCACCTGGGCAGAGGCCTAGCCTAGCTCTGGGGCTGCTTAAGCAAAGGCCTGGCCTTGCTCTGGGGTCTGGTTCTGGAGCTGCCTGGGCACAAACTGAAGCAGAGGAAGCTCCAGCTGAACCTGAGGAAGAACTTCTTCCCTCCGACGGTGACGGAGCCCTGGCCCAGGCTGCCCAGGGAGGCTGTGGAGTCTCCTTCTCTGGAGATATTCCAGCCCCGCCTGGACGCGGTGCTGTGCAGCCTGCTCTGGGTGACCCTGCTC
>Ga0065711_1009768_pt1 | contig 10564 bp, 6 predicted proteins | sample Hoacrofraction12_FD_59098 | JGI IMG/M metagenome (GOLD analysis project Ga0065711, IMG submission 59098) | Hoatzin crop microbial communities from Cojedes, Venezuela - Epithelial fraction 12 v2 (version 2) | ecosystem: Host-associated > Birds > Digestive system > Esophagus > Crop | place...
TCAGAGGGAAGAAGTTCTTCCTCGTGTTCAGACGGAACTTCCTGTGCCTCAGTTTGTGCCCATTGCCCCTTGTCCTGTCGCTGGGCACCACTGAAAAGAGCTTGGCCCCATCCTCCTGACACCCACCCTTAATTGCTACTGCAAGCATTAATGTAATGCTGTAACATGAGAAAGTTCTGTTGTGCTGTTGATAAATGATTATTACTGTTGTTGTTGTTGTTATTTCCTTGCAAACAGAGAAAAGGACATTTTTGCTGCAAGTTAGGTGCCAGTTACAGTTTTCTCTGTTTGAACTGAGTTTCTCAGTAAGATTTCACCCGAGAAGTTCAGACTGTGCCATTGTAACCCAGCTCTCTTATCACAGTATTTTTTAATAATCTAGGGATTTATAAAAATCTCCATGATTTCTTTAAGGATTAATGTTTGGGACATACATATCCTGGAAGCCTTCAAGAAACTTGCTTAAGTCCACATAAAAGCTTTAGCACTGGTTCAGTAAATAAACACAGATGTAACATAATGGAAACATAAATTTTGCACGTGAAAGCCAAAACACTTTATCATCTGCTTATCACCAACTAAAGATGGATAAAGTACATAAATATAAGCCTCAGTGATTAGTAGCTAAAGGGGATGAATTCTTGCTCAAAGCAAGAAGAGGAACTACAGAGATTTGAATACCAAAATACTGGCTGACAAGAGATGCCGTTAATACTATTTTGGTGATAAAGATAAGATGATAAAAATTTTATGCATTTCTATTGAAACACAGCTGTTTACTAAAACAGATATTCTGATGTACAATAGAAGACTTTCTGTCTTGCATTAGCATGCAAAGCCCAAAGGATGTGAAGAAAGCCAAACCAAAGATAAGTACATTCCTGTAATTCTTACCAAAATAAAAACAACGTAAGACCCTTCCTGCATTTATTAAATCAAATAGAGCAGGAAATGTCTCAGCAGGTTTATTACAAAGGATGTTTTCAAGAGCTAATCAGCTTTCATGCAGATGTTTAATGATGTGCAAAGCAAATTTGTGCTGTGCTTATTCCAGGACATGGCTCCCATCTTGGTTTGTGCAGACTTTGGGTAATGTGACTTGGCTAATACTATCAGTTTAGTACTAGCGTAAAGCTGCTAGTAATGTTGCTGCTGACACGTCTTAGAAATGTTGACCTTTTCACGGAGAAAAAGGAATGTCACCTTCAAGTAAAACAAAGTAACCAAATGTCTCTAAGGTACAGGTCAAAATATGAAATTGAGAATACTGGAAAAAATAATTATTAGCCCAGGTCCTAATACTTGTGGAAAGTAGAGGGGTTTGTACTTGCAGATATCAAATGCATGTAATTTCCCACTGAAATTGGTGACCATTTTTTTATTTCATGCAACTTGTGTATGAAGATAGAAGCATCCTTATGTTTCTGCCGTGATTTATCTGTGCCATAAGGCCATGTTACACTGTCACATGATACTGATTTCTTTGGAGATTTTATTGTTTCCTGGCGTATGGTGAGAATTGATCAGAATATGTGCTGATCCAATCAGGAATTTAATTGACACTGCCTCATCTTGTTCTTTAAACTATGTGATCCAGACTAGGACTATAATTGACTTCTTACTGTCTGTAACAATCAGCAGCAAGTATCCAAAGCAAGGAGTCTGAAGTGTTGCAGCAGAAAATCCAATTCAAGTAAAAACTTTACCAAGATTTCAGTGGTTCCAGTTTGACTTGTTTGCTGCAGAACAGAATCCAGATCAATGGCTTGACATCGATCATATAACAAGCATATTTTTAAATACAAATTTTGGTGAGACTATCGTTATAGCTAAGTAAGTCAGTGAGTAATTGCTTTTAGTGCTTTTCTTTTTAATTCCGTTCCTTGTGAAGCGTTGCTTGTATGGCAAGGTGCCTGGGTGCTCTGGCTTAGAGCAGTTGCTGCCTCTGGAGAAAGCCATTTGCATTAGAAGTGTTCATGCAAAGGGCTTCTTCACAGGTATAAAACTTAAGTGGTTGTTAATGGACGAGTTGCTTCTGCTTTGCTGATTATCTAGATGGTTGCTAGGCTTCTCTTTACGTTTTGTAAAACAATAATCACACAGCAAATACAGAAGGAAGGAAAGAAAATTAGGAGACAGAAGTATGTGGTTAGTATAATTCCATTCTGAGCTCACAGAAAACGAGCAAAGACCTTGACTGTGACACATGTGCCCCAGGGATGTGTCATCCTGCACAGCTGTTTCGGCAGAGTAGGACCAGTGGAGCAGTGCCTGGAACAGCGGTAGATCTCTGTATGAGTGTTGTGCACCAAATGATGTGCCTGAGGGGCTGGATAGATTTCTTGTATGAAATGCTCTGTTAGAATTTATGATGCCGTTGCAATAAATCTGAGACTATTCCTTTGCCGCTGTAGGAACTGTATCATGTAGCCCTTATCATAAGCCTGTTGTGTTCTGAATTAAAAATAGGGGGTTTACTGCAATTGAGATTATTTACAATAGTTAGATCTGATTAGTCTTCTTTTAATCCCTAGGCTACTTTTCCTCACTTGTTCCGGTGCAAACAATGCCAGTTACTGCAAAACATTTTTCCCTTGTTTAGTGTTTATACCCTGTATTATACCCAATTTATTGGGTATTTATTTTTGGAAGGTAGCCATATCCTTTTACCCTCCCTTTTGTTAGACTGGGTAAGCCACACGCCTATAGTTTCTTTTATCGCTGTGGCTTTTTTTCTTTGACCTTGCTAGTAGCATACCTTTGCAACTCTTCCAGTTTGAATTCGTTGTCCTTGAACAGGGTTATCCAGAATTTCTTTACTTGTTGTTCGTAATGGTAATTTAATCTTAGATAACTGAAAACTGAAGCTAACGTGTCTGTGTAAGAGATAAATTATGGAAACATTTCTGTTGTTTGGCTGCTTTAGGTAATAACCTAGCTCAGTGAGCTGCTTTGTGTAATCTCTGTATTCTGTGTATTTATTGTATTAGTTGTAACTGGTTAATTTCTACAATACACAACTTCTGGCCTCAAATTGTGTTAGGGGAGGTTTAGATTGGATATTAGGAAAAATTTCTTTACTGAAAGAGTGGTCAGGCATTGGAAGAGGCTGCTCAGGGAAGTGCTGGAGTCACCATCCCGGGAGATGTTTAAAAAATGTGTAGATGTGGCACTTCAGGACGTGGTTTAGCAGGCGTGGTGGTATGGGGTTGACGCTTGGACTTGGTGACCTTAGAGGTCTTTTCCAACCTTAATGATTCTGTGATTCTATGATTCACGCTTCACTAAAACCATGGAAGAAGATGTTTTGATGCCGTTAACTACGGACCACAGTCTGATCTCACACCAGACTGTAGTATGGCTGAGACTAGAAGCTGGCACCATAGGAAAAGCATAATGCTTCAGTAAAATGTTGTGGTTCATAGTTTTTCCAGACTAATTGAAAAATGCACTTGCAGTGTGAGTTTCTATTAATTTCCCTTGGATTCACTTCAAATACTAGATGCCAAAGTCTTTAAACGAAAACTAAAGGGAAATTGCTATTTCTTTGGTTTGAAAAGACATGCTGTCCTTGGTCTCCTTGAGTTTGACAAGAAGAAGTGCAAAGTCCTGCACCTGGGGAGGAAGAACCCGATGCACCAGCACATGCTGGGGACCAGCCAGCTAGAAAGCATCTTTGTAGAAAAAGACCTGAGGGTCGTGGTGAACACCAAGTCAAACATGAGCCAGCAGTGTGCTCAAAAAATGTGTAGGTATGGCACTTTGGGACATAGTTTAGCAGGCATGGTGGTGTTGGGTTGGTGGTTGGACTTGATGATCTTAAAGGGGTTTTCCAACCTTTATGATTCTAAGGAAGGGAAGACCAGATCACTTTGCACGCGGGGCCAGGAAGCTGCTGGCTCCTCCGTGCACACTCAGTTGCCACAAGGCAGCAAGGAGATACCTGCTGTCAGCTGAGGCAGTGAGAGATGAGGTGGGTGGGTTGGGGGAAGTGGTTAGGCACAGCTCACCCTGTGCGTTTCCTTCCCGTGACTGTTGTGTGGGAGAAGGAATGGGTGCGTGTTCAGGAAGATGCTGCTTTGCAGCGAGAGCAATCCTGGAGGCTGCTCTCCAGCAGCGGTGCCAGGCCATTTTCAATACAGCTGGACCTTGCTCGCTCTCAAAACCATTGCCTGGCAAGCTTGATGCGTTGCTTTCAGAACATCACGATAGTCCAAACCTACTTAATACTGCTTTAATTTCTGTGCAGCTATTCAGTGCCCTGGGCTGAGCAGGCCGGGCAGTCTCACTTGTCCAGACGCTGCAGGCTGGTCCGGGCCAGCAGCAGTTTCAGAGTGGACAGAGCAGCTTCTGTCACCGCTGAGAGCTCGACTTCACCTTGAGTGAGATAGCTGATCGTGTGGGGAGCTGCCAGTAGCTCGACAGTTCTGTTCCTGTGCTAATAGATTAACAGAGAAAATAAAGAACTGGTGAAAGTTCGCGTGTTTTTCCAGTTGCTGGGTTCAAGATTTTCAGCACAGCAACAGCAGAAAGCCTTGAATATGTATGGAAAGATCAGAAGATGGGGCTTTTCTGATACCCACTCCAAACAGTCCAGGGACCTTTGTGGCTGTATGAGCTGACAGCGATTTCAAAAGCCACCTTATTTGAAAGTTTTTGAATCAGAAGTTACTGTTTTGAAATACACTTCCTGATGTGTAATATTAGCTTTAGGAAGATCAGAATTTATCCCATAAGGAGACTTCTCTCCCCTCTTTAATCCTGTGCTTAACGAAGCGTGTAGAAATTCACACTTTTGGAATGTGCAGTCTCCTGTGTGAGAACAAGTGACTTCATGAGGGGAGGATGCGGGATGGATTAAAAACCAGTAAATGATTTACCGAATTATGGCTCCTCTTGCACTTTGTGCCTTGAATTCAGATTATCTGGCAAAATCTTCGGTGCATTCAGAGATTATGACCGAATGCCCATACTGTGACTCCAGTTTGTGACTATGTCACATTTGGTGCATTTTTATAATATTTATTCTGCTAATAAAAAGCAAGGCAAGGGGAGTTCACAGTGTTTCTGTCCAGTCCAGGCCCCTGCTGGCTGTGGGAATGGGTACCTGTTTTCTGTTACAAAGCTTTAGGCCTCCTGGGGTTGGCAGTGTTTCTTCTAGCAAGTTTAAGCCAAGGTAAATGTCTGCAGTTCTGCTGTTTCAGGTACACCGAGGGTGTTAACTGATTCTGGCAAAGTCTGATACTGTTTATTGTATATCAGAAATGCTACAGAAAGCTTTAAACTACCCGTTACTTTCTCCTGTACACACAGGTGATGAATCAGACTTGGCAAGCTCAACAAGTTGTCGTGGCGCTGTTATTTCTTCCAGGCAGTGAAATTTCAAAAAGGCTGGATGACTGTATGTCTGGTCTTGGGAATTTGCGTTAATCCCCTTTCAGTGATTCCACAGAACATCGCAGCTAGTTTGAACACACCAAATGTCATTTTGTTGTATTGGTTTGTAGTGCAGACTATGAAATACTTCGTATTTCCAACTGTTGTGGCAATGGCTTAGGCCTTGTTTGCATGGAAGAAAATCAGTGCAAGTCTTCTGGTATAACTGAATTATTCCAAAATAGATGGATGCTATTCTGGAGCAGATTGCAAAGGGATCTGTTGCAAAGCAGTCTAGTCTGTGACAGCATTCCGTGTCAGGTTTTATGTAGATAAGGTCTTGAATTTGATTTCACAGCTCGTCTGTGTGTTCTGCAGGAAGCTATGGCATATCACATTTGCTGAAAGATGTTGTGTCTGTCAGAAAGGAAAATTCAGATTATTTGATACGCTGCCTATTTTATCCTGAAGGACAGACCTGGAGTCATGCTTTATAAAACTGACATCTACTCCCACCCTCTACTCTGCTCTGGTGAGACCCCACCTGGAGTCCTGCATCCAGTTCTGGGGCCCCCAACATAAGAAGGATGTGGACCTGTTTGGAGCGGGTCCAGAGGAGGGCCACAAAAATGATCAGAGGGCTGGAACACCTCTCCTGTGAGGAAAGGCTGAGAGAGTTGGGGCTGTTCAGCCTGGAGAAGAGAAGGCTCCAGGCAGACCTTATAGCAGCCTTTCAGTACTTAAAGGGGGCCTATAGGTAGATTTAGACTGCATATAAGGAAGAAATTTTTTACAGTGAGGGTGGTGAAACACTGGCACAGGTTGCCCAGAGAGGTGGTAGATGTCCCATGGCTAGAAACATTCAAGGCCAGGTTGGATGGGGCTCTGATCAGCCTGGTCTAGTGGAAGGTGTCCTTGCCCATGGCAGGGGGGGTGGAACTGGATGATCTTTCGGGTCCCTTCCAACCCAACCCATTCTGTGATTCTAAGGGTACTTCAGATGCTCGCCTTTGCAGCAACTGAAGCTGCTCTGGGTTGTCTGGCTATAAAACCTGCTGACTTAGTCAGTTGTGCATATGTACCTGTTGATAGGATTGAGTTTACAGATCCATAGATCCTGCTCTTTCATCCAGGCTCTGCACCATTTGGCTTGAAAAGCTTCCTGGGATGTATAGGTGTGTTTGCAGAGCAGGATTTGTCACGGTGCTGAGAGCAGTGGATGAAGACCTGCTAACAGTAAGGCTGTAATGTCCCTTGCTAATGCAGGCTCTGTTGAGGTGTTAGTGCACAATAACTCGCTGACAGCGACCATATAGCAGAATCTCTCTGGTCCCTATACATGACTGGAGGGCTTTGCATGTCAGCTGCATGCACGTGTGTCTGCTTGCCAAAGTCTTACTCGGAAGCTGTCCTGATAAGAAACAAATTCTCTCTTGATGTGGGTCTCGGACCATTATGTGACCTCCAGTTTGCCATCCAGATTTTTTAACTTGAAACACTCTGTGCTTGAGGAACACATCTCAGATGAATGCCAGTCTCTTATTTTAAACCACCATTTTTATTACGCATTTTTCCATTGCTAATTCTCATTTCACTGCAGTATTTGAGTATCTCCTAACCACTCCTGGGCTGCATATATTTTTGCTCAATAAGAGAATGACATCCACATTTCAGATCTTGGTTCACTCATTATTTAGCTTTCTGAAAGCAAATGTAGGGCAATTAAGCCTTTGTGTTGAAATTATGAATTTCAGATCTGGGGTTCTTTCCAAAAGCCAGTAGTGTTTCTCTTATTTTCTCACTCATCTGAGCAAGAATCATTTCAAATGAACCATACAACAGATGTCCTCATTTTTTTTTGTTGTTGTTTTCTTTTAGGTTATTAAATGCAAGGCTGCTGTTGCCTGGGAGGCAGGTAAACCCCTCTCCCTTGAGGAGGTGGAGGTTGCTGCACCAAAAGCTCATGAAGTTCGTATCAAGGTAATAAATTACTAGCTGTATGCGTTGTATTTTGGGAGACTGAGTATTAAAGCTGAACAGTTTATTTACCAACAGAAGAAATGTTGAATGGATAGCATTATTTCATTAGTATCTCAGCTGGTTTTACAAAGAAGAAAATTGCGGTATTTAGATATTCTGTTTATGAAAAATGCTTATTTTCTGCTGGTCTCATGCCACAGAGTGGTCTAAAGATCGTGGCTGGTCTTGGGCATCAATTCCAGTTGTTAGAGACCAGGCTCCCACAAAACATCTGAGCTAGAACACCACTGATCGTGTTTGAAGGGTGGCAGCTTGTGACCCATTGCAGCTGCGTAACACGCTGGATTTTACTTCAGTCGGGCCGTAAGTCACTGGCTGCTGTGCTGTGACTGGTCTCTTGGATTCCCCGTACCCAAGTTTCTGATCTGATTGGGACTTTCCAGTAGCCCGCATCTGCCAAAAAGTATATGTGAAGGTGAAATTTATCTCTGTGGAAAGGGTTTCTGCATGGTGCTTAAGACTTAAACTGGATTTATGCAGTACTGAGAGTTCTGTGTGGTCTCTCTGGTCATTCTACCTTTGAGAGACTAATTTCGAATCTGAGATGCCGACCTACTTTGAGACGACTTGGGAGTACTGATTTCTAGCTTTAGGAAACCAGATGTCATCTTCTGCCCATTTCAGTGTCAGAATTTAGTTGATGGAAATGAGAAAAGATGCACTATCATGACGGTACTTTTTCAAGGTAGGGAAAAGTGCCTTGCCTTGCCGCTCCTGTGCCTTGTCAGAAGTGAAGGTGTGTGGCTGTATCACAAACGCTGCTGGGATTGGCACATTTGTCCCGGCAATTGTTCTGAATTTCTGGCCAAAGGGAAACATTTAGATCTGTGCTACGATTCTGTTCTTCAAGGTGCCTCAGACTATGTATTTCTTCACAGATATTTGCCACTGCTGTCTGTCACACTGATGCCTATACTCTGAGCGGTGCTGATCCCGAAGGATGTTTCCCTGTGATCTTGGGTCATGAAGGGGCAGGAATTGTAGAGAGCGTTGGGGAAGGAGTAACAAAAGTAAAGCCGGGTAAGAAAATGTCTTACAAAAGTTTTCTGCCTTCCTTAAAAGTGTTACTTTACTACAAGGTCAGCTGTCAAACTGAGCCACTGAAATGCTATATTGCAGGAACTAATATAATGTCTTATTCTGTGCTGTATGCCTGTGCAGATTTGTCTTGTCTGTGAGATACAACACTAATCAATTCAATGTGCTCTTGGTTTAATGCGTGAAAGAGCCCAGCGTACCAATTTCTTACTTGAAATTGGATCAAGGTAGTTGGAATAGGTTGGGGTTTGTTTTTTTTTTTAATTATAGTTGTTACCTGTTGGTTTAATTAAAGGGCTTAAAAATATGTAGTCATGTTGTTTGCTGTTGATTTTGAGTTGTTTTGTTTTATAGTAACATTCCTGTTTGTTCTGGAATGATGAACTCATTGGCTGTCTGCTCAGACATGAGGAAAGTGTTTTATCTGGCACTCTCTGTAAACAATGCTACTCTGTACCGTAAATGGTTTTTAATACACAAAGCAGTTTTAAATTAACACGAGCTCATGTAAAAGCCATGAAAACTGAGCAACTTCAGTTTTTTCCTAATGCCTCGCGTGACTTCTAGCCACAGAGTATTTTTTTATTTTCTCTTAGGGGACACTGTTATCCCTCTATACATCCCCCAGTGTGGAGAGTGCAAGTTCTGTAAGAATCCTAAAACAAATCTGTGCCAGAAGATAAGGTCTGTATGCTTTTTATTTTGACACACATTATAGTATTTGTTCAATGTATATCTGTTCTAGTTGCTAAAAGTAATTGACAGAAGTTATCTTTGAAGAATAAATCTCTTGACACATCATTTAATGACTTGGAAAGTACGTGTTTTAGGGAGTCGCTTATGCGCTACTTTCCGTTCTTACTTAAAATTTCTTTTTTGCCCTTCAGTAAATCTGTTTTCATGTATGTGAAGGTGTAAACTGCTAGCTTGTGTCCACAGCGTTGAAAACATAAATGCTCTGACTCCATACTTAATCCTTACTTAAGGGAAGCACTTCAGGGAACTTAGCTCTTTGAAGTCAACACGAAAGCTGGTACCAGGTGGTGCTGAATTATAGAGAGCACTCTTTTTTCCTTAAGACCTGCTTCCCAGCTAAATTTACAGCTCCCATTCTGAAAAAAAAAGTCTCCCAAACCCAAACAAAAACCCTAGTGATGTAATTGACAGGTGGTATTGGAGGGAAGTGTACTGAGGGAGGTGAAGACTGGGGGTGTGGTACCATGGCACAAGCAGTTGTAGCTAACAAGCATTGTACAGGTGTTGGTAGCTAACAAGGTCAGTGTGTTGATAAACTCCCTTTCTTTCAGTGCTTCCATAGAAGAATTAACAGCATGAAGTTTTACGAGTTTAGCATCTAATTTCTGTGAACTCCTGGGTTTATTTAAATGATTAAAAAATAACAGTGCAAGTATGCAACTGAATCTCTGTGCTACTTAACAGATACTGTCTGGTTAGAGTATTTACTGCTTAAGACTCTGACTGTACTTTCCTGTCTTTGCCCTAAGAATTACTCAAGGGAAAGGACTCATGCCTGATGGTACCAGCAGATTCACCTGCAAAGGAAAGCAGATTTACCACTTCATGGGGACTAGCACCTTCTCCGAGTATACTGTGGTGGCCGATATCTCGGTAGCCAAGATAGACCCTGCAGCACCTCTTGATAAAGTGTGCCTGCTGGGTTGTGGCATCTCTACTGGCTATGGAGCTGCTGTTAACACCGCCAAGGTAAAGGCTGTGGTTGCCTCTGGCTTCTCTCTGCAACTGTACCTGAGCCCAAGCACACAGATAGCTTAGGGACTAGAGGAGGATGCTATACGTGATGTACCAAATTTCTGTTTCTTCTTCCTTATCAACTGATGAAGTTTAGCTAGGAATTTCTAACTTCTCCATAAAAGTCAGATCAGGCTAGAAGAACCGGATGCCCTTTAGAGGAAATCCAGGTAGAAGATTCTGCATCCCTTTTGATACCTGCTATATATAAATTACTTTCCAATTCATCTTAATCTTGCTGCAAGTCATTCTGATAGTGTGAAGCTCAGAGTGAGACAGAGCTGGTAGTTGAGTGTGCATGAGTCTAGGGCAGGTTACAGGAGTCAAGTCTTGGGGGGGG
>Ga0065711_1010061_pt1 | contig 10564 bp, 10 predicted proteins | sample Hoacrofraction12_FD_59098 | JGI IMG/M metagenome (GOLD analysis project Ga0065711, IMG submission 59098) | Hoatzin crop microbial communities from Cojedes, Venezuela - Epithelial fraction 12 v2 (version 2) | ecosystem: Host-associated > Birds > Digestive system > Esophagus > Crop | place...
GGCTGGAGAGCGGTCCTGCAGAAAGGATCTGGGGGTGCTGGCCGGCAGCAGGCTCAGCAGGAGCCAGCAGCATGCCCGGGCAGTCCGGAGGGCAAACCCCATCCCGGGGTGCATCAGGCACAGCATCACCGGCCGGGAAAAAGAGGGGATCACCCTGCTGCAGTCAGCGTTGGTGCGGCCTCACCTCGAGGGCTGTGGGCAGTTCTGGGCCCCACCATTTAAGAAGGATGAGAAGGTCCTTGAGTGTGTCCAGAGGAGGGCAACAAGGCTGGTGAGATGGCTGGAAGGAACGTCCTGTGAGGGTTGGCTGAGGACTCTGGACTTGTGTAGTTTGGAGAGAAGGGGGCTGAGGGGCGACCTCATTGCTCTCTGCAGCTTCGTGAGGAGGGGACGTGGGGCAGGAGCTGCTGAGCTCTTCTCTCTGGAACCCAGTGACAGGATGCGTGGGAATGGTTCAAAGCTGCACCAGGGGAGGTTCAGACTGGACACTGGGAAGCATTTCTTTACCGAGAGGGTGGTCAAACCCTGGAAGAGGCTTCCCAGAGAGGTGGTCGATGCCCCAAGCCTGTCTATTGCAGAGGCATTTGGACAATGCCCTTAATAACATCCTTTAACTTCTGGTCAGCCCTGAAGTGGTCAGGCAGTTGGACCAGATGATCACTGCAGGTGCTTTCCAACTGAATAATTCTATTCTATTCTATTCTATTCTATTCTATTCTATTCTATTCTATTCTATTCTATTCTATTCTTAGAATAAGCAAAAAAAGCAAGGTCAACAGTGATTTTCCAGGTTTTGTCAAGAAAGTCAGCATGCAGCCAGGACACCCACACAGCAACTTAAGAGCTGGGAAATGCTCTTGGTACCACAACACATATGTAATAGAATTGTTTGTAAGCTTGCAGGTTTTTTATAAGACATTGTAAAACAAGCTAATAGGTGTTGCAGGCTAAAAAGGTACTTTATTTCTGTATAAAATATGAATGACAAGATACTGGATAGCATGTATTATTCCCTACTACATTATTTTATATATTCATAGCACATGAAGGAGAAGAAGGTGACCGGCACAGGCAATGTAGGTGAATATTGCCCCTTACTCAGCACTTGTCAGACTGCATGTAGAATGTTGCATTCAGTTTGGGGCCCAACAGTACAAGCAAGATACTGATAAACTGGAGCGAGTTCAGCACAGGGAGCTGGGCTTGTTCAGCCTGGAGAAACAGCTTCAAGGGCATCTTGTAGCAGTCTTCCAAAACCTTAGAGGAGCTTACTAAGAAGACAGAGTCAGACTCTTTACTGAGATAAAGCAAGAGAACAAGACAGAATGGTCGTAAATTGCAATAGGGGAAGACCTTACTGAATATAAAAAAAACCAACAGGTTGTCCAGACAAGTTATGGAATCTCTCTTCATGGAGGTTTTCAAGACTGAATTGACTAAAGCCATGAGCAACCTGGTCTGATTTCAGTGTACACCCTGCTTTGAGCAGGAGGTTGGACTAGATGATTCCCTGAGCACTCTCCTAATCTCAACCATCTTGTTACTCCTTGATTTTGACACATAATGTTTGACATTGAAAAACAAAAGAAATTCAAAAATCCAAGTCAATTATTTAAAAACTGAAACAAAATTACTTACATTGACATATATATAGTTCCAGATCTTTAGTGCAAAATATGTACTATGAATAGATGCAGTAGTGCATATATTGCTTTCACAAATAAGTACATGGGAAGCACTTCACATGCACATTCACACAGACATACACCTGTGGAAAATGTGACCTTTTAATAAAGCGCATTCCCTGAAATCTTACATAGTACTACTAGTAATAATACATTTTATTTTTATAATATATTTATTTTTTGGATTTCAAAGTACTTGGAGGATGATATAACAAACATAGAGTTAATTCTGAACTGGCTGGTGTCTCTTAGTCTTTGATGAGTTTGATTTGGCAGCTCTGGGGATAAAAAATGAATGTGTACATCCTGAATAAGCAACATGCCTGGGAATTCAGTTCATTTTACTGAGCTGTTGGTTAGCAGAAGACCACATGGCCCCAAACTGTTAAAAATTCTCTTGTTTTGCACTGTGTGTTTGTTCTGGAATATTATAGTGGAAATTTAAGTAGCAACTTACTGCCAAACACATCCCTCTCTAGTTTCAGCAGTCTTCACCAAGCTTTGTACCTCCTCCTAATCCCTTGTCAGGCAGAAGTGCTAAGCGACCCAGCAGGGCTCAGAGCCTTTTCCTTTTCCTTCTGCGTGCCTCTGCCCAAGTTATGAGCTAGATCTCGCTCACCAGCCCTGAGGCTGCCGTAAACATCCAGTCAGTAGCTCTCCCCATCTGCGTAAGCAGTAACTAGACCTGGCAGCAACACGTGCTCTGTCACCACATTCATGGCTCCTTCCCATTCAGAGGCGCAGCGTGTTGCAATCCTAGCTCTAGCTGTCGTGTCCTTTGGGGCAGGTGAAAGGAGAACATGCTGTGAGTACTCACAGAGTCGCAGGCACATACTCAGCTACCTCACTGAGCTCCCCGCTGTTCAGCTGTTCTACCACGCAGCTCAACAGACAGGCTGGCCAGAAATTCCTGCACACAGACCCCTCTCAAATACAGCATCGGAACCGGTCTGAGAAAAGAAATGCGGGAAGGAGCTAAAAGTCAACAAAATGTGTTACTGCACAAGGCCAAACTGAGCAGAGTATAAGCTCTGTGTGATGGGAAATTAGAAAAGGACAATGAGTAAAATACTGAGAAAACTGCTTTTGAAGTATTTATCCTTGAATCTAGATGTCAGCTGTTATCAAAATCTCATCACCATTATTTTGTTGTTTACATGTGGAGAAGAAAAATTTTGCAGCTGCAGGGTGCCGTTACAGACTGTATTTGTTCATAAGGGTGAGGGGCCACGTGACAGATACTGTGATATGAATGATATTCCCTCCTAAAATCTTATTAAGTGGAGAATGCTGAGAGCATGGGATAGCTGCCTTTCGGCTGAGTGATTAATATACCTGAAAAGTAAAATGAATGTGTTGTACTTGCTTTATTCATGTTAAATAAGGAATTCTCAGAGCTTATCTTTCAATAAATAGGAGTCATGTGAGTGCGTCATGCTGACATACACAAAACCCATGCTATCCTTAGAGGTTCTGGTTAATGAGAGGAACAGATCTGCAGGGGAGAGTGCCAGCCCTGCTAATAACAGCAGGACACATGCAGACATTTTCAGCACTTTAACTGAATACTAATTGCAAACATTTGTGTTTTTTTTGTTATAACTGATGTTCACAAAACTTTTAGACTTATAATTAGATTGTAGTGTCTTTGGTCTAGAGTTCATAGTTACTTTGTCTACAAAAGAACCTTGCACCATTTTGAGGCTTGAGGGAATAAGGAATTTTCCTTGTGACCTAGCTAAGGCTACAGCACAGCTAACTCCTCTGCTTTTCACTTTTATCTCTCTTCATCCAAAATTAATTTCATCATGATGTGATGAAAAACTACTTATGAAGAAGCTAACTGTTGATTAATTTACATTTTCATACATTAAATGTTGCAAGTACAGCATATGTGTGCTTTATGATTTCCTAACAAATTATTTTGTGGTTTCTTACTTTTAGTTTACAGTCCCAGATGATACTCTGCACAGACTTGGCTGTCATAGTGTATTAAAGATTTTATTATTTGAAGGAGTTCTGCAAGGAAAATGAGTATGGTACTAAGACAAGGATATGAAAACAGAGATTCTGGGTTATATCACAGTATCCTGTCTTCAGCAGTGGCCAGCAACGGATGCTGAAGCTGAGAACAGGATGAGCCAATGTGATGCTTCCCCAGAATACTCCCTCCTTCTCCAGCAGCTGTAGTTAAGGACATCTAATGATCCCAAACAGTTCTATAAAATCTGTCACAGGGAGTCAAAGGGATTAAATTCAAACATCTGTATCTATTGATTGTCAGCCGGTGCAGCTGGTTTCGCTGCAGACTTTCTGTTGCTGTCAGGGCTGGTGCTTTCTGCAGGCTGATCTCTGTGTGCTCAAAGATCACATGGCCGAGGCAGCCATTCTTTATATGTTTTATTTCAAAGCTGTCCCTAGATAGTAAGAATTACATGCACAAACCAGATTGAGAGTCACGTGTCCTTTGTGACCACTCGAACCCACTGATTTTGGAGTGACTCCTGTCACTGACATGAAATAGGCTGCAGGTTCCACGTTGGTCCAACAGGCAGTGCCAGGGAAGGCGCAGCAGTGACAGCAGCACGCAGAGCGGGACGGCCGCGCGGGCTTTGTTCTGCTTCCTTTCTCTGTACCTACCACCTCACTTGGCAGTAAGAAGGACTCTGGCCTTTACCATTTCTTTTTCTGAATGTTCAATTTAACTGACAAAAAAAGGACCTCTAGAAATAAAGCATTCTTCTACTACAGTAGAATGAGACTTTCAGAATCAGAGAGTGAAACATGGAGATAGATAATTGTTGCATTTTCAAACCAAATGTAGGTGTTTGAAAGGCATGGCCAAACTGAGCATTACTGAGTAAATAAGAAAAGCTACAGTGTGAGGAAAAATAGATTACTACTCTTCACTTTGTGAAAAGCGTCAAAGCGTACTTCACATCAAACCAACGGAAACACGAAAAACAAATGAAGTGGAGATACTCTGAGCTTGTTTTTGGAGGAACTGGAGTATTTCTCATCACATTTTTTCTTATAATTCTATGGTTGCGTGTTTGTCATTTCTGTGACTCTAAGGAAGTAACGGAAACATTAGATTTGTTGGGCATTTCATTTTTACTATGATGTAAGTTGTGTTGCTCTATATTTTGAAATATCCTGAGCTTTTTGGGATCACTACCTGGAGACATATAAACCAACACCCTGACAACGAAATGTAACACCATGTAAATCTTGCCTCTTCTGCAGTTTTACAACATTTTAAACTCACCTGAGTTCAATGAATGCATTCTAATACTTGCCCTATTTTGAACAAGTGTAGGCCACAAGTCAACCTAAGCTGGAGCAACACATAATTTCTAAATTCAGTTGGTTAAATCGAAGATGGGAAAATGTCAGTAAAATCAGCCATTAAATAGTTTAGATTTTTCATAATTAAATACAAAAATTTAATGTGATCCAACATAGATCATATATGAAGAAACCATTCTCTCAACAAGGAATGGGTCCCATCTGCAAAGCTGAGACCACAATCTGCCTCTATATCCAAGTTTTCCAAATGTTCTGGTATAGTAGGGCTTTAGATTACAACTCAAGCTCATGTTTGATATAAACATTCACACTTAATTTCATACACCTCTGAACACAGACACAGGGATTGTTGGTGAAGTAAAGAGAGGGGTCAGCAGCATCACCACCACGGACTTTTGGAGGGCAGACTTTGGTCTGTCTAGGACGCTGGTTGAGAGGGTCCCTTGGGAAAGAGTGCTAAAGGACAAAAGGGTCCAGGCAGGCTGGACATTCTTGAATGAGGAAGCCTTAAAGGCACAGGAGCAGGCTGGCCCCATGTGCTGCAAGACAAACCCGTGGGGAAGGCAACCAGCCTGGCTGAACAGGGGGCTCTTGCTAGGACTCAGGACAAAAAGGAGGGTCTACCACCTATGGAAGAAAGGGCAGGCGACTCAAAAGGAGCACGGGGGTCTCGTTAGGTCGTGCACAGAGGAGCTTAGAAAGGCAAAAGCCCAGCTAGAACTCAGGCTGGCCACTGTTGTAAGGGACAACAAAAAAATGTTTTTACAAATACATCCACAACAAAAAGAGGGCCAAGGAAAATGTCCACCCCTTATTGGATGCGAGGGGGAATATTGCTACCAAGGATGAGGAAAAGGCTGAGGTACTTAATGCCTTCTTTGCCTCAGTCTTTAATAGTCAGACTGGTTATTCCAAGGGTAGTCAGCACCCAGTGCTGGAAGACAGGGATGGAGAGCAGAATAAACCTCCCATAATCCGTGAGGAAGCAGTTAATGACCTGCTATGCCACCTGGACACTCACACATCTATGAAGCTGGATGGGATCCACCCAAGAGTGCTGAGGGAGCTGGCAGAGGAGCTGGCCAAGCCAATCTCCATCATCTATCAGCAGTCCTGGCTAACAGGGGAGGGTGACCAGGTGACTGAAGGATCGCCAGTGTAACACCATCTACAAGGAGGGCCGGAAGGAGGATCCTGGGAGCTACAGGCCTGTCAGCCTGACTTCGGTGCCGGGCAAGAGTATGGAGGGGTTCATCTTGAGTGCGCTCACCGGCATGTGAAGGACAACGAGGGGACATGTGCAGGCCCAGCCAGCATGGGTTCCTGAAAGGCAGGTGCTGCTTGACCAACCTGATCTTCTTCTATGACCAGGTGACGCGCCTAGTGGATGAGGGAAAGGCTGTGGACATTGTCTGTCTGGACTTTGTGAAACTGATCCCCACAGCATCCTCCTGGAGAAACTAGCTGCTCATGGTTTGGATGGGTGTACTCTTTGCTGGATAAAGAACTGGCTGAATGGCCGAGCACAGAGAGTGGTGGTGAATGGAGTTAAATCCAGCTAGCGGCTTGTCACGAGTGGTGTCCCCCAGGGCTCAGTGTTGGGTCTGGACTTGTTTAACATCTTTATCAATGATCTGGATGAGGGGATTGAGTGCTCCCTCAGTAAGTTTGCAGATGACACCAAGCTGGGCAGGAGAGTTGATGTGATTGAGAGTAGGAAGGCTCTGCAGAGGGATCTGGACATACTGGATCGATGGGCCAAGACCAACTGTATGAGGTTCAAAAAGGCCAAATGCTGGGTCCTGCACTTGGGTCACAACAACCCCTACAACACTATGAGCTTGAGGAAGGGTGGCTGGAGAGCTGTCTGGTGGAAAAGGACCTTGGGGAGCTCGTCGACAGCCGGCTGAACACTAGCCAGCAGTGTGCCCAGGTGGCCAAGAAGGCCAACAGCAACCTGGCTTGTATCAGTAGTGTGGTCAGCAGGAGTAGGGAGGTGATCGTGCCCGTGTACTCAGCGCTGGTGAGGCTGCACCTTGAGTACTGTGTTCAGCTTTGGGCCTCTCACTACAAGCAGGACATTGAGGTGCTGGAGCACGTCCAGGGAAGAGCAACGAGGCTGGTGGGGGGTCTAGAGAACAAGTCTTGCAAGAAGTGGCTGAGGGAGCTGGGGCTGTTTAGTCTGGAGAAGATGAGCCTGAGGGGGGATCTTATCGCTCTCTACAGCTACCTGAAAGGAGGTTGTAGTGAGGTGGGTGTTGGTCTCTTCTCCCAGGTAACTAGCAATATGACAAGAGGCAATGGCTCCAGATTGCATCAGGGGAGGTTTAGACTGGATATTAGGAAAAATTTCTTCACTGAAAGAGTGGTCAGGCATTGGAACAGGCTGGAACAGGCTGCCCAGGGAGGTGGTGGAGTCACCATCCTTGGAGACATTAAAAAAATGTGTAGACATGGCACTTCAGGACATGTTTTAGCAGGCATGGTGGTGATGGGTTGGCGGTTGGACTCGATGATCTTCAAGGTCTTTTCCAACCTTAATGATTCTATGAATCCATTCTATGATTCTGTGATTCAGTTTACTTGGCCGCACTTGGTGTTTAAATGTACTTATTTACAGTATTTTAAGTGGGTTTTACAATAATAAGTGTTCTTGAGGAAGGTTGATTATACACTAGTCACAACAGAACCTGAAACAATGGCCAGCAAGAACAGAATGTTCAGAACCATTAGGTCGGTCTCAGTACATTTTCAGACTCATGTGATTTGTTGCTAACCTCAAAGACACTTATGGATTTTTGAACATGAAGTGGTATCAGTCCCCTCATTTTAAGAGTAAAAACATTTTTTAAACTAGTGTTTTAAAAGACCATAATTTTGATGCCAAATTGCAATGTCCTTATTTTCAGATGTACTGAGCAACCGCAACTCAAGACAAATTCAGAAGAAGCTTGCTCAAAAAGAGCACGAAAGATGCCCTTAAAATCACTGCACTCAGAATAAATTTGTTTACTATTGTTTAGAACTGGCCTTCTAAAATTAGCCCATAGGATTCAGATTTTCAACTCAGCCAAGTTAGCAACGCAACATAGAAAACCTTTTCTTTTTAAGCTATATGAGACACATTGATTTGGAACAGAAAGCGCTCAGCGACTTCCAAAATGCAAACGGTCTGTTGACTTATGTCTTTATTCACCATATTATTCAGATCGTTCACTGAAAGCATAACGGTCTTGATCCTGTAGTAGAGTACACAGTAAGATTATATGGTACAGTATGCATATATGTAAGCACAACTAAAAACTCTGAGTACCTAGAGAATCTGGAGATCACTATGTATGAATCCACAGAAGAAAATGTATCACCAATTTATTAGTATTCAATTTCTAAGAATTCATTTCTTTGGTAGAAATCAATATATAGTAGATTAAAAAAATAAAGCAGTTTTGTCAATTATTTAGACATTTGTAAATGTAAAGTTAGCCCATGACTAAACATTCGTGGGATTAGACCAAGTGTTAACTTAACTCAAAAGCTCCCTAAGAGATAGTGAGAGAAAGTAGAAAGAAATTATTAGTTTTATTGAGCAGAGACAAAAAACAGATTTCGTATTAAGGACTGTAGTGTAGATGAATTGGAAAGGGACCAGCAATCCAGCAGCAGCATTTGCAAATGAGTTATTTAAGTCAGTCAGCTGAGAGAAGACACTGAAGAAGTTGAGAAGTCTTCCACCCTACTATGTGAATAGTCACTAAAATGGCAAATACTATGACTAATGACATAATACTAACGACAAATTACTGTCTTGAAGAAAAAATCCTTTATAAATACATGTTATGGGATTCTAAATTAGCTCTTTGATAGTCTCAAAACATGGAACTGGTCATTACTCCAAACAGTGCAAAAACAGCTCTGTTCAGTCTGCAATATGACAGAAAAATGACTGAGATGTTAGGAAATACATGGAAGAGGATGAAAAATAATTCTGGAGAAATCAGGCATAGCTCTGTGCCATTGCCTTTTCTACAATGTCAACTGTGGGCCACCTCAGTCCAAAGAAGGGTGTTCTGGAATTCGAGTCTCGAGAGTGGCAATGGAAGCAGGACCAATTCTCAGAGGAATAATGACTGAAAAGTTTGGAACAGTTTATCTCAGAAGATGAATAAAGACTGTGATAAAAGTATAAAACAATGAAACATTGTTCAGAAGCTAGAACAGGACTGTTGCGCATACCAGTAACAAGACAGAATTAAACTCCAACTGAAAATCTGCAGAACCAAAGATGGCAAACAGTTCTTCACGCAATACTGTGACTGTGGAACTTGCAGACATACTGCACCCCTGAAGTCAAGGGTTTTGTAAAGTTTAGACAGAGGCTGCAATTTAATTGAAATTCACAGAAATACCTGGTACTGACAGCTACGGTTGAGGGTGCCACACTTCGAGTACTGTGTTCAGTTTTGGGCCCCTCATTGCAAGAAGGACATTGAGGTGCTGGAGCATGTCCAGAGAAGGGCAACAAAGCTGGTGAAGGGTCTAGAGAACAAGTCTTGTGAGAAGCGGCTGGGGGAACTGGGGCTGTTTAGTCTGGAGAACAGGAGGCTGAGGGGGGACCTCATTGCTCTCTACAACTACCTGAAAGGAGGTTCTGGTGAGGCAGGTGTTGGTCTCTTCTCCCAAGTAACAAGCGATGGAGAGGAAATGGCCTCAAGTTGCATTAGGGGAGGTTTAGGTTGGATATAAGCAAAAATTTCCTCACTGAAAGGGTTGCCAAGTACTGGAACAGGCTGCCCAGGAAAGTGGTGGAGTCCCCATCCCTGGAGGTGTTCAAAAAAACATGCAGGCATGGTGCTTAGGGGCATGGTATAGTGGTGGACTTGGCAGCGCTGGGTTAACGGTTGGACTTGATGATCTTCAAGGGCTTTTCCAACTTTAATGATTCTGTGACTCTGCTGCAGTGGGTGTTGGTCTAGATGACCTTTGAAGGTCCCTTCCAGCCCCAACTATTCTACGGGTCTAAACCGGCACACTTCAGGATTTACACCAAGACACAACTGGGTTTCTAATGAGGGCAAATTACTCAACATCTGCCTGCTCTTGGACTTTTTGCATCCTTTTCTGTGAAACGTCTGATATTGACTGCGCAGAGAAACTGGATTAGACCAGACGTACGGTTCTGACGAACTTTTAGCAAATTCCTGCCTTTTTGTCTTGACGGGTTAGGGTCAGCGGCAGTTTACAGCGGGCCTGCAAGGCCAGGGCCTGGCGTTGCTCCCGCTGGAATCGAGGAGCTCGGGGCTGCTGTGGCCGGAGCGGGCCCAGGGGACACAGGCGAGCCCTCACAGACCGGCTGCACAGCGCAGCTTCGTGCCTCGTTCCCTGTGCGAGAGCAGAAAGCCCCCAGAACCAACGCCAAGCGCGGGGATCGAAGGGGACGGCTGCCGAGCGAAATCCGCAGTTCCACCACCGGGGAAGATTCAAGTCCCTCACGTCGAAACCACCAGCCAGGGCAGCGGGACCGGCGTTTCTGAGGGGCTCGCCTGGCTTTATCGGGCGCGTTCCCGCCACAC
>Ga0065711_1010419_pt1 | contig 10564 bp, 3 predicted proteins | sample Hoacrofraction12_FD_59098 | JGI IMG/M metagenome (GOLD analysis project Ga0065711, IMG submission 59098) | Hoatzin crop microbial communities from Cojedes, Venezuela - Epithelial fraction 12 v2 (version 2) | ecosystem: Host-associated > Birds > Digestive system > Esophagus > Crop | place...
CTGCCCTAGGTACTTGCCCATGCTGTCCCACACACCCAGCCACTCACAGCTATCCAGCCCCGGGGCAGGTCTCTGCACGATGTTCTTAACTGCTTGCTTAACCCTAAACAAAACCTGAAGCCCATTCAGGAGGCAGAACAATAGAAACCCGCTGGCCTCAGCATCCCACGGGTACTCGAAATTCTCAAAAGCCATTAGGACTGGCCTGAAGGAGAGAGGGGGGGCGAAAGAGTGGGGGAAGGTATCCCCTCCAGTTTTCCCCGCAGATTGTGTTTGATTATTAACAAATTCTAAGACATAGGATCCGAGGTACGGAAATGACCACAGTGCCGCATGCGAATACAAGCCTAATTTCATGCACAGTGATGTTATCATGTCATAAGTCGATATTGTACAGTACAGCAAAATTATCATCCTGATCTTTTTCCCAGCGATGATGAACAGCACGGCACTGAATACATACTGCAAATAAGGATTCAAAAACCACAACCATCTGATCAAAGTCAGCAACATTTTTACCAGCGACTATTTAACACAGAAAAAGGCGTATAACAAAATTTAAGCAGTTTTAACACCTGCTGCTCAGCCCTGCCGTTATCTCCGCCCCACACCTGGGCACCAATGCAATGTTTTGGTTTCGGCTGCAGCCGGCAACAAAAGTGCCACGCGGCCGCCCCTCCCCCTGCCGCAGTGCGGAGGAGAATGGAAAGTAAACAGGCAGAAAACCGGTGGGTCGGGATAAGGGCAGTTTAACAGAACAGCAAACAGAGGGAACAGTAACAACAATTATACAGATAAGGAGAAAATACTACACAAACTCGCACAACAGACCCTCTCTCCCGGACAGGACTGGCGCCGCGCGCTCCTGGGCTGCGAGTGAGTCCCCGCCACGCTGCCCCCCCCACCGGAACCCAGCATGACGGCACATGGTATGGAATACCCTGTTCTGTTTCGCCAGGTTTGGTTTAGGTCAGCCCACCCGGCTGTGCTCCTTCCTGGATTCTGGTGAAAATTAACCCTGTCCTGGCCAAACCCAGGACTAATATTTACTACCTTTATGATATGTGTAATATTTTATTTAAGAGCAAAAGTGAAATATGGAGGCTATATATACACAACCGTAACAATCAGAAGGTATGGCCAGACATTAATCATCTGATTATCTTTCAGCAATAAATAACTGCTATGCAATAATTGGACCTGTGTGAAGGACTTTGGCCATTTATTGCCACTGTGACAGAGTGATTAATAATGAAAAGAACATTGTGAAGTTGCAGAAAAGTGGCTATCTCTATTTCCTTTTTCCTTGCTGACAGAAGCAGTGAAAGTCAGAGGCCAGGAGGAGCAGGCAGCTGACCATGAGAACAGCAGGCAGCTCCAGACATGAGAACTTGCTCCTGGAAACTCTTGAAGGTCCTCCATAGTTGAGTGTCCCCAGTCATAGAGTCATGATGTTCTCCTTTGGACTTGGACTGATGAGTTTTATGAGGTAGAGATCATCTTCCAGATAGGTTGACAGCTTGATCTTTACTAGTTGGTGAATCACTTCTAGTTATTGCTCACTGATTGGTTGCTGCAAGATGCTAAGCAAATATTTTTGTATAACTTTGGTTCTTCAATACCTACCACTTAATTTATTTCCTATTTTTTTCCTGTAACACCTGCCTAGTTGTGCTTTATCTAGCAGAAGTTGTATCTCCAACAACTACACAACAACATATTGAAGGCCACTCTGTGGGCCTCTTACATCAGCCTTGTCACTCAAGTGGTGCCAACTCAGTGAGATAAGACATTTCATTCTTGTGACTTAAGGGAGCACTGATATCCACTCGCACTTGTTCAGCTGCCTGACCAAATATCGTCCGGGAGTCCACAGTTTCTTACAGAGCTGCCACATAATTAAATTGTTTTAATCCATCTAGCTGACATTCAGTTGCCATCTATTTCTACCTCTGGAATTATTTTATCTCTTTGTGTTACATCCTTGCCTTTGGTTGCAGTTTGGCCAGGGCCACACTGTCACTCTATGGCCCCTCCCCCCACTGGAGGTGAAGAACGGAAAGAAAAAGGCAAAAACTCGTGGGTAGGGATAAGGGTAGTTTAACAGAACAGCAAAGGAAGGGAACAGTAACAACAATAACACTGATAAGGAGAATGCACAAAACAAACAGCGAAATGCACAGAGCAACTCTCACCACCCGATGTCCCGTGCGCTCCTCAGCCGCATTTAACTTCCCCCCCTGGCCAGCTCCCCATCTGGAACCCAGCATGACAGCACATGGTATTGAATACCCTGTTTGATTTGGCCAGGTTGGATCAGTCTGCCTGGCTGTGTCCCTTCTTGGCTTCTGGTGAAAATTAACCCTGTCCTGGCCAAACCCAGGACACCTCTCAGTATACAATTCTCCTTGTTTCACATACTTTTCCCTTTCAGATGATTACAGCTCCTAGGCTTTCTGGTCCTCGTATGACATATTTCTGACCATGCTTAGAAGCCATGTAAAATCAGCTCACCTTAAACAACCTTAAGCTTCTTTATGTAATTTGGTCAGGCAGAAGAAGTGCTAGAAATAACATGAAGTCTCACATATTGTAAATAAGCAGATGACAACAAAAAGGAACTATTGTTTAAATTGCCTATCAGCAGCAGACAACTATTTGAGTATCCTCGTTTAGAACAATGCTAGTTTAAACTGACTTTGGTACTGATATGCGCTTTATTTGACTTTGCGTTCAAAAGGAGTATGATCATGTACATAGTCAGTAAACATATGTAAGAAGTAGCTCTTATTTCATAATTATGAATTAGTCTTTAAAGGAAATAAAGATCTTTAAATTTTGAGTGAGATAAAGCCACATTGACCAAGACCAGTTCATATCTGACTATTCAGTAGATTTTTCCACAATGTGGTTAATTTGTGTCAAGTTTAACACTTCTTACTGCAGCAACAGTACTTTATTGAAAAGATGTTTTGGGGGCAGAAAAAGATACTGGGGGGATTTTTTCTTTTTTTTTTTTTTTTAATTTCTGATTAAATCAGTCATGCTTTTCATAAACATATCAGCTGCAGCTAAACCTTTTCAAATAAAATTATTACTACATCTATGACAATGTTTCTGTTTGATCATAGCGAGAAATTGGAAAAACCAATATCATGCAGAAATGCTGCTTATTATATGGGAAACCCACCTTTAGATCCATAGATCACCTCACTCAGAACCATGACTCTTGTTGAATAAGACAACAAGACAACGTGGGTCCAAAATATTGAGTGTATTCCTGTTACATGAAAACACTTTGAAATATCTTAAGTTTTTCACTAAAAACACTTTTTTTTTTTTTAAATTACAAAAAATTATCTCAGCATGGAAAACCATTTTCCATTCAGGTCTACTTATAATTGATTGATCTAAGGGCTATCACACTTCTGAACTACCAAATATCCAACCTGCAAAACAGCTGGCATCCACCGCTTCTGACAATGTCATTTATCTTCAAATAAGCTTCACTGCTGTTCTAGGCAGATCATCTTTTTTTTTGCAGACACAGTTCACCATCATCTTCAAACAACTTTAGTTTTTCTGTTTAAGAATGCAGACTGAGATTACACTTCACATCATATTTCATATGCACATCAGTTCTCATAAGAATCGTGTTCCACTAAGAAGAAAGCAATCTTTGAACTTATTCCTGCAAAATTGCTATTGTCTGGGGAAAGATGTGTTAGAAGGAATTTCATAAGAGCTAAAACTAAACTTCAGAAGTTTTATATTCTTCTTCGCTCTCCTTTTTGGTCATAACAGTTCCATTCCTGAAGAGTTGAAAAGATTTTTTTTCTTTATCATTTTCTTTAGCTAAGGAAAAATGAATAATTATCCAAAGGATTACAATGGTGTATACCATAAATGCTTTTCCATCTTGTTGTTTCTGATCACAGATAAAGTTGAAATCTCTTGGGATCACAGGCAATTTTCTTGTTAAAAATCATTCTATAAAAGGAAGAAAAAAGAAACATTGTTTATTACTCTGTGTAGCTGATCCTTTTATAAATCAGCACATACAAATTGGCACCAAAGAAACAGACACCAGTGGACGGTACTTATTGCTAACTGAGAGAGGGATCAGTTTAAACTGAGACTGACAATTGAAGTCACCTAAAAATATGAGGTGGTGTCTGTAGTCAACAGTGATCTGAGCCCCATTTCACTTGCGTAAACATGGGTGTTTTGTACTACCTAAGATGCCATAGCAGTTTGTCACATAGGAGTGGAGATAAGACGCATCCTAGAGAAGTTGTGTGCTCTGTGGAGTGGTAGTTACTCTAATAAGACATATGAAATGACACTACATGCCTCTCAGATGGCCAAATGTACACAATTACTGCGAACTGAATAGCATTGCAGATCCCTCTTGCTATATCAAAATAGATCTCCATCATTTATAAAGGAGCTCTGCTCACTTTAGACTTCTAGATTTCACAGACAAATACATCTTCATTTCTGAGTCTGGAGCTAATTCCAACTCTTAACCAAAGGGTGAGCTGAACTGTGTAATTAACTTCAAATACGCACATTATATGGACACAAAATATTTTGCAACTGAATAGTATATTTTCATATTTAAATACTTTAAAGAAAAATCAATGTTTAAATACTAGAGTGTCATTTGAGCTGCCTGAAGGCTCAAAAAAACCCAGTGGCTCTTTAAAGAAAAAAACAATAAATATAAGGAACTAGGATAATGAAAAAGAACAGCAATCAGGTTTGCAGTGTACATAGTGCCAAGTAGGAGCAACAGGGAATACACTCTGAAAGTCGGGAGACTGCAATGGTATGAAAACTTTAATGTCCTGTAAAAATTGCGCTAACCTATAAATTTATTTAAAAACGGGACCATATTACATGTTTCATTTCAGAATGGAAAATAAAAGTAGCAAATAATTTCTGTATAAATGAGAAAGAGAAAATATACAGAAATAAAAAATTACAGGCTATTATCTTTTGACTACGATAAGAAATACCAAGTATTATGATGGCTAAATCTAGAGAAACTGAATTACTTTGAAAAAGTGTTTTTTCATAAATAATTAGCAGTGGCAATTTACAAATATCCTTTCATAGAAGTTCAATTTTTTTTTTCATTATATTTGTGTTTGAAAATAATAAATTTGTTTAAAAGCAGTTTATGAATTCTTATTGAACACAGATTTTTGTTTTGTTTTGTTTTGTTTTATTTCTTTGTTTAGAGGTCTTGATAGTACATTCTGAATATCAGGCCTTTTTTTAAATGATTTTGCTTATGCAATGGTACTGTATTTAAGTAGTGCCTATTGTAATCATAGTCATAAATTTTTTTCTTCAAGCTGATCTCTCTTCAGGGGAAACTTCATCTAAAACTTGTTTTAATCAATGAACAAAGTCCCAGTAATATCAGCATGGCTTAAATGGAGCATTAGAAATCAAAATCTCCACAATTTTAGCAATAACTCTGCAGATATCAGTAAGAAAATAAATAATAAAACTGTAATTTAATTCTTCACTTTAAAGATTAATTTCATTTTATCCCTGACTCTTTCACTTGTAGGTGGAACCTACACTGGTTAAAATTAAAAATACAGAGGATTACCACCTAATGAGATTTGTGTGACATAGTCTATATCCTACTTGGTGTTTTATATTTTTACCTATCTTGTGAAAACTAGAAAAAAGAAAATAACATATCTCTATTTTTAAGCATTTCTGTTAAGCTAATTCTCCATAAATATCCCTTAATTTTACTAATGTTAAAGAGTTTCAAAGTGCTACTTACCTCCTGATTCTTCACTCTGAAGTGCCCCTGGATACATATAATACAAATTTCAAGGTCCAATTGCTTCCCTAGGTATAAATTATAAATTTCTGATGAGTAATTTCATTGTATAGATACAGGCTAGTCCTGAATTAAATTGTACATCTACAGATGACCTATACGAATCCTTCTACCATTTGTGACTTCTATGTCATTGACCTTCCAGCAAACTTTCCCTCTCTCTTCTACGTATAATCTGCTTATTATTATGTAACTCCCTACTTGGTATTATGGTATTCTTCAGCTGTGTTCCTCTTGTATGTCTGTAGTGAGGTTATGAGAGAGACATACAACTTTGAAGACCTCCAGAGGGTGATTTAATCCACCTAAATTAGTACTTCAGCTGTCAGCAAGTTAAACCTGCCCAGAACTTTTTTCTGGCACTGAGGCCAACAGCCCATATCTGTACTGTTAAACTGCCTTCACCTCAGAAACAATTTGGCAGCATCCAAACTGAGCATAGAAGATGATCCTGTCCCATAGCAGCTTCTGAGCTATGCCCAGGAATTGCCAGGGAGAGTGTCAGTTGTTCTAGTCCAAAACCATGCTAGGGTTTGTTCCATTTTTGCCCAAAATATAGATGACTGAATTACCTTTCCCAGAAATGTTCCCCTGCTCTGCTAATGTAATAACATAGCTGATCTAAGCCTGAAAGAAAAGACTTATATTTTATTGTTTGTTTGCTTGCTTGGGAGATGCCAATGACCAGAGTCTTTTTACTTGGTTGGATGGCGTGTGTGGCAATATATAAAAGCTTGTTCAGTGGCAAGTGCATGGAGGGCAAAACAGGAGAAAGGATATTTTTCTTTAAATAAAATGATTATCATCTGTTTGGGATTAGTCCTTTAAAAGCAGAATCCATATAACTAATTCCTGTTTGTTATCCGATTGTTATTTCCTCCACAGTAGCTGTGTTATCACTTAGTATTATCCCAGAATTCAAGAAGTCCATACTGAAAGCACCAGCTGAAAGAAAAGGTTAGTAATTCCTCCCCACCTCTGAGCATCAATGTTGTTCTTAATGCATAGAGGCAAGCGATAACTCATATCTTGAATGGCAGCAGAAACACATAACTGAAGGGGTTATTCACACTATCTGCTTTGAGCTACTTTAAACATGTAACTGAGATGTGACTGAGATTTGGAAATTAGTTCTAAATTTCCTATGTAGCTTATAGAGTGGAAGAAAATTGCTAGCAGAGGTGTCAGAATACTACAACTGGATGAGTAAAATTACTTGGTATGAACCTTAAAATTTCTAATAAAAGTCAGTAAAAGTCACTAACTTCTAAACTCAGTGTGAAAGGGAGATTTTCTACCAACTTTCAAATATGTCAGTCACATTTTATTAGTCATCCTAACCACTAAAAATATGCTTTTGCTTGCAAAATATGTTTGATACTGACCACTTGTGCAAAAGGAGTGAGTAATGAGAAGAATTATTCATTCGAACTGAAACTACTGATGTCTGTTGCATGGGTGCATTCAAGGGAGAGCCAGAAAATAAATTGGAGAGAGGGCAATGCAGGTCTTTCTTCATTTAGTAATGCTGGCCAAAGCCCTACAGCTTTTGCACCTTCACTTTTGCTGGAGAATGAGAAAATCAGGGGGAACTACCTCAGGAGGATATACATGACGTATCTAAGAAAAATCATATAGGACTAAACTATAATTAAACTTAATGCATTTTATTGTACTGAAATATAGGAGATTTCTGGGTGCTTATCCTCTCCTGGAACAGGATAAGAAATGGCAACACTTCTCCTCTCATTTTAGATTGGTCGCTCAGAGATTTTACGAAAGTACAAATTTTACCCTGGCAAAGACTACAAGATTACAGTAAAACATGATCGTATCCCTTTCCAATGCTGAGAGCCACCTTGGGAGGAATTATCATCCAACACGTTTTCACTGAAGGAGTGATTTGAATATACATTTCAAAATTAGTCCTGAAACTCAGAAATAAATTGATGAAGAGTTCTTGGAGTTCTTCAAAAGATTTTTAAGATTTCCTTCATATAAGAAAAAATTATGATCAGGAGAGGAGAGCACAAGCAGGGACAAAATAGTGCTGAATCATCAGGGACTTAAGAAGTGAAATAAGAATAGTTAATTTTTAAATTACTTTTTCCAGGTATCTATTAGAGATGTTATTTTCTTTACTAAAAATAACTTTTCTGTACTTATTCAACCCACAGCCAAAAAGAGAGAATACAGACAACTATTTGGTTGCATTCTGAGTTTTAATATTTTCCCAAAAATACTTCTTACAAGAATTACTGAAATATTGATTCTAAGAATATTGCTTCAAATGAAACCTATTCATGGTACAGTGATCTTATGGAAAATAGTTTCCAAAATGTTAAATGATCATTTAACAAAACTGAAAAAATAATTTTTTTACACAATCTCATTGGCATTACTGCATTATAGGACAACATCTCTGGGGCAGTTCACACAGCCCAAAACTGGCAAAACCAGTTGTTAAGGTAGAAATGAGGGTAAAAACAGACAGTGAATGAAGCACCCAGAACTCTCTGGAGGGTATGTGCCCAAAGACAAGCTTTGAAGTATGAAATAGGAAGATGACGAATCCACTGGATTAAACAGAAACCAGGGTATTAACAACACACTTTCCAAACAGAGAAGGAAGCAACTTCAAAAGAAATCAGAGGTCAGAGAGCAGCAGCACTCAAACCTAGGTTGACATGAGGAAGAATTTCGTCCCTCTGAGGGTGACAGAGCACTGGAACAGGCTGCCCAGGGAGGTTGTGGAGTCTCCTTCTCTGGAGATATTCAAGACTCGCCTGAACAAGGTCCTCTACAGCCTACTGTAGGTGACCCTGCTTCAGCAGGAGGGTTGGACTAGATGACCCACAGACGTCCCTTCCAACCTCGAACATTCTGTGATTGTAGAAGGCCACTAGGGCACTTTTTGCCCTTTGTGAAGCAATGTTGGCTGTTTCTAATCACCTCCATGTCTTCCATATGTTTTGACATGTCTTCCAGGAGGATCTGTTCAATGGTCTTACCAGGCACGGAGGTAAGGTTGACTGGTTGGTAGTTCCCAGTGCCCTTCTTTTTATCTTTTTTTAAAAATGGTTGTGATTTTTCCCTGTTTCCAGTTACTGGGGACTTTGCTTGACTGCCATGACTTTTTATATATGATGGAGAGTAGCTTAACAACTGCATCAGCCAATTCCCTCAGGACTCTGGGATGCATCTCATCGGGTTCCATGGACTGGTGTATGTTCAGGTTCCTTAGCTGATCTCGAACCTTGTCTTCCCTTTTAATCAGAGAGAGTTCATTCCCACAATCCTTGCCTTGAGGTTCAGGGGCTTGAGAGATGTGGAAAGAGAGATCATCATTGAAAACTGAGGCAAAAAAATTATTGTATATATCTCAGTCTTCTCCATGTTGGTTGTCACTTGTTCTTCTGTCTTATTCAACAAGGAGTAGTACATTTTCTTTAACCTTCCTTTTCTGGCCAAAGTACCTGTAGAAACCCTGCTTATTATTCTTCACATCCCTTACCAAATTCAGCTCAAACTGTACCTTAGTTTTCCTAATCTCATCTCTACACCTCCACGCAGTGTCCCTGTATTCTTCCCAGAATACATGTCCCTGTTCATTTCCTTCATACAATTTGGTTTGACCAAGAGGTTCTTACTCAGTCATGTTGATCTCCTACCTTCCTTGCCCATTTTCTCACACATGGGAACGAAGAGCTCTTGCACTCCAAGAATAATGCCCTTAAAGAGCTGCCAGCTCTGTTCAGCTCATATTCCAGTGAACAGATGAAACAAGATATACTGTTAAAATAACACACACGCAAGATGACAGGAATGTTCTATTTTCTTTCAAGGTTAACTTTTGTTACATAGACATCCTGCTCTTTGTTCTATAGATTTTTTTTCTTTTTTAGCAGAGAAGTACAAAGGGATTAAGCCTCTGACTTGCCTTCAAATCCAGTAATAACACAATAAATCCCCTTGGACTGCTATAGAAATGTAGCATCTAACCTTATCTCGTTAAAAACTGAGCTGTGAAATAGCTGGCATCTGAAAGGCAGCCAAACACTCACATTTTACAAATTATTGGTATTACAAGATATATATCCAAAAATCTTCAAATCGCTCCAAGATCGTAATTTCTCCTTTCAAAGTATAAAGGAACTGAATTTGAATGAAACTAAAATGCAAGATTTTTCTTCATTTACTGAGCAAGCCTGATCTGATGATACCTGTCACTCCAAAACCTAAATATGCTGTTAGAACCAAGCAAGCAAAACAAATTTTACACCAAAAGACTCTTAAAATAAGCTAGCTGACTCTAGTGATGAAGAAAGTGTATTAACAGAATTTTAGTACGCAATGTCTAGTAACTGAAGAAAAATCTGATTCAGTTGCTCAGATTGTGAACATCAGATTTTAAAGAATTACAGAATCACACAGCATCACAGAATGGTAGGGGTTGAAAGGGACCTCTGTGGGTCATCTAGTCCAACCCTCCTGCCAAAGCAGGGTCACCTACAGCAAGCTGCACAGGGCTTGTTCAGCCTGGAGAAGGCTGCGAGGGGACCCTGTAAATGCCTACAAATATCTGAAGGGTGGGTGTCAGGAGGATGGGGCCAAGCTCTTTTCAGTGGTGCCCAGTGACAGGACAAGGGGCAATGGGCACAAACTGAGGCACAGGAAGTTCCGCCTGAACATGAG
>Ga0065711_1050994_pt1 | contig 10564 bp, 6 predicted proteins | sample Hoacrofraction12_FD_59098 | JGI IMG/M metagenome (GOLD analysis project Ga0065711, IMG submission 59098) | Hoatzin crop microbial communities from Cojedes, Venezuela - Epithelial fraction 12 v2 (version 2) | ecosystem: Host-associated > Birds > Digestive system > Esophagus > Crop | place...
TTTTTTTTTTTTTTTTTTTGGAAGCCTGTCCTTTAGCCAAAAAGAGCAGTCAGGGGAGCTGTGGGCATTTGGAGTGGTGTTTGGAGAAACAGGGAGGACCAGTGTAAAGAGTTGACAACTACAGAAAACGTGTGTGATGTGCATTGCAAGACCGATAGAGCATAAACTTGAGTATAGTTGCCTTTCCTGGGACAAGTGAAGGAGTCTGTGTCTGCTACATCCCTTAGGGATTTTGGAATCTCAAACATGGTGATGGTTTTATTTCAGTTTATACCTGAAATAATCAGGTCCATCTTACGTATCTGATTCCATTCCTCTTCCTTTTCCTAGACTGGGCATAATGCCTTTCAGCCAGTATAGAGTGCTATGATTTTTACATCCAAGTCTATTTTAATTTTTTAAGATAGATATTTTAAGAAGGATAGGTCTGATTGTGGCCTTTCAGTACGTAAAGGGGACTTATGAGGAAGATGAGGATAAACTTTTTAGCAAGGCCTGTTGCAGTAGGACAAGGGATAATGGTTTTAAACTAAAAGAGGGTAGATTTAGACTAGATACAAGGAAGAATTTTTTTATTGTGAGGGTGGTGAAACACTTGGAACGATTGCCCAGAGAGGATGTGGATGCCCCATTCCTGGAAACATTCAAGATCAGGTTGGACGGGACTCTGAGCAACCTGATCTAGTGGTAGATGTCCCTGGTCATTGCAGGGGGGGTTGGACTACATGACCTTTAAAGGTCCCCTTCAACCCCAACTATTTTATGATGCTGAATACCTGTAAAGATGAGGTAAGGGAGAGGAAAAAAACTTGTGGAAGAAAACTGTCTGCTTCTCTTGTCAGAACCACAGCAGTCTCCTCCGAGTTCTCAGCTTTGCAAGGCAGCGAGAACTTCAGTTCTGTGTAACTCAGTAGCTTTCTGTTATAACACTGCTGGCCTGATCTTGTCTGTGCGTTCTTAACGATGCTGTAAAGATCGGTCTTTCCCCGTTAACAATAACAGGAAAAGACCTGTTTATTCTGTGTGTGGTGGGTTTTTTTTTTTAGTATTGCAAATGACTGGCCAAACCCGTTAAAACCCTGTTGTGTCAATCACACTGTTCTTAGGAAAGTCAGAGATGCAACCTAGGAAGTCTCTGGAAAGCTGGTTCACTTGCCTGGGGACTGTGGAATTGAAATAGCTGGCAGTTTTCAGTGCTGAGCTACTGAACTGTGTCTTGGATATCTGGTCTGGGAAAGGAGAGGTAGGGGCGGAAATGCAGCAGAAGGGTCAGCAGGGAAGACATGAAAGAGAGGAGCAGCTTGTATGTGTGTCGCTTAAGTGTGGAACAAGAACCAGACCTGGATGGGCTGAAATGCACCCTGAGAAAGTTTGTGGATGACACCACACTGAGGGAGTGGTCACTCCTGTGTAGAGGACAGTGTTACTCAGAGGGACCATGGTGAGCTAGAGGCATGGGAGAGGAGGGGCTGAGGGAACTGCATTGGCCTGGCCTGCAGAAGAGAGAGGATCTAACTGTCGTTTTTGGCTTCCTAAAATAGTAAAATAGAGATGGTGCCAGACCGTTCTCAGAGGTGCACACTGGAAGGATGAGAGTCAAGGGACACAAATGGCAGCAAGGAAATTCTGCCTGAGTACTGGGGCGAGGAGGGTGGCAGGAAACCCCAGTTAATGCAGTGAAGCACTGGAACAGGCTGCACAGGAAGGATATAGAATCTCCACCGTTGGAGATCATCAGAGGTTGACTGGAGAAGGCCCTGAGCAACCTGACCTAATCTTGAAGTTCTGCTTTGAGCAGGAGGCTGGAATATATGACATTCAAAGGTCCCGTCTAACCCAGTTCTGTGATTTGCTTCATGTTAATCTCTCTTTGTTTGCGTGTGGAATTTCCAAGGTTTGAACTGGACAAGGTTTCCTTCTTGGCAATCTGAGATTTGGGTGTTCAGGCTACGGACCTGACAAGGTGGCTTCTCTCAGTGCTGTTGCTGCATGCGTTTTATGTGACTTCTTTCCCTTGTAGAGCAGAAGAGCAGAATTGTCAGACAGGCTAATTCCTATTATTCTTGTACATCCCTTGATGTACATCTTTTCCAAAGCAGTGTCTGTTTATCTAGCTAACTGTTTTCTATTCTCACTGTTTTCAGGTGATAATAAGTTCCTTAATAGAGCTAAATATCACTGAATTATAAGCTTATATGGTGCTAAGTCTACTGTTGTTGCCAGAGCTGTACCTCACTGAAACTGCAGGTCATGTTTAAAGTTTGTTGGACTTTTGAATTCCTACTGATAATGGAGGGGCTGGGGGCAGACTTTGTGTCAAAGGATTCTGGATTTGTGTTTTGGCTCTAGGCAGGGATAGTCCATGTTAAGCCATGACCCTGTTGCCAGAAGTCTGCTGATCACCTTCTCTCGATTTGCCGTCGGCACTCGTACAGGTATGAGCAAGAACAGGCACTGGTGCAAGAGGAGTTGCTCCGGCTGGCCAAAAGAGAAAGGGAAGCAGCCAGTGAGGCCTTGAGTACTGCCCTTCAGCGGGAAAGGAACAACACTAACGAAGAGAGGCAGAGAGTGGCCCAGCTGGTGAGTAGCAAAAAACTCCAGTATGTTTCCATACAGGACAGGCTAAAATCTCTCTGCTTGAGGGGAATCATTAAATGTCACTTGTGTCATGAGCCTAGAAACCTTGATTTAGGCTGAAGCACTCATCGCCTCCCAATTCATCACTTACATTTGGCTTACAGCGTAGCTGGCCAGCTACACTTGCAGTGTGTCACGTGGTGATGCTAAGGGCAAGCTTGCAGGGAAAGGCACAAGCAGTGACTGTGCTGGGGAATGGCTTTACCTGTGGCAGGTCAGTGTAGTGTGTGTATGTGGGGTCACTGTCTAAGCTAGAAAGCACTCTTTTAAACTATCGTGTGTATGAAATGAATGTTTCGAGATATACAGGATCAGATTCTGCTGACCTGATCTGTCCTGACACTTTGCTCTGTTTTTCTAGAGTACAATTGTGCACATACCCAAATTAATAAGAAGTAATAATGATATTTTTCTTTGAGTCTTTTATGATGCTGGTAACAGAAGAACTGCTATAAAACTATCAAGTATTGTCACATTTTGAAGACGGCTTAAGACTGATTTTTAGGGACCGGAAAGCATAAACCCGTTTCATACGCACCACTGACTCCCAAACCAATCTGTTCTTGCCCAGTAGACACATGTATTTTTGGGGACTTCTTGCTGCAGCCTTGCGTATTAGTTGGGCACCTTGGTGCTGCTGAGATACAACCCGCTGGGTTATTGTTATACTGGTGCTGAGAAGAGCAGTGATGGAGGCGGCAGTACAGCGAGAAGAGACGGAGGAGAGCAAAAGGCTTACATTACTACAGTAGACTGGGGTTGTCGTTGGTGCTTAATATTCACATGATACTATTTTATATTTTCTCTTTTAAATACTTACCATTACTATGGCAATGGTGTACTGCCTGTAAACAATGCAGAGTCTTACTGGAACTGCCACTTTTTCCTGACCTGCAGTGGTATGTGGTGTCGGGGTGTGACAGCGAAGTGGGGCTGTGCTTGCCACAGATCAAACTGCCCTTTCATTTAGGCAGTGATGTTGAATTTTTATTGAGAGAACTAGATTAAGAGTAATTCTCCTTGCCTGGTACATACCGAAAGGACGGTTTAGGGAGGGGACAGAATTGAGTAATGATGGTCTTTACTGTATTTCTTCCACCCTACTGCTCTGTTGCATGCACTTGATTTAAATGAAGAATCCTTCTATGAACATATTTTTTCTGTATGTTGAATGCTAACAGGCATGGCTTACCCAGGCATGTGACTTGACTGTGAAGGATTTTGAGGGTATAATATGAAGGCATTTTCTGGGGCTGAATAAATAAAATTTGTAGAATGGCCCTAGTGGTTCAGACAGAAGGTCCCTGTAGCCATAGCCCATCTCTGACTGTGATTCATAGCAGCTGCTTACAGAGAGTGTGAGAACAGAGCAGGTGTGTAGCAGTGTTTCCTGTCTGTATGCCCACACAGCTTCTGCCAGTCTGGGGCTTAGAGGCTTCTTCGACAAGAGGTTGTATTTTCACCTTGGTGGGTAGCAGTGCTTGATGAAATTGTCTTCCATGAATTTGTCCGTTTGTGCTTTTGAACCCATTTATTCTCTTTGACTCCATGATGCTGTTTGTGTGTGGTTGGATTGATGGATGTCTGAGTTTGCTCTCCTGCATATAGCTTGTGAATGGCTGCTACATTGTAGGAAATTTCCTCTTGGCAGGTTGTACCCTAACTGTGGGAAGCTGCAGGGTTGCTGAGCTTCAGAATTGTAATGTCTGAGGCAGGTGACTGCCATTCCTCTGCATAGGACATCTGGGTCAGCAGATACAGTATTAACTCTCTTTCCAGTAGAAAGAGAATATTCTGTTTGTGAATGCAATTAAGGGACTTCTGTAAAGGGTGGGGGAAGAAGCTAGTGGATTTATTGTCCAGTCTAAAAATGTGTCCTGGCTCAGTAGTAGAGCCCTGCCCTCCTGCAGTGAGGTGTAGAGTAATCCTGGAGAAATGTGACTAGCAGAGTCAGGCAATATTTGTGAAGTGTAAAGAGGGCACCTCTAAAATGAATTGGGACCTGACTGCTAATATACAAAACCCGCTCTGTTATCTGAATTAGCTTTTAATCCTGTAGTGTTGCATACCCAGATGTTACATACTTGATGCTCTGCAAAAATCTGATCAGGCTCTCCTTGTGTAACCCATAAAAAAAAAAAAGTGACTATGGAGTGTTAGCCCAGAGTGTGGTGCAAGAATGAGAAACTGTTAAATTTCATTGCCCTTTAACTATCTCTTGATCAGTCATAAATTTAAGATCCTTAAAAATGAAATAGTCTAGCCTGTCCTTGCACAGATGAGGTCAAAGCCGTTGTCTGTTGGCTTCTAGGTGTGTTCCTAAGCAGCAACTGGTTTTGCCAGCCTTTAAAATTATTGGGATCCCTATCAGACTTGCTTTATCTCAGCTACAGTTTCCTTTTGGGCAAGGCTACCTTATTGTATTGACTCCATCCTATTCAGATCATATCTGTCCTTTGTCTTCCGGTATTATTTTCTTCCGTTATTTGGAATAGGGCTTGAATGTTTCTTGCTTGCTCTTCTATGTTTTAGCCCCAGCCTGTGAGGCAAATAGTGGGTGTGAGCTGCTCTTTCATCTCTTCTGTGTCAGTCTGTTCTTTCCAGTGAAAGATAATAGTGGAACTCTAGGTACCTAGTGGTAGTTCAGGTGCAGATTGCACTGGGAATTATCTGCTTAAATTTATAAGGGAACAACTTCCATGGTTTTTGTTGTTGTTGTGACCTACTAGGGAAGCCAGAGTAAAATGACGCAACTCCCTTGAAAGAAATGACATATAAATAATTTGTGTCTAGCAGCACTGAATTTAGTAAAAATTGAAAATCTTGCCACGTATAATTAGAAAGGTTTTATTTATGTATTTAATGTTTGCAGTAAGATCAGCCCCACGCCGTTAACATACCAATAGTTTGGTGATTAGTAGCCTTCTCTTGTACACTTGTGTCCAGCAGTGCTGCAATATTCTCCTTTAATCTTACCACTTGTAGGCTATAAATTCAAATGATAGCTATATTTTGAAACTGTTAAATTTTGATTGTGCTGACTGTTGGTTGTCACTTAATCTCTTCTTTATGATTTTCACTCAGTGACTTTTATTATTGGCAGTATTGCTATGATGCACTTGCTCAGTCTTATCATATAGTGCACATTCCTGGAGAGAGCATGGACTAGAGCTAACCTTTGATAGGGAACTTGCTGTCAGCTGCTGGGGCCAGTTACTTCATCATTTGTGGAATAGGGTGCAGATTAAAATTTGTTGTTTTTTCGTGGTGTGTGTGTTTTGTTTTTGTGGATGGTTTGTTTTTTCTTCCCTTGCAATGGTGTGCTGGTTACTAGAGGGTTTTACGGTTAAGTATCTGAGTCCTGTTCTACATTTTTGTCTTGATCTTTTTTTTGTGACTTTGAACAAGGCACTTAGTTTCTAGATACCTTAGGTTTTGAGTAAAACTCCTTAAAGTTTCAGTTTAAGAAGCAAAACAGCTCTGTAAGTAGAAACACCTACAACATTTACTTCCCTGTTTGAGTGAATATGGCTTTTGATTAACCATGGGGGACTGACTCAAATGGAAGTAGTCTGCTAAGCTGCTGCAGAAGAACTCTCACCGATTTGTACTGGAGATAAAATGTTTTGTTTGTTTGTACAGCACTGCAGGATTGTGGTGCTGACGGGACTCTCCGCATAATTTAATGCTGTGGGTACTTACAGTACAACAAGGATTATATGTACAATACTTCACAGCAGGGCCTAGGGTGTTTAACTAATGCTTGTAGCATGCCTTAAGTCTCATGTGAAATATCCAAGAATTAATACAGCTATCTTTAAATCCTTTTTCATTTCTAGCATGAGGAAAGTTGTCATAGTCAAGTTATTTAATTGCTTCACTGTAGTGTGAATAGTCTTACCTTTCTCCTATACCAGGACTCTTTCCTTTTTCATTTCCAATTAATCGAAACCTCTTCTCTCAACTTCTCAGTTCTTTTGGCTTTCTTTTTTTCTCCTTCTTACCAACAAAAGAAACTTTGCAAGCAAAGCTGCTCTTTTTTCTCCTTTCTGCTTTTGTAATCTCCTAAGGCTGTGCAACATATGCATCACGAGCCTCTTGGAGCCAGTGACTCCCTGCCTGATGGTTTTCACTGAAACCTTTGAAACAAATCAATGTGAAATTGGGATGGAGAAAAGCAGAAGCTTGGGGGGGGGAATAAACGCGATTAAGCGAAGACATCTCATTACTACTCTAGAAAGAGAGGATTATAACTTATAAAATAGGAGGATCTCATTTAGGGGCCGTATGCATCTGTTTTATCAGGACAGAGGGAGAGCAAATAGAATAAATGAAATTAATACTTTGAAAAGAAGCATTACCCGGATTTGAGAATTGAACTAATATGATTTGTGCAAAGCCCTGAAGTTCTTATCTCTCCATTTAATACCCCTAGGATAATGGCTTTGTCAGAGTTATTGACCAAAAGTCATCTTCTTCCTTCCCACTTTCAAAGAATAAATTCAGAAATGGGCTGATGGTAGGACAAACTTTGCACCATAATTAGCTTTTTCAGACAAGACCGACGGGCATTGGTTGCTGCTTGAAAACAGACTGGACACAGAGTTCCCAAATTGCTGGGAAAGTGTTTCTCCAGCTGTTGATGATGGACAGCTTACCATTCCCAGTGTTCCTAGTCGCACCTTGCTCACTGGCTTGCTGGACGGCAACCTTTGCTTTTTGGTGGCTCCAGCGTTGCGCTGTTGCGATTAGTGTGGGAGTGATTATGAGGATTTAAGGTTTGTCCCATCTCTGGTTGCTCCAGCAGCTGGTTATAATTGGTTATAGGCTGTTGGATTCTTTTAAGATAATTTCTTGCCCATAAATAGTATCTTTGCTCTTCAGAGCCTCTCATCTCCTGTTGTTGATTCTGGAGAGAAGGGCTGAAGGAAGAATGCATGACTGTGAATGCTTTTGCTCAGGGCAGTGGCTTTTGATACTGGTGTCATCTTGTGAATGTGGGATTTTGAACTCTTGGGCTTTATGTGTGGAATACTTGGGACACTTCCACCCTTGGTTTAGAGTATGTTGGTCTGCTGACATTTTAGATTGTGTTTTCTTCTCCAGTTCAAAGAATGTGGAGGTAAAATTGCTGAGCACAGCATAAACAGCTCATTCATAGGCTGATACAATGGAGCAGAATTTTGGTGGTAGTAGGGAAGTGAGCAGGCGGAGTAGTGTTTTCTTCTTGGCTCGGTAGCAGTGGAGGAATGATCCAATTGGCCCATTCATGGAAAGTTTTCTTTAGGTTTCCAGTTGTTGGTGAAGTTTTGAATTTTTACTTACCTTTTTTGCTGTGAATTGCCCACTGTTGTTGAGCAGTATCAGCTGTAGATGCAGCTGAGCGGGTACTGAAGATGGTTTTAGAAACGGTGCTGAACATGATTTAGTTTTGTTAAGACTTTCATTTACTTTGTGATAAGCTGAGGATCAGCTTCATCCTGGCTGATTAACCATAGGTAAGCATCTCTAGATTAGACTGGGGCTTTGTTGTGCGTAATCTCATATCGTTGTGACAAGCTGGAGTGACTGGGTGCCATCTGGTAGTAGCATGGTGTTTTTTGAAACTGTCAGCGTGGGGCTGTCAGTGAAGTGAGACTGCTGTTTTTTGAGGTCAGGCCTCTGTCGTCAAAACTTGTCGTTTTTTCCTCCCTATTTATTGGAGTTGTAATGAAAGGTATTGTCTCTGTGAGCTTTGCGTTATGGTTTGGATACTGCTGGCATCAGGGCCGGTTTTGTTGGTCCTGTTTGCACCTGAAGTGTAGCACATTGAGCTAAAACCCTTCTCTTTCTGAAGTTGCAAGTCTACGTGTAGGAAGTAGGTTGGTTCTGGGAGGAGACATTGCTAATGCAAATCTTGGATTTTAGTGCTCAGTGGTTCTTTAATTTCTGTAAATGCTTCTTGATTGAAGTTTTTTGTTGGTGAAACATAAACCACTGATTTAAATCGGAAAGTACGGAGGCTTGTTTTAAATAATAGTGCAAAATGAGGGAAAAGCCCATTCGGTTATTTTTCTTGAAGCTTGATTTTCATTGATGTTACAGTGTTTAGCAATGAGTATCTACATGTGTTTACTACAGGAATGACACCTTTTTTTTCAGATTAATTTTTTATATTTTCTTTAGAACATGACTGGTGCATTTAGTTACTGTAACATTAATTCCTACATACAGTGTGAGTACTACCAGTTGCGGGCACAGTACCTCCCGAAGAGCGTTGTTCACTGCAGTTTGGCTGTTTGCAGGGCACTCACATTCTGTATGTCAAGCACTCACCTACCCTTAGTGCATGCAAAACCAGCTAGGGAACTCTGACTAGGCTAGCAAGAGTGGCATTATCTGTGGCTAGAAGTTGTAATGCAGTTGGTTTTGATTGCTTTCACTAATTGAATAAAACTGCCTTTTAAATGTGTTGATACAAATGGAAAGATGGGCTTTTTGGTTTAAGCCTTAACGATTTATTACAAACTGTTGCAAGGTATTGATAGGGGGATTTAAATAGCTAGGCTGAGTGGCTTCAGACCTTGTTGCTTAGCTTGGACAGCAAGAATGAGGGTGATATAAGAGATACTTTTGTAGACTTTCATTTGAAGATAATGTTTTAGTGCACGAAGTCTTTAAAATTAGTGGTCTGTTATTCTGTAGTTTCTGGCCAGAACATCCGTCCTTTTCCCCTACACTTGGGTGGTTCTTTTGCTGCTACCTTCTACTGTAGAAACGGGTGCATTTCTGCAGTGAAGGAATTATTACTTTTTGTGTAACTATTAAACATTTAAGGGATCCCTATAGAAAGTAATCTTGCAGTATTAAATGGTGGACTTTGGAAAGGTTTGCTTTAAATTTAAGCTTGGCATGGTGAGGATCTACATGTCTTCTACCTTCAGCAAGCTAATAACTTCCAGTCTCTGGAGCATCAGTGAGGTCTAAATTTAACCAAAGCAATTTCAGAGAATGTGTACTACAATGAACCCAGAAAGTAAAAACAAAGCCAAACCAAAAGAAAACCTTCTCTTTCTCCATCTTCTCTTGAGGGAAGGCGAAGCTATTATCTGGCTAAGGGTAAGATGCTGTGTATGTACTCCTTATTTTCCTTACTACTGCTGCTATGATTTGTCAGACATTTATAGCATTTTTTTTAACAACTTCCAATTTCTGCAGCTAGTCTTTTATCTCCTGACTGAAGGTTAATTTGTGTTTGGAGAGTTTTTGCAGATTGCAGCAGCTGATGGTCGTTTGAGCTTCTCATTTTTGTAGTCTCTTGGGCTAAGGGGCCTTATCACAAGGTTGGCCTCTTTTTACATCCTACAGCTGCAACAAATTGGAGTTGTCTGTGGTGCTGCCTACTTCCCCTGTCTTGCCTTCAATTCCTCTGTGCCCATATTTCACACTTTTTTTTTTTTTTTGGTCCACTAAGTTCATATACTCCACAGAAACTTCTTCCAGATTCATTTGTTCTGATTTAGGATTACTGTAAAGCCATTCCATCATTTTAGAAGCAGAAGATTAGTCTTCCTTTCCCCCTATCTATAACTACAAAATATTGAATTCATAAATAAGAGAATAATGTTACAGAATGTTCGGGGTTGGAAGGGACCTCTGTGGGTCATCTAGTCCAACCTCCTGCCGAAGTAGGATCACCTAGAGCAGGCCGCACAGGACCCTGTCCAGGTGGGTCTTGAATATCTCCAGAGAAGGAGACTCCACAGCCTCCCTGGGCAGCCTGTTCCAGTGCTCCATCACCCTCAGAGTGAAGAAGTTCTTCTTCATGTTCAGACGGAACTTCCTGTGCTTCAGTTTGTGCCTGTTGCCCCTTGTCCTGTCACTGGGCACCACTGAAAAGAGCTTGGCCCCATCCTCCTGACACCCACCCTTCAGGTATTTATAAGCA
>Ga0065711_1009769_pt1 | contig 10563 bp, 6 predicted proteins | sample Hoacrofraction12_FD_59098 | JGI IMG/M metagenome (GOLD analysis project Ga0065711, IMG submission 59098) | Hoatzin crop microbial communities from Cojedes, Venezuela - Epithelial fraction 12 v2 (version 2) | ecosystem: Host-associated > Birds > Digestive system > Esophagus > Crop | place...
TGCCGGAGGCGGGGGGTGGGGGTGAGGGGGTGACGCGTTGCTGCCGGCTCTCGGACATCGCCGGGGCATCGCCGCTTGGCGGCGGGGGCCGCCGGGCGTTTTGTGGGGGGAGCGGAGGGGACGATCCTGAGGCGGGGACGCGTTCGGTGGTCCCGCTCTGCAGCCCCGCTGTCCGGTGCGTTGAGGGACCGGCCCGGCCGCTGCTCTCCCCCCTCGGCGGAGCTGCGGGGCCGGGCGAGCCGCGGAGTGGCGGCCTTGGCGTGGAGGCGGCTCCGGGAAGTTGGCGGGTTTCGGAAGCGGCCGTTCGCCTTGGGATGGAGGGTCCGGGGGGGGCGAGCTCGGTGCTTGGCGCTGGGGTGTTTGAACGCGTCGGGGGTTTGAGCGTTTGCTTTCAGCCTGGCTTTCCTGGAGGAAGCGGGGTGTTCGTTTCGGTGATGGAGAAGAGGTGCAAAGTTGGAGGGAATTGCACATGTGAATTCTCCCGAGCTCTTTTGTGCGCAGCTCCCACTTCTGGAAGGTAACGCTAGATGGCTTTCTCCCACCAGAGATCCAGCCGGGAAGGGGAGCGGGGGATCTGGCTCTGCAGCCTGGCTCTTTCGGCCTTGGTCGGTTTTTCTCCTTCGCATGCACAGGAAACTGCCTCCTTCATCAGTTCTGCACCGATCAGACCAGAGCAGAGTTTGAAGTTTGCTTGCTAGCTGACAGAATAAATTGTTTCAGTCAACTCGTCTTGCTGCTTACGGACGTTATTTTATATATGTGCTACCAGTATCTACAGGACATTTGTTCAGCTGGAAGATAGCTCTGCAAAATATTTAGGTTGCTTTAAGGGAAGGCAGCTGCATAAGAAGGGATGTTTGACAACAGGGAAATACTCCCACGATAATTCAGTCTCAGTAACTATTTAGTTTGATGGACTTATTTTTAAAAAGGGCCATATTGCATTAATACTGTTTGTTCAGCTATTTTTTTTCACAGATTCTGTGCCTAACTATTTTAGACTGAAGCGTTTTTGAGTTGGTTTCAGAAACAGCCTCCTGGATGTAGGAATGCCTAGGCCTGATGCCTTGTTAATCTGTTTCTTGTGTTTTTCCAAAACTGTGCCTGTTGTCAGTGGAGTGCATTATTTGCCCCCCATTCGCTCTGAAATACTTCAATCTTAAAGCTGATCTTTGAAATATCTTCTATTATTAATGCAAAAACATTTGAATCTTTAAGAGCTGTAATGCATTATGGATGCTTAAACATCACCTAGGCTCCACAACAGTTGATTTATAATTTATGTAGCATTCATATAAAGCTGGATTTGAGCGAGGTCTCTGCATGTATTGTCTGGGGTTTGCATGCCCGGGGGGTTACCTTACCAGGTCGCGCAGCACTCGGATGTAACGAGAGGCAGTACGTACTTGTAAGGATGCCAAACTGTTTTGCCGATTGCACTGGATCAATTAAAGATCATGTTGTTCATATATGCTGAGAGTACAGTGTGAAACCGAGAACTAAACACAACCTCAACTCTTTGTAGCCGGGCTTACCGTGCAAAGTAGAGTCTTTTTAAAGGTTTCTGTTCTATTTTCCTGAAAGAAAGACAGTGTGGTCTTTTTGTATAGAGATTTACTGACATGCCATTACTCAAGTGCATTGTGAAATACTCTTGCAAATGAAGGGTGTCAAATGAGGAACTGAGCAAAGCAGTGGCTAAACAGGCAAAACCATCCATTTCTTCTGCTGTTTGACCTTACAAGGGAACCGAGGCAGTTCATTTTTCCACTTCCAGCTTCGTGTTGGGCAGAGGAGTCAGGCATTGCACCTAAGCTTTTTACGTGCAGATCAGCAGTTCGAAAGGCAGGGGAAAGTAAGTATTTTCTCCTTGCCTTGGCTGGAATTAAGATTATATTTAGATGGCTGGTTGTTCAGTTATTTTCAGCAGGTTCGTATGTTTTACCGATGAGTGCTCTAGTTTGGTAATATTGAGTGAGAAGTGCTGTGTTGTTATGAAAATGTAAGATAAGTTGCAGATTGTGGAAAGAGGGTGGGGCGCTGGGTTATCTAGTTTCTCACGTTAGTCATCCAAGATTACCAACGGTAGCTGTACTGACAGCTCGAAATGAAATCATGGATTGACGAATGCTCTTTTTCCATGCAATTTTTGCACTGCAATTTAAAATGCTTTGCAATTTTAAAATGTTTGGGCAAGCTGGGTTGTGAACAGTGAAGTAAAGAGGAGATGGCTGTTCATTTTATGTATTGCAATATTGAACTTATAGTGTAAATTTTTGATACGTTAGGTAGCAAAATTTATATCCAATTCTTTAAAACATTACATCTTGCAAAGTTAAGACAGACTTCAGTTTATCTCTTTATTTCTAAGGGGATTTTCATCCTCTTACGCATCTGAACAGTTTAGGAAGTTTAGGGTAGGGGTGCTCCTCAGTCTTTCTACCCTGTTGTTTCTGCATTATTTTGGGGAAATCTAATTATTTTGAATTATTTTGGGGAAATACTGTGAGGACTGTCTACCAAATCTGAGAATCCAATAAGAAGAATTCATGAGGACTGTTATGACTACAGAATTTGTATTTAGTTGTTTGAAAAATATGTTTCACATTACTATTTTTAGAATTAGGGGAAAAAAAAGGAAATTTTTTTCATGTAGGTTGCATTAAGAATAACATTAATTCCTCATCACATTCAGTGATGGTGCTGTGTGACTGGTTAGATTTTTAAGAATTGCTAAGACTTCACATGAATAGCCATCTTATTTTTTTTTAATCTATTGTGAAAGAGCAAACTTAATGTTAAACGTCTGATTTGTCCTGACAGAAGTAAATGAGAGAGACCCTGCCTTCCTTTGTATTAAAGCACTGACCCCAGATTTAAAGCCGTTTTCAGGCATAATTGAATGAACTGAAGATTGAGAAGGGTAATTATAATTGGTGATACTCTTATTGTTTTTAGCTAGAGACAGGACTGCAGTAGGCAGAAATGTCATGGTGCAAAATAATCACAATAGTTCTTGCTAGAAGATGTGTAGACTGTTGTTTGGATCATGAAAGCGTAATTACATCAGCAGTTAGCTATTCATGATTTATAAGACTATTCTTCTGGTTTTCTGGAATTTCTTAAATAGTGAGAAGTTCATACATAATTAAAGGTTTTAAAAAATGTCTTGAATCCTTACGGAGATAATCTTCTGAACACTTAATAAATGTAAGCATCTGCTGTTGCATCTTTTTGGATCTGGAAGCAAACAGCTTTATTGGATCTGATGCTTGTAAAACATTTTTAAGAATAGTGGATGTTTGAAATGAAGTAGGCATTTGTTGTAGTTGGTGTTTACTGGGGATTCTGTGTTCCTTAAGGAAATGGCCTGTACTCACTCTTCCCCCCTCTCCTTTTGGAGNAGTTGAGAGATGTCATGTGGAAAGGTGCCATAGCTGTTTTGGAAGCCAGGGAATCTAGCAGGAGGCTGGAGGAGGGGTAGTGCCAGGAGGCTGGAAGGTGGCAGCAGCCGAAGTTGTCCCGACTTCCCCTGCCCCTCAGCAGCTCCAGTGAAATTCTGAGCACAGGACTTGGAGTCTTGCCATTGACTTTGAGTCTTTTCTTACATAATGTCTTCATTTATTGTCCTGGATCCTGCAAAGTGACATGTCCAGCCCTGCAGACATTTGTGTAATCCCTCTATATTATTTGCTGTTCCTTCCTTCGTCCCCCGAATTCTCACTGACACAGTGGCAGTGGACTGTGATAATGCCTGCCTGCTACATCATCTTTTAGTTAGGCTTTTGAATTGTAGGTATTTCATAGTGTGACTTTTGAGACTTTTAAGTTATATGAAAATGATTTGATAGGTTTTATGTTAGAGGACACAGAATGAGATACAAAGCTCTCATACAACTCAACAATTTGCCCTTCCATTTCCCTTTTGGTTCAGCAACTTTTATTTTAAGCCTGATACAATCTGTGGTGAAATTATAGAGCTATTTTACAGATTACATAAACAACAGATTACACTACTTAATAAAATGTGTTTATAAGGAAAGATACTCTGAGAACAGTAGAGGTTCTGTTTCAGGTGGATTCAAATGGAATAAAATGTGTTTTTAAAACCTAGCATATGCTTTTGAACATCTTCATAGCATTTTTCTGGTGACTTTTTGTTGGTTTTGTTTTGCACACTGGTTTGTTCCACATACACAAGTGGGAAAGGAGATTCTGGGCCACCTTGTATTTCATGGTGGATTTTCACATTCACTTCAGTCAAACTGGATAAATTGTGAAATGAGGTGAGAATGAAATGGCAGTTAAGGTGAGTAAGGACAGAATAAAGCTTTCTATAGGTGTTATCAATGCACGTGCTGTTAAAATACTTTTGCTGTTTTTTTTCCTTTCACATGAGGGAGTAAAAAGGAATCCTGCAATTAATGCGTAGTTAGCAACACTGTCACTGCAAAAGCAGTTCTGTCTGCTATATTTAATGGAGCAGGCATTTGTGAAAGATACAAAGTTTCAGTCTGTGTGGCTTTGTTTGGGTTTTTTTTTTCCTTTGTTTATTTTTTTTCTTCACCTGAAAGTTACAAATTAGTTAATCACACTCTTCTTCTCTGGTTGTTTTCATTTGTGGCTTTCTGCTCAAAACAGATTGTTTCCTACTTTAGATACCTAAAGTACATTCAAGGAAAAGAGCACTTCTAAGTATTTTTCTAGCCTCTCGGCACTGAAAATGAACACCTGATGTGTTTTAGCATGAAATCTCATTGCAGTATTGGTGTGACACAAAGTGGAAAAGAAGTGGTGGGGGGGAAGTGTGGCTGTGTATATGCATACGTTCTCAGGCATAATGTGCGTATCGTCTGTAGTGTGTGGGCAAGCAGACATATTTTGCAGTGCTGGTCTTGCTTATTGCAGTGGCCAGCTGCTCCTGAAGGACTGGGAGCAGTTTACGGTGATCAGGTTATCCTTGCTGTTCTGCTGTAGTAAAATAAGCCTTGGTTTTGCTTTGTAAGGTTGTCAGGACAACAGCTTATTATCATTGTTCCTAGTGCTTTTTCTCTAGAGCAATGGAGGGAGCTGTTTCAAAGAGAGTGGCTGCCTTGCCACGCCAGGCTGCAGGATTGCCAGCTGTGATTTGGGTTCAGGAGGATGCTCTGGGTTTGTCATGTAAAAATTCTAATTGATGATGAATGCAAACCCAGTGTGAGAATAATTTTGTTCATTGGACTAATGGAAAACAACCCATTCTATTTACAAACCCATGGCCTATTTTCTCTGCAGTATTGTCATTGCTCCTCTGTTCTCTTCCATCTGAGGCTCAGGAAAAAAATATTTGATGTTCGACAGTATGGAACCTATGATATGAGTTGAGTCAAGGTAAGAATTAGTTTAAGGCTATGTTACATCAGCGTGCTCCAGTCTGACACTGGAGCTAACAAGTGAAGCCACTGGGGATTTGTGTTAGGTTTAGTTTGTCATGTCTTTGACAAAAAGATCGCATGAAGTTAGTGTTCAGTGATAAGCTCTACAGTAATTGTTTTAGTGTTGTCATTTTGAAGAGCTGCTTTTCTTGTTACACGGTAAATGAGAAAAAGAATGCTTGTTACTACATACAGGAAACTAAATGACGAAAAAGGTGCTTCTCTGCATGTGGTCATTGTATGCAACTGAAATTGCGTTTAGATTGTTGGCGTGTTCAGGGGTGGGAGACTTGTCGGGATGTTCAGCAGGGACAATTATATGAAGAAAGCTTTCAAATAACTGAGGAAATTTTTTTCATTTTATAAAATATGCTAACACATGGGACTTATTGTGGCACTTCTGTAGCTTCCTTTATATTGTTAGTATAAAGATAGCCCTTAGTTTGATCTTCAAATTCTTTGATCTGGGTTGAGCAGTCAATTAAGTGATGACCAGGGAGTTCAAATCCTTCATCGAAACAGTAACCTTCTATTTCAAATTCAGACAACTGGAACAACAGTCCATTCACAGAGCAATTTGGCAGAGATACACAGGCATCTACATTGAGTTGCAGAAGCTGGCTGACAGAATTAGACGCTATTGGGATAAACCTGTCAATGCTCAAGATGTTTTCTGCTTTATCTGGCTGCCAGTTTTTTGAGATGAGGCAGGTACTCCAGAGGTGGTTGTCCTCCCTCTCTCAGATTGTCTGCTACTTGCCGCCCTCTCCCCCAACAACTCCCCTAGTATATTTGTACAACTCTTTGAATCACACAGCCTTGTTTGTATAGGAAACCATTTCCAAATTTTTTTTTTTTGAAGGTGGTGAGACAAGGTGGGGTAAATATGGTGATTGGTGTAATCCGTAACAGTGTGAAAACAGGTTTGCTCCTTTCCATTTCTTTTCAAATGTAGAATTTGACCAGTTTGCTACAAGAAGGAAACAGGACAGATGAGATGATCTGAATCGGTCAAGAGCTGTATGGGTGGGTGCTCAGAGTGCTACACTGAAAGACCCTGGCTATCAAATATAAATTGAGCTCCAGCAATGTTTTCTATATGAGATGAGGTTTCTACTGTTAGAGCAGAGGGTTTTCTGGGATTCTGAGCTTTTGGTGGCCTCTTACCCTCGACCCTGGAAATAATTATTTTTGGTGGAGATTTCTAAGTGGAGGGCAAGCAGTACTTCACTAGTTTGCAAGATTCTCAGATTTGATAATTTTACTAATGTCAGTGTTTCTCTCACACTTGGGATGCTTTGTGCTTTTTCTCTGTAGTTATGTAACTTTTAAAATGAAGTTTCTGTGAGCATAATTACCCTTGAAGCTTCATCTTTTCTATCACATTTTGCTGAGTCAAACAGACTCAAAAAATCTTGAGGCGGAGGGAGGTGTTGCACTGTGTAATTGCGTAAGGCTTGTTTCCTTAGATAACAACTTTCCTTAGAAAATAAAAAATATTTTAAAAATAGCTCCCCATTTTTTTCATCATACTGATCTGCAGCAAATGGATACTGCATTCTGTAAAGTACTTTGGTTTTACGTTGAATGTTGCTGCTGAATTTTTTTAGGTATTGTTAAATATATAAGATTATATTAATACTATCAAAGTATAGAGTGTACCTTTGTGCCTGGTAATGTGCAGACAAATTATTTATTTGTATTCACAAATAGTTAATTGAATATCTGCCTTGCTTTGTGCCTACGAAAATATTGTGGCTGAGTGTTAAAATAGAATATTTACATATATCCATAGTAATAATAATTTCTGCTGGGAAAATAGATGCTTAACGGTAATGTTTTTCTTATGTAGACTGTACCTAACAGTGTCAATGTTCCTGTTCACTCATTTCACAACATTCGGTATGCCTGTAGGTCAGAGGTGTTTAAAGTTGCAAGCTAGAGATTCTCATGAACCACTTTCTCTTCCGTACCTGCTATCTCAACCACATCTCTCAGTACAATTGTGTGAGTTCTTTGTGGCAGCTACAGGAATCACTGCGGGGAGAACCAATAATAAGAGACATCTAAAATATGTTAGATAGTCCTTTCTGTTTTATGGATAAACATATTTTTATTTAGTCCCATGTTTTTTTCCTTAATAGGAAGAAATCTAGTGCAATTGTTTTGTTTCTTTTGGGGGGGAAGTTTTGTGTTTTGGGGGGTTTTTTGTATTTTTGTTTTTCTAAGCAGTAATTAAAATGGCCTTGTGTGAAGTCCCTGAGTATCTTTTATATGCTTATCAATAGGCATGGGACCTTTCTGTACACTGCTGAAACTGTAAATGCCATCAGATTAGATTTAATATTGCTTATGGCAGTTTGCCCATCATCTACCTTGAGTTTATCCAGGCTTTTAGCATGGTTTTCACAGCATCTGTATAACCAAGTTGCAGTGTCATGGTTTGGATGGGAGGACTAGCTGGATTGTCCGGCTCAAAACATAGCAGTTAATAGTTTGTATTCCACCTGGAGACCAGTTGCAAGTGGAGTACTGTACTGGGACCTATCCTGTCCAATACCTTGATCAATGACCTGCAGGAAGAGGTGAAGTGTGTCTAAATCAAATTTGCCATAGATGAGATGTTCCAGGACAGCGCCCTGCGGTTTAGAGAGGCTGGTGGAATGGACCAAAATGAACCTCGTGACATTTGACAAGGATAAATGCACATTCTTCCGCCTTGCAGCAGTGCAGGGTGAGGACTGACTGCCTGGGAAGCAGCTCTGCTGAAAGGGACCCGCACGTTCTGACAGACTGAGCCAGCATGTCAGCCTGTGCTCAGACAGTGAAAAATGCTAGCAGCATACTAGGCTTTATGAACAGGAACATAGCCAGTGGACTGCTGGTATCCAGCATTCCTTAGACCACCACCCTGGATGTACACCAACCAGTCTTGGTTCCCCAGATACATGGGAAACATTGAGTAAACTGAAGCTAGTCTAGTGGAGAGCCAGCAACATGAGAGGCTTGGAGCGCATAAGAAGAGGGTGAGAGAACTGGGCTTGCATAGCCTGGGCATCAGAAACCTCAGGGGATACTTAATAGCTGCCTCATAAGGTGATACCCAGGAGTTTATTAAGAAGACAGAGCCAGACCCTTTACAGAGGTACATGGCAGGAGGAAAAGGGACAGTGGCCATAATCTACAATAAGTGAGGTTCTGATTTGGCACTAGGAAACAAAAATCACCCTGAGGATGCTGAGGAATTGGAACAGGTAGTGCAGGCAAGTCGTGAAATCTACATCCTTTCCAGTTTTTAACACCAGACTGGCCAAAGCCCTAAGCAAATTGGTCTGAATTCAGTGCTTTGGGCAGGAGGCTGGGTTAGGGAATGTTATATCGGGGATTATACATAGGATATATGGTTATATAGGATATGGATAAGGCGAGGAGTATAGTCAAGACCCCAAATTTTAGAAAATCCAACTTCCATCTCTTCAAAGAGTTAGTCAGAAGGACCCCCTGAGAGGCGGTCCTCAGGGACAGGGGAGCAGAACAGAGCTGGCAGATCTTGAAGGGTGCTTTCCATAGAGCGCAAGAGCTCTCAATCCCCAGGCGTAAGAAATCGGGCAAGGAAAGAAAAAGACCAGCATTGCGGAGTTGAGAGCTGCTGCTCAAACTAGAGAGCAAAAGGAAACTGCACGGACAGTGGAAGCAGGGACAGGTATCCTGGGAAGAGTATGGGGATGCTGCCCGGTTGTGTGGGGAGGTGGTCAGGAGGGGCAGGGTGCGGCTGGAGCTGAACTTGGCAAAGGATGCTGAGAAAAACAAGAAGGGCTTCTACAGATATGTCAACTAGAAAAGGAAGGTTAAGGAAAGCTCAACATGAGCCAGCAGTGTGCGCTGGAAGTCCAGCAGCCCACCCGTGCCCTGGGCTGCATCCCCAGCAGCATGGGCACAGGGCAAGGGAGGGGATTCTGCCTCTCTGCCTTGCTCTGCTGAGACCCCCCCGGGAGTCCTGCGTCCAGCTCTGGAGCCCTCAGCACAGGACAGAGCTGGAGCTGTGGGAGCGGGGCTAGAGGAGGCCCCAGCGATGATCTGAGGGCTGGAACCCCTCTGCTGGGAGGAAAGGCTGGGAGAGCTGGGGCTGTTCAGCCTGGGGAAGAGAAGGCTGCAGGGAGACCTTAGGGCAGCTGCCAGTGCCTGGAGGGGCTGCCAGAGAGCTGGAGAGGGACTTTTTACAAGGGCCTGTAAGGGTAGGACAAGGAGTAAAGGCTTTAAACTAAGGGAGGGGAGGTTTAGACTGGATATAAGGAAGACATTTTTTACCGTGAGGGTGGTGAGGCCCTGGCCCAGGTTACCCAGAGAGGTGATCGATGCCCCATCCCTGGAAACACTCAAGGCCAGGTTGGACGGGGCTCTGAGCAACCTGACCCAGGTGAAGATGTCCCTGCTCACTGCAGGGGGTTGGGCTGGATGGCCTCTGAAGGTCCCTCCCAACCCAAAGCACTCCACGATTCGATGTTCTGTGTGCCTTCCAGTGTGAATTAACCTATGAAGTATCACGACTTTTTTTACCATAGTTGGTCTTATAATTGAGAATTTAGTTGATATTCCAGTGTGCTGTGTTTCTGCTTTATTATAGTACAGAATATTTGTACTAAATATTTCTGAATTGTGATATTCGGAAGACTTTTTACAAGACTAAAAAATAGAGTATTATGTACTCATATTATATATTCTTTGTTTAAACCAGTTGACAAGAATTCCCAAATAAATTATTGGCGGTTAAATATTTTAGAACTATAGTACTTAGCGAAAGAATATAAGCACTTAAAGAAAATTACTTCCTTTCAGGTTTGGCTTCAGCTATACTTTGCTCACCTTGTCACTGAATTCTAAAACATGATTAGCAATACTAGGATTTGAATGTGTGAACTTCTGTGGAGCTATTCAGTTGGATCTCTTCCAAAAGATTGTTTTACTGTTAAAGAGCAGGACATGTGAGTTTGAAGTTGGCCCTCAGCCAGTCGAACCTACATTTGTATTTAGTTCTTTTGCTCTGACTACTAATTTTAGTACTGTGAAACTTTTGATAATCTACGCTAGAGTTATCCATGTGGCTGGGGGGGGGGGAAAGTTGGGATTTGTCAAATTATTTAAAAATCCA
>Ga0065711_1050995_pt1 | contig 10563 bp, 6 predicted proteins | sample Hoacrofraction12_FD_59098 | JGI IMG/M metagenome (GOLD analysis project Ga0065711, IMG submission 59098) | Hoatzin crop microbial communities from Cojedes, Venezuela - Epithelial fraction 12 v2 (version 2) | ecosystem: Host-associated > Birds > Digestive system > Esophagus > Crop | place...
GGTTGGACTAGATGACCCACAGAGGTCCCTTCCAACCCCTACTATTCTGTGATTCTGTGACCCTGACAGATCGTTTTTAAGTATATGAAGTTATTCATTAATGAAACAAAATCCAATCTAATCTCAGCGTCTTGACTTTAAAAGGCATTTTGAAATGATCTTGAACCACTGGTGAGTTTCTTCCTCTTGTTTTAGCAACGGCCTTTTTTTCCTCCATGTCACGCTGCCTGGCACCAGCACCTTGCCAGGCTGCTCTGTCTGCCTGCCATGTTGAGTTCACCCACTCCTCTGCTTGGGAGCATCTGTGAAGGGAAGTGACTCAGGCACACGCAGGGCTGAGTTATGACTCTGTGCTACCTTGTGAAGAAAGGCATTCCTTCAAAGGAGTCATTTTCCCATGATTTTTATGCCTCAGCGCTAGATTTATCTTGGACTTACCCAAGGAGCACTCTGGAGTACCATTACAAAAGCAATTTCTGTGTCTTGAAGCAAGAAAGGAGAAATTGGAAATCATCACAATTTTTCCAGGTGTAATCCACTGTTTGCTTTTGTTTATGTAGTTGCTTTGACAAACTAGTGTGTTTAAACCAAGGGAGAATAGATTTAGACTGGATATAAGGAAGAATTTTTTTACAGTGAGGGTGGTGAAACACTGGAACGGGTTGCCTGGAGAGGTGGTAGATGCCCCATCCCTGGAAACATTCAAGGTCAGATTGGACAGGGCTCTGAGCAACCTGATCGAGTGAAAGGTGTTCCTGCTCACTGCAGGGCGGCTGGACTAGATGACCTCTAAAGGTCCCTTTCAACCCAAAGCATTCTGTGATTCTATGATTCTATGATTCTATGAATCTATGCAAAGGATAGAGCCATCTCCTTTGCCTCTTCCCCTTTCACGTTTACTTACAGATGGCTCCATGCTTTGATTTTCAATGTGTACCTATGCTTCGTGTGGAGAAGGTCCTATCTAACTCTGTTTTGTTTGCTTTTAATCTGCCACACTCTTATTCTTTTTATATCAAGAAATTGTTTTGGAGGTCCAAGTTTACAACTGAAGGATTTTAATTGTTCTTTCATTATCACTGTCTCTCTTTTATGTTATAGAACATGGATGTATTCCCACCAAAGTTTTGGATTTCCTATAGGTGCCTTCCTTGCGATATTCATGCTGCCATTCTATGTTCATGAGGTATCTATGACATACAGAAAATGTTAAATTTTCTCACTTTGGTCAGGAGACTGTTGCACATAATGTAACACCCCAGGGATTTCTATAAATAACAGGAAACTTGTAACAGTCACTTTACTACTGTGTGGAATAATGTTCTTTTGACAATGCATTGAGCTGGAAACCCAAACTTGTAAGCAAATGCTGAGAGTTATACTTTTGCAAGAACCTGAGCACGTCCTGAATTGTGCTGAGCAAACGCTGACTAGTTTATTCAATTGCATTAGGCATCAATTGAAAAGACATTTTTTCATTTCTGTGGAGATGATATATATTTCTCTTAGCTTTTTCAATGAAACGTAGGTGTAATAGAAACTGGTGTTTTGTTATAATTTTTATATTGAATTTCGATGTGATTTTTTTTGTCGATAGATAAGAGCAAATCAGGGCTTCATTTAAATGTGAATTTTTCTTATTTACATGAATCTTTCTACAGAGTTAGTTCTGCTGTCTGTGGCTCTGACTTACCCCACTCTACAAGCAGAGATGGAGTATTGAAGAGATTGTCATGGCTGTTTCTTTTTCTCTTTTTAAGGTCAGAGTGGCTTTCCACCTGCATTGGTTGTCAGACAACCACAGAGCAGAGTTAACTTTACAGGCATATCAAGTTTTTGTTTTAACTAATTGAATTGAGATTTTGAGCATTTAAAAGAGAAATCTGTTAGACCAAGAGAGGACTTGTACTTCCCTCAGTATACTTACATACGGGCATTTAGGTGTCATTAAATACACAGGAATATCTTTACTACAGTGAAGTAAGTTTATTCTGATAGTGGGTACACTCGTCTGACCGTTGTAGACATCTGTGTCCAAGCCTTGTGCTCCCTTTGCAACAGATCAGTGTAGGTATTACTACACATGGGAAACGATTCATTTGACCCTGACTTAGATGTCTCACATAGGTCACATGAATATTATTCTAGAAGCACCTGTTTCTGTTGTAGCCTGTAGAAAGAGGAGTGACTAGTTTAGTTGCAAACTGAGTGAAGCAAAGAATTTCACACTATCTACACTTGCATTACATTAATTACCCAAGAAATAAGTTGTGTGGGTTTTGTTTTATGTCAAAATGATACCCTCCTATCTCTCTCCTTCCTGTTTCCACCTAGATCTCTGTGAAGTTATTGGTTCATCTCTGCTTCCCAGCAAGACTGATCATCTTTGCCAGATCTCACGAATCTCCAGTAATGGAGAATCCAGCTCCTCACCACTTGGTGTTTCCATTCTCACTATCCGTAGGAAAAGAAGAATATCCCACATGAAACTATTTTTTTTCTAATTTGAGCCTTTCACTTCTTGTTCATTTCACAGTCACAGAAGGTTGGGGTTGGAAGGCACCTCTGGAGGTCATCTGGTTCAACTCCCTGCTCAAACAGGGCCACCTAGAGCCAGTTGCCCAGGACCGTGTATGGAAGGCTTTTGAATATTTCCAAAGATGGAGACTCCACAACCTCCATTGGCAACCTGTGCCAGTGCTTGGTCACCCTCAGTAAAAGAGGTGTTTCCTCATATTCAGAGGGAACCTCCTGTGTTTCAATTTGTACCCATTATCTTTTGTCCTGTCACTGGGCACCACTGTAAAGAGTCTTGCCCTATCATCTTTGCACCCTCCTTTCAGGTATTTATATGGATGGATAAGATCCCCCTGAGCCTTCTTATCTCCAGGCTAAACAGTCCCAACTCTCTCAGCCTTTCTTCGTAGGAGAGATGCCCCAGTCCCTTAATCAAATTTGTGGCCCTTTGCTGGATACTCTCCAGTATGTCCGTGTCTCTCTTGTACTGAGGAGGTCAGTACTGGACACAGCACTCCAGGTGTGGGCTCACCAGAGGGAAAGAAACCCCTCTGTTGACCTGCAGCAGCATTCCTCCCAGTAGAGTCAAGTAGTGTTCACCTTTGACGCAAGGGCCTGTTGATGGCTCATGTTCAATTTGGTGTCCACCAGGACCTCTGGGTCCTTTTCTGCAAAGCTTTTCCCACTGGATTTGTAGATCATTGTGACCTCTTTGCATCAGCTCTTAGTGTATTTGAAGAGTTTCATATCCTCACCCTAAGATTTTTCCTCTTTGGGGTAAACCATCAAATTTTTTCAAACTGTTTCATAGGTCATATTTTCTAGACCTTTGTCACATTCATTGTTCTTCACCAGACTCTCCAATTGATTCACATCTTTGTTATACCAAACAGGAACAGATTTGCCCATCTGAGGCCTGAACACTGGTGGTCTGAGCAGGATTACTTCCTGTGTTTTGCAAGCTGTATTTTTGTTTACATAGTCCTGTATAGTGTTTTCTTTCTTAATACAGCATGACTTCTTGGCTTGCATTCATCTGTTCCACTCTGTGAACTCTGGGCTATCTTCCTAGGAACTGTTAGCCTGCCTGTATTTTTTGCATTTCAGTGTTTCTGCGTAAGCACATTCATTGTCCCCGTTTTGAATTCTGGTTTTAGCCTAGTTCTCCAATTTAAGAGATATTTTTTAATTCCAGTGTTGTCCATCATACTTGCAGCCCTTTGTCTAGATGTGTCACCTGGAAACATGACAAACAGAGTCATTATATTTCTTTTGGCAAGTGCCCTGCTGCCTTGTCTGGTGCTGACAAAGGCCCCTAAGCCCCTAACCGCTCAAAGACTTTGCAATATCTTGCTGTAAATGCCCCTGAGACAATGCCATGTATCCTACAGGATGTTCAGAGAAGTGAATCGGGCTGTTTTAAAATTTAGGCTAGCAGCTGGCTCACCTTTCTAAAAGTCATTCTATACTCTCATTCTCAGTGTACATTTTTTTTCTGAGCTTATGTGATTTTCTTTGTACCTTGAAGTGATGATGGTGTCCAGGTGGATTTGTCATAAACTGATTTTCCCCCAGTCTTCCCAGTCCTCTAAATAATTATGGGCTTGTGAAAGAAGCAGCTTTGTTTATTCTCATTTAATTTGTTCATTGTATCAAGTCAAGCATGCATATATAACTGTTTACAAAAGTGTGGCCTAGCACTGTAAGTTTCGTAACTTACTCCCAATAAAAAACCCTTAAAAAAGAAGCCTATAATCACAGTTGAGGAGGGATTATGTACTGATAAAAGTCAAAGCAACAGCTCCATTAAAATTTGTGGATTGCAGAAGCTGCAGAATACATGGCCTGGCCTAATGATGAAGAATATTATTTTTTAAACCCCCAATTCTTTCTCAAAAATATCATCGTGTATTTCTTGTATTATTTTCCAGAAGGTGTGTACACCTTCTCTAATCATGATTCCAAAATGCCTGTCTTTGTACAGAGAAATATTGTCTTCCATCAGTGCAACAAATGAGGCTTTTCCCCATGCTTTTCCTTAAAGACTAGGCAGTGGAGTTGGCATTTGATTCATAAGCCTTTGATCCATACTTAATCCATGGGTGGCATGCATCCAGAGCACGCAGAGCATTGGATATTGTGTACCTAGTGAAGGAGCTGTTGGTGCACAGCACAGTAGGAGACTCTCTCATGTTCTCAAACAGCAGCTTTAGAGTTTGTCAGTGTTCCCTGGGTGGGTCTTTGGGGAGAGGCTGAAAGAGTTCCTGAGAAGCTGGGCCTCTTCTGTTTTCTCCCCTTTCTTTGCAGGGGGATTGCTGTGAAAGTAAAATTCAGCATTAGGCTCTTTGTTTTTCATCCTAGAGCTACTTAGGCTGCACCATCGTGCCACAGCAATATAATCCTGTAAACTACAATATGCAATTGCTCATTTCAAAACGTTCTCTTATTCCACTGTAGATCAGGAGAATATCCTCTGAAAAAAGTAGGATTAGTCTCATTTTATTCAGTGAGAATGTAATTAAAGAGACAGGAGAACATTGAAATGTAGCAGTAATGAAATACAACTCATGACAGAAATGTTTCATTCTTTTCCTGCTTACAAGAAAGATAGATGATGTAATCCTGATTGCCTCTAGGCTTACAGTCCAAGCGTAAAACAGTCCAGCTCTGGGGAGATGCCCAGAAGTCTGACTTGCTGAGGCAAACTTCAGGCGAATCTGATGCCCCATTTCATTCAGTTGTACTTTACGATACAGAGAAGGATGTGAGAGGCAAGAAAGTCCAAAGAAAAGAAGTGGAGGTTATGCTGGATCACAGCTGCAGACCGAAGTCCTCTAGAAGGAGTCTGAATCATCTCAGAACCTTCTTTGGAAAGGAAAGTGCTTTGCAAAAACAGAGGAGAGCGATGCAGTCTTAGCTCTTCTCTACTTTTGTGCTTTACAAGACCTGAGTGTTTCTCTGCAGGCAAGCTGGGGCAGCTTTGCTTCTGCTCTCTGATTCCCTGATTTGGCAACTTAAGAGACTAGCAGGCCTTTTTCTGAAAAAAAAAACCAACCCTCAGTCATCAAGACAGAGCAGTGCATCAGAATGACTAATGTAATATGAAAGGAGCGATAGGAAAAATCAACAATCCCTGTTAAGCACAGCAATTGATAATAATATTCAGAGGATAAAGTCAAAATAGCACTGAACCTTTGAAACTTTCAGGAAACTGAGCAGTTGTGCAGGGAGAATATCTTTGTAAATGTTTCTAATATTGCTCCAGAAACCTTCAACCTTGTTAAAGAAGGGGCTAAGCTCACTTGGGCAGAAGAACAGGTTATTATTAGTTAGGTGTTTTACAGGATTGTCTGTCTTACATTGCTTCTCACACATAAGTCTTGAAGTGTGTTATAGGGTAGTCAATACTATTGTTCCTGCTGTGCTGAAAGACAAAATAAGCACTCAGAGTTGATAATTTGCCTGGGGTTACCCAGAAGCAGAGCAGAGGACTCCAGAGTGCCTGTTTAGTACATTATTCACTCCATCGGTGTTTCCTGAGAAGAATCCACCTGGGGAAGGAAGGTTGACACACTGTATTCACACGGACAGAGATCACATCAAAGAGTTAACACCTCAAATTGACAAAGGTGAAGCAGGAGCACAGAGGGATGCAGTAATTTCCTTCTAGTCTCACAGCAGGTGAACAGGAGGAGCACAGCTCCAGGCCAGGTGCCTTGCCTTGCTGACAAGCAGCCCACCCTCAGGCCAGGCTGGCTCAGCCAGGGTCTGTGGTCACACTCTCTCCTCCTGAGCTGACACCCTATTTCCACCTGGAGGTGGAAGAGAGAAGTGATAATATGAGATGATACATTTATTTTGCACACCCGTGAAGCTCTAGGAGCAGAAAACAGAAAAACTCACTGGAAAAGGGGAACAAAACAAGCAGAGAATTTAGAAATGCCATACCATGTAAGTCACATTTGGCAATTTGTACTTCAGAGTTAAAACAATTTTGTATGTGCCCTTTGAAAGTGTGAGACTGCGTGCATGAAGAAAGCACCTATTTCCTTTGTGTTTTCAGCAGGGAACCGTACGTTTTTAAAATTAAAAAAAACAATTAGTCTTGGAGCATTAAATCTGCCCATCTAGGTAGCTGACTAGCTTTCTCACAGAGGTGACTGTCCCAGAACGAAGGGAAACATGGAAACAAGGCTTATGAATGTAAATATTAGTAGAAGCAAGAGAATACAAATTAGGAAAATTGATAATTTAAATTACTTTCATTTTCTTTCATTTGCTGAGTTCCTAGGCTGACATCAGAAGTTATGTCTGTCGGGTTGCTAGCAGGGTGGGGTATGGAGGCAGAGGGGCATGGGGACAGGATAGTCTCAGTCCCCATATTGACAGTAGGATCTGCAGTGACAGCATGTTATCTGATGTAAGGAATCCCTGTTAGAAGCAGGAGCTTCCCAGCATCTCCCCCAAACATGGAAAGTGCCATGTAGGGGTGGCTGTCAGCTCAGCAGGAGCTTCCAGGTCTCTGGACACTTAAATCACACCATTATTACAGATACCTCTGGATTCCCTGATTGAGGTTTTCCTGTTTTGCTTGGGAGGATTATGGATGGAAGGTGGATTAAATGATAAAGTGAATCATGTGAGACTGAGAGAATGCCTACATGATGTAAAAAAGTGTGACTGGAGGAGACCTTTTCATTTCAGTGTATTGTGTGGAATAGAAAAATACAAATTTTAGGCATTATGGTGCCTAACACTGTGCTTAGATGCACACGGTTTGTGTGTTGTGCCTGTTTTGACTATGAGATCCTTGGGGTAAGGACTGTGAGTTTTTTAGATCTCCTAGCACAGTATTGCCCTGGTCCTTGTGCAGTCTTGGAATGAAAACATTAGCGATTATTGTTTTTCATGACAGAGACTATGGTAGGCTGTATTTACAAAGATGTCCAGTTTATCCTGTTTAGTTATTTGCTGCTTAAACAAAACATATTCTTGTTAGTTTTTGTTTATTTTGTTTTGTTTTTTAAATACAAAATTCAGGTGAGAAATGTCTCTTTACAGTATTTGACAGTTACTTTTGTGTGACCCAAGTAAGTTAATAAAAATCAGAATGTATGTAGCACCGTATGTCAAATGTATGATTACAGTTGGTTTTCAATGTCCGTTTCAGTCTGGTAGTTTGTGCTTGACTGCCATCATGGAGCAAGAGGTAACAAGCTAGGGTCTCCTTGGTATCTACCACTGGACGGCACTCAAAACATCTAGTCATTTAACAGGCAAATGCAAAATCTGTAAACCAGTGTGACATATCACCTGCTACTCCTTTCCTACTGTTCCTTCTTCTGTTCTGCACATATGAATTGCATGAATCTATACCACCAAGAAATCTGTAGACTCTTAACAGAACGTCAGCCTTCAACTCTGCTTCATGTATGAGAAGCCAAATAGGAAATAGGAGCACTAGTACGCTTTTTCCATGACGTTCATAATTTTACGGAGTTCTTTCTCATGTGTATTCTTATTTGATTAGTCTATACATGGCCACATTTGACTTAATAGCTGTTTTGCTGAAAAAGAAGGGAAGCTACTTCACCATTTCACTAACCTGCTTTCAGATGTAATTTCCCTTTAATTTTGTGCTTTTTATAATTTATAGCTAAGTAACGGAGAAGGAACTACTCTGGAATTTGCTTTTAAGGCCAGGTACATTCCAGGAGCAAAATTTAGAAGCATTATTTACACACCATTCTGAAAAATAGATGTTATTGTCATTGCTTTCTTATTTAGTTGGGTTGAAATAGAATCCAATACCTGATATGGGAATACTTTTGTGTCAGTATAGGCTATTTTCTGACTCACCTTGGTGAGTGGACTATGTCAGTCTCATTACTTGAATACATGAATGTAAGAGGCTTCTGTATAAAGGGCTGCATTTTATGTTTATTGTTTTCACTGAAGAGGAAGGATGGGGAAAGTAGAATGGGGATCCACACCTATCAGCTAATTTTTCCTTTTCTAAACTCTATTTTTACTTTGTAGGTGATGGAAATTAAAGGACAAATGATTCATGTGCCAGAATCAAATTCAATTTTGTTTCTGGGTTCCCCCTGTGTGGACAAGCTGGATGAACTGATGGGCCGAGGCCTCCATCTTTCGGACATACCTATCCATGATGCTACTCGCGATGTCATATTGGTTGGGGAGCAAGCAAAGGCCCAGGATGGCTTGAAAAAACGAATGGATAAGCTGAAGGCAACGCTAGAATGCACACACCAAGCCCTGGAAGAGGAGAAAAAGAAAACAGTAGATCTCCTTATTTCTATTTTCCCTGAAGAAGTGGCTCAGCAGTTGTGGCAGGGGCAGCAGGTTCAGGCCAGGAAGTTTGATGATGTCACCATGCTCTTCTCAGACATTGTTGGCTTCACTGCCATCTGTGCACAGTGCACGCCCATGCAGGTCATCAGCATGCTGAATGAGCTATACACACGGTTTGACCATCAGTGTGGATTCCTGGACATCTACAAGGTAATAGCTGAAGTCCTAAGTCAACAACATCTAATTAAAACTAAGATAGAAAAAGATCTTAGTAGCCATCTTCCTAACTACAGAGCTTCCATATAAAATGGAAAGGTGATAATTTTGTTTCATGTGAAAAAAGTAAATCTGAAATATGCCCATTGTAAATCAAATATTTTGATGCTGAGCTGTCATCGTGGTTCCCCGTGGGAATATATGCCTCATATTCTCATTTTCCTATAGGAGTGTACACCTTCTGTATTATAGCCTGGTTTCCTTTAGGTAACACATCAGCCACAGTGTCCTAAGGGTGATTAAGTGCAGTGGTGGTCTTAGCCCAAGCTGCAGCTCCTGGAAGGCACTCAAACACTTTCTGTTTCAGCTGAAACTTGAACAGCTTGGGATTTAGACACTTACCTTTCCCCTGAAAGAATTCAAATTTTCCATAAAGAGCAAAGCATTCATTAAAAAAAGTGCTAGAAGAAATCTAAATTTCCACTGAAAAACAGGAAGAGGACAGCAAATGTCCATTCACAGTCAATGGGATGACTGGGACATGGCACTGGGGTGTCATGCTCCTTTAATGCTCTGCAGAAAAGGAGATGTCGCATGTGTTCGTCCTGTTACAGACTTCATCACCTTCACTTCTCTTTAGTGGCTTTGGTGTCCAGTATGTATTTGAGAGAAAAAAGAGGGGAGGTAGAATTTAATAAGTGCAGTTAAGGTATTATCTGTGCAATTATCCTGTGAAATCTACAGAGCATATATTTTGTATATGGAACACCTTTAATTTTGTGATAGGAAAAGCAGAGCAATTTCTTTCTGTAACTGAATGTGCCAAAGAAGAAAAATGTAGTTGTAAAATTATATATTGACTTTGTTTTCTGTCTGAGTCTTGCAAACTAAATCACTGGTTTTCAAACTGTTGCCCCTTCAAAAAGGGCAAGAAGGAGGACCCAGGGAACTACAGGCCGGTCAGCCTCACCTCCATCCCAGGAAAGGGGATGGAGCAGCTTATCCTGGAGGCCATCAACAAGCAAGTGGAGGAAAAGAACGTTGTCAGGAGTAGTCAGCATGGATTCACTAAGGGGAAATCATGCCTGACCAATCTGATAGCTTTCTACGATGACATGACTGGCTGGGTATATGAAGGGAGAGCCGTGGCTGTTGTCTACCTAGACTTCAGCAAGGCTTTTGACACAGTCTCCCATAATATCCTCCTAGGGAAGCTCAGGAAGTGTGGGCTGGATGAGTGGTCGGTGAAGTGGATAGAGAACTGGCTGAATGGCCGAACTCAGAGGGTTGTCATCAGCAGCGCTGAGTCTAGTTGGAGGCTGATAACTAGTGGTGTCCCCCAGGGGTCAGAACTTGGCCAAGTCTTGTTCATCTTCTTCATCAATGACCTGGATGAAGAGTTAGAATGTACCCTCAGCAAGTTTGCTGATGACACCAAGCTGGGAGGTGTGGTAGATACACCAGAAGGCTGTGCTGCCATTCAGCGTGACCTGGACAGGCTGGAAAGTTGGGCAG
>Ga0065711_1050996_pt1 | contig 10563 bp, 2 predicted proteins | sample Hoacrofraction12_FD_59098 | JGI IMG/M metagenome (GOLD analysis project Ga0065711, IMG submission 59098) | Hoatzin crop microbial communities from Cojedes, Venezuela - Epithelial fraction 12 v2 (version 2) | ecosystem: Host-associated > Birds > Digestive system > Esophagus > Crop | place...
CGCCTGGACAAGGTCCTCTACAGCCTACTGTAGGTGACCCTGCTTCGGCAGGAGGGTTGGACTAGATGACCCACAGAGGTCCCTTCCAACCCCTACCGTTCTGTGATTCTGTGATTCTGTAACCATGTCCCCTTTAATCATGCAGGCTGATTGAGATTCATAGCTGATACGTCACCTGCAGTTTCAGTTCAAGATCTGAAGCTTCTTTATTTCAAAGAAATTTTTTTCTCCTGTTGTTTTGACTTACATTCTGAAGCTGACAGAGCTACCAAAGCAGCTCATGTCTTATTCAGTAACTTACAGAAATTATTTTTATTTACAAAAATGGGCAAAAACATTTTTTTCTTTAGAATCAAATTTAGAGACTTTGACCTACAGTGTACAGGTATACTCATAAACATATACATACAAGAGATATTTTCCATAAAAGTATTCAGACTGAACGCCTTTCAGATAAAAGTATTTCTTTATGACTAACTACTCTAAAAAGTAACAATAATAAAAAATTATAGTTGCAGATGATACATAGACTGCCTTCCATTGAAGGTTGAAGTCTTTTATTATGACTGGATAGGGAAATTGTAAGTTTTGTTTTAAGAGAAATTCCTTCCTTTTGCACTTTTTTCTGTCTCTGCATTCATGTTATTTTAAGACACTTTCATTTGATCATTCAATATTTTCCACCACTGACTAGGTGATGAATAGGTTTGCCACCTGGCTCAGTTTCCTATCCCCTCTCCCAGTCTGAATATTTCTTTAGACATGAAAGCCAAAGGAAATGGAAAAACTGCCAGAGGTAATTTTTAATGCCTTCAACAAACAAAAATAAAAAAAAGATTCTGAATGGACATGAAAGTCAAGACCCTCTCTGGGTCCATCTGTTACCTCCTCCCTTGCAAAAAGTAATTGCTACCTTTTAGCCAAAAATTAATCTCGGCAGAATTGTAAGGAAAAATATTCATTCATTCTCAAACCGTTCAGTTACTTCTTCAGGAATCTATCCTAACTCACTGAATCCTTTTCATATATTTTAGTGTTTTCTCAGTGCTTCCTGTACACAATTCTTTCCTTTCCCAATTTTCTATTTTGTTTTCTTCTTTTAATATCATTACTAAATTAATGAGCTGCTTCTGCTATTCCTATCCTTCAGGATGCTGCAGTGCCTGTCTCCTGTAGCTCCACCTCTGCTTCATTTCACCTTCTTTTCCTTTAATTTCCAATTCTGCTTTTGCATTTTCTCTCCATGCCATTCTATCACATACATATTCAAGTTAACCATAGAATAAGTGATCCCCATGGATAAAACCCTTTAACGCTCATCTTCTTCTTTAGCACCTAGCATACTTTAGTACTTTATTAATAGTTCTAGGATGTATCTACTACCAGCCACCAAAGAATCTAAACAAAATGGTGGTCTCCACCATCTACTCAGGGTTGACAGAATTTTCACAACTCCTTAGAGAAGAGTCTCCACTTCTCGAGGATGCTTTCCCATTGTCACTACAGCATCTTCCACAGACATGAGTCAGGAGTCACAGTTGCTATTAGTTGCTATTCAGTTCCCAGTGGGAACTCCAGGACTAATTCTCCATGAGCAAAGCACAAATGTAAAACTTGCAGTACACCCTTTGATAAACCTATGCAAAGTAAATGTGCAGGGGGATTGGACTGTCTTTCACAAAGTCTTTGCACTGTTACAATACAGCAAATTCAAAACAAAGCTCAATTAGACTAACTAGAACAGATCCAGACCTTAAGGAAAGTTTTCAAAGGGTTTGTGGTTGGAGGAGGAGGGGGATAACTTTCAAATTGAGGTTTCTGTGAAAAAGCTCAAACATTATCTGCCTCCTCATACATCTACCTCCCCCTCCCCCAATCAACCAATGTTATTAATTCAGGGGGGCTGGAAATATATATCCCAACTCCAACTTCTAGATCTTGAAAATGTCATTGTAATGTTTCATAGAACTTCTTACGTGGTGACATCAGACCATCATCTTCCTCAAAGGAAATGCATTTCCTGTGATCAGTTCTGCAGAAGGGGATGATTGTGTTTCATTTTAAGAGATTTATTCCAGCTACTGATTGTGTCCAGATACAAAAGAATGAGGATACGAAGTAACCAAGTTACAATGCTTAAGACTCTTATTGCTGAATTTTCTAATCAAAATTCATGTTTTCAAAGAGTAGGCAAGTATGAAATTTGGATTTTGGATAACTTTCGATTTATCCCCCTTCCTCCCATTCCCCCCATCATCACCACTGAAACATTTTTATGCAGGAAAAAGACTTCCTAGTTTGCTTAGGAAAACTACTCCCCATCTTCAGCTCCATCTTCACAGCTTTTCCATTGTACTACTACTGTGGCTGGAACATGAAAAGAAGCTTTTGTTGTATGAGAACCTTGCAATGATTTTACTCTAGTCACACCAAACCTTTACAGAACATCCTGCAAAATTCATAAAAGACCTGCAGGGAAAGGCAGGGGAAAAAGGACCTAGTTAATGTGCCTCTTGGATTTTTAGATCTCTGCTTGTTTATTTCAAGTCTCCAAGGCTGAAGCAGTTGGCATGAACTAAAAGAAAGTTTAGTCTGCTCCAAGTTAGAGCTGCTGAATACTCAAATCTTGAAAAAGATTGCCTATAGCTTGGCCCAAACAGATACCTGGTCTGTATCTCAAGATATTCAACAGTCACCATTTTACCTCTACTGCCTTGCTTACTGCTCCAGAACTACATCACACTTGCATGCAGGTCTGCCTTTACTTCTGAAATACTTCTAGACAAGCTAAACTCAAACCTTCATTATACATCTTTTCTCACCAAAATAATAAAGTTGAAGGATTTTTTTCTACGGAGTCAGGTTAACACAGTTTATGTGCCACATAGTCTCCAACACAAGAAAATCTTTCCTTTCTGCTACAGTACGATATAGATAGTATGCCACAGTTTTCACTCTTCCTAATAGTTCTAGTGCTATTCCTCTAATGAGTTTCCTTTCTCATTTAAAATAAGAAGTCCTTTCATACCAGAGCTTTCAACTCAGGTACAACTCGAATAAACTTTAGGAAAAAAAAAAATAAAAATTTGAAAGCTTGTTTTGGTAAGGAACCACAAAATTTTATCTATTTAAATCATGTTTTTAAAAGTGGTGGGAGAGTGAAATTTGGCTTATTCAGTAAGCTGGAGCTGTACAAAGTGGAAATTGCAATTATTCTCCATGTCCATGAGGTAGAAGCAGAGAGTAATTTTATGACACCTTTTGGTTTTTAATTGGACCTTGCCCTTATCTTTTGTAACACTCAATCTACTAAATAAAACATGTTTTGTAAGATGGTTACCTCACTCATGCACAGATTAAATCATAACATCAGACGTTCCCACAGATTTGGGTGGCAAACGTTGATCAACACCAAGCTGGTAAGCAGACCATCATGCATAGATTATCCATGTGTAACCGTCTGTGAGGGTTTGGTAGCAAATAGGCTGTGGTTGCATTTCTGTAGAAAAGCTTTCTGAAAACTCAGCTCCAGCTTGCACTTAATACTTGGATATATCTTCTGTGTCACCAGTAGGAGATAATATGTACAAACACTGAGTCCATTTTACAAAGATAACTTAGGGGGCAATTAAAGCTAGAGAGAGAAAGAAGAACATAAGCTTCAGGAAGTCAGTGCTCAAGCCAGTGACATCGTGGCTACCTGTGAAAAATTTCCCATTCCAGTGTCTAGAGCATCTTGCATTTCAGGTTCCTCTTTTGCTTGTTAACAGAAGAGCTGCGCTGCCTCCTGCTTTTCTTCAAGGACTTTATAACTTATAAATAACAACAACAGCTTCGCTACCCAGTAGCAGTGGTCCCTGACTAGAGCTTCAAGTTACACTGCAACCCTACTTAGCACATTCACCTCTGAGCTGTCTCTCCACCACCATTTCTTGCTCAGGAGGGCTCTGTCTTTGTTGCTTTGTCTTTGCCAGGTATTTACAAAAAGATCAGCAATGCATATCATACTGAAGAGATTCCTCAATATCAGAGATATGCTGCCACCAAAAGGTAAGCACTATTTTTCCCCTAAACTGATTTTGCTTTTCAGGCCACATCTTTTGGCTAAAGAGATCCATAACAATCCTAACTATATTTGGTGCCATTTCCTCTCTCAGACATCTTTATGTTAATGTACATTTGTGTCTTGCTCTAGGAAACCAGGTTTGAGCAGTTTAGTCATAAATCACAACATGCAATTCACATAGTCTAAGAGTAATCAGAAATACTATCATTAAAATACAACTACTGCCAAACCTGAATTTTGTTCTTTCATTCTTCATTCAGTTTTCTGATTTTGAACACAGTGCAAACTTCATGGGCTTTTAATGAAGTAAGCATTTGTATGTATGTTTATATTCAAAAGTACAACTAAAAGGAGTCAACATTTTATAGAATACAAGTCACAAAGATGAGATGTAGGGGGAAGAAAAAGGGGGAGAAAATTGAATAACCTCAAGGCAACTTCTAATCTACAGTTACAAAAATTCTTTGTAGTTTTATTCATTCCACTACTTAAGAAAGACCTGCAGTCTGTCTTCTGTAAAAGCTATACCGCACTTAACAATATATCAGAGAGCAATTGTCAGCAGGTGTGCCTACAGCAATCCGCTTTAGAAACTTGTTATGAGAACTATAATGTGCCAGATGAATACAGATCTACAAAACAGTCTCACCTAACATGCTTGGCCTCACCTAATATGCTTGAAATGCTGATTCAGAGTAAACAATATGTTTAGGAGGAGGATTTTTAAAGCCTAAACAAAAACCTTATTAACATGCAACATTTGGTCACATACCAAATAAACTGCAATACTCAAACAGCACTGAGATCAGGAAAAATCTCTTTAGCCACTATGGCACACAATGAATGTTATCCTCTAAATTAAGATCTGTTTTAATACAGAAATTATTGCACTTAACATTGTTGTAAATCAGAGTTCAGGTTGCAAGGCAAAGATGCAGAAAGAAAGGGGAGCACCACACTCCTGCATGTACATGGAAAGTATTTAGTTTATAACCAAACGTAATATTATTACACTTAAAGGATTTTGAAACACCTGAAAGAAACTCCTCTAACTCCTCCGAAGAACACTTACTGTTTAAACCACATGTAGCTGTTTCTGTCACATTACTGCAGCACCTTGATTGGTTCAAGTTCTACTAAAGTAATCCCAGTAGAAGAAAGCCTACACACTGCAACTCAGAGAGAGGTTTGAAGTGATTAATGAACTTCCTCATGTTCCTGCAGAGTATTTAAAACAAAACAACAAAAATCCCCATATGTTTCGATTCCAAATCTCTTTAGCACTTACACAAGTATGTGCAAACAGTAGTGGGCAACAAATGAAATTATTTCTATGACAAAACCCCAAACATTCTCTAAACAAAAGTTAAGACTACAAAGAGAAAAAGATGTCAGGAGACTATGTTCAGTCTCATACAAAGTGATAATTTACGTGCAAGCCTGTACACTTCAGAAATCAGTATATAACAGTAATGATTTTTGATTTATGAAATAGTTCTCTACCAGCATACAAGGCACATTGATTATGGCTATCTTGCAAGAACACTCAATGATCACATCTGGAGCTTTAGCACACACGTGCAACAGGCAAATTCCCGGGTTTCTACACATGGACTTTTTTTTAATACCCATCGGATTATATGATATCAAACTCTTCCCCATCAACAAAAAACTTTCTTAAAATTCCACTTAGTGAGTGTTTATTAAACAGGTAAAAAAAGGTATATAAAAGCACTTTCAACTATTTCACTGTATGTTCAGAAAGGCAGAGTGAAAACCTAATCTGATCATGTACCGCACATTAAGTATACAATGAGAAAAAAAGTTACAGGCACAAATATCAGCTGTTTAGGCTACACAAATAAACTTTATTGACTAATCACATAGATCTTATATGCATAGGCATATCTAAATATTCATTTTATGCACTACAATGAAGCCTGAATCCCTGAAAATATTAGCCAGAGGTAAAAAAATTGATCAGGGAACTCTGCTTTTAAAGATCAAAAGACCACATTAGACTAGAGAACTAGTGCTGGAACAAAACAGTCAAATTTTAAGAAGCACTTAGATATCAGCTTTCACAAACTGAGATCCTCTCTCACCTGCCTGGGCAGCCTAATAAAGGCAAACAGACTGCTGAGACTGCACGTAACCACAGTTGTTTAGGGCTACTGCTCAAACACTGTCACTTCAGACACTTAAATGTCCTGCTAGCTGCTGTTCAACACTAGCGTTGCCACAGACTTCAATTGCTCTGACCAGAAACACAGAGTCAAAAACCCAGAAGTGGAGTAGAACACAGAGCTGCCGAGTCCCATTCCTTAGACATGTGTGTCAGCTCTTGCAAGGAAGGGCTAGAGGCAGACCACCTACATTAAGAGGGACCACACATAAACATGAAAAGTCATGTAGCATAAGAATGGACATCCCCATTAGGGTGGTTTATGTTCTCAGGATTTGGAAGACTGAAAACAAAGCTGCAAAACAGTAACTGATTTACCAATTTTTGCTTCCAGCAATGGAAACATAAATCTTTCTACCACCTAAGAGATTCTTGTACCCTCCATCAGAGGGCAACCAAGAAGAGCTGAGATGATGGAAGCCTATAACAAGTGGAGTACAACAGCCTAGATCTGTCTAACAAAGGCAGCACAAGCAGCTCCCCATTCAGCAGGCTGGCTTATTGCATGCTCGACTCTCCCCGTACACTGCATGGGGAACACTGGTACCTAATTAATTAGACCTGAGAATCCACAGCCTCCACTAGCCAGCAGCAGGCATTCCCCTACATCACCCTCTTCAGTGAGCTGGGTTTGAGAGCATTAAAAGTTTCTGCCAACTTCTATCTACTTTTTCCAGTACTTGAAACGCAGTAACATCTGCTCTTTGATTTTCAAGTTACCCATCAGAAGCGCAGAAGAAATTTACCTCCTCTCCTCCTGAAGTTCTTATGTGTGAGTCTGGCAGACCACAACATGTTTGAGGAGATGTTTCTAGAGCCACTAATGCAATAGGACATCCATTGCAGTGAGACATCACGTTACAACAGATTCTGACAAAGATGCCTTCTCTAGATGTAGTCACTGGTGTATAATAGGATCCAAGAGTGAAAAGCACTACATTTAGTCTCACCATAGCTTGAATTATTGAAATATTCCTCAAAAACCAGGCATTTTTGAGCAAGCGTGTAGTTAATTCTGAAGGCTAGTTAATGATGCACAATTCACATCAAAAATCCATGATCCCAGAATTAAACAGACAAGGCAGAAATAAACAAGACTTCCTTTATAATTGAGACTTTGGATTCCTTAGAAGTTCTTCCCATATCCTTTAACCATAATTAGGAAAAAAAGTGTTTGGACAGGTAAACAACAAGCTTTGTAAACTCAAGCATGGAAACTGGATAGTACAGACTTTAAAAATGTGAAAATCTCTTACAATATCAACGTTTGGACTACATGGTAGGAAGCTTCTGCATAGATTGGGAGTTGTTTATGCTTCAAATACTTCACTTTTAACAATGTTTGGGGAAAAAAAACCCCACCAATTTCAGAGATGTCTTTATTCCACAGAAGGGTAAATAATCTTCTTAACTACCAATCACAAAATTTACATAAACGGATGCCTCAGAAGCAGCTTTAAAAGCCCCCGATTCATAATTTTGCAAGAAGCAGTGGGAAAGGGATATAAGACTCGTAGTAGAATTCTAAAGAATGTAGATGAGAAAGGGAGCTTTTGAGTGTTTTGTGGTTTCTTTCTTTTGTCTACGAGAGATTTATTCTGAGATCTTCTATTTCTGCATGCTTGTTCCCTTGACGAACTTTATGCACTGGCATCTGAATGCATAATGAATGTGTATAAAAACCCTTAGTCATTTGTCTGGGAACTTCAGCACAGAGGATGAGAATTTGGAAAAATAATGCTCTAAATACAGAGATGCTACAGTACCTATTTTAAATCAAAAGTAGATTAAATATTCAACATTTCCAGGATCCTTATGTGAATTTGCTCTGCAAACGCAAATTACTGTTACTTTAGCAAAGAAAAAAATTGAAACATAGTTAAGCCACTTAGCTTCCATTTCCTGACAAAATTTCAGAGGGAAACAAACAAACAAACAAAAACTTTAGGAGGATGGTTAAGTTGTAGTACATTTTTTTTCTTTCTCTGTAATTCAGTGATCACCGTCAAATATCAAATAATAATCAAATTTTAGCACCTCTACTAAATTTTTACCATAAGAGAATGACACTTAGAATCTGCATCCTGGATTGCAGGTTCTTCCTGTTGCCCATTTGCCACATCTTCAGTCATTCACCTAACATACTTTTCTCACGTGTTTTTCTGTTACTACAACTGTTTTCCACAATGCTTGGCAAACAGATGAATTCTCATGTAATTCTCAACCACACACACCTTGGGAACTAAAGCTACACATCTGCTGCACCTCACCGCTGTAGTATTTATTCTGAGCTAAACCCCAGCAAAATTACATTCCAGGAATATTTCAGGAAATTTCTACCCCAGTCTGAAAAAATAGTCCATTCTTCTCTTAGAATATGAAGGTTACTGGTACTCCCACATACTTGTGTTTAGAAGGTCTAAAATATTTCTGCATTTTAAACAATTTCTGCAGTATTTTTACATGTTCTCAGTGTATCAATAAAAGCAGTAAGTTCCTTAAAAAGGAAAGCCAAAAGACAACTTCTTATGTACGGATCCAAAAGAACAGTAGGAGTCTACCTCAAGCCAAGGGGGGGGGGAAGAAAAAAGCCTCAATCTCAATTTTATGTATTTAAATTTGATTCTGTTTCTAGTCTAAGTAAAAGAATGTGCAACTGTGCTGGATATAGATGCCTCCTTTTTTTTAAAGCTTTTTTTTTAGTTTTTAATTACATCAGGAACCTCTTTGATGGAAATCTGTGCCCCGGGAACTTCATTCTTCTCTTTTTGATGTTATCAAAAGTCTGCGTGTTACGTCAAAAGACAAGGAACAAAATATTCTCCTAAGACTTTGCTTCACATTTTTATTCCAACAGTAGGAATTCACACCCTTGAACAGACTGCTTGCATGGGACCATCCAGAATTACATCCTGCGTGTGGGACATTCCAAAATTGCTGTGGGCAGAAGCGAGCGGGTGGTGGAGGAAACTAACACTAGCTACTGCTTTTTGAGGGGGTTCCTGCACTGTGTGACTGTGTTTTCAAGTTGCCATTTTTGTAGCAACTACCAGTTCTAATAGCCATAGCATTACCATTCCTTATTTAGAGAGGTTTGGAGACTCTCTCAGTACCTGAGAAGTTAAGAAAAATGAGTTTTTATCCACTTCTTATTCAAGGTCATGTAGCAAATTCAGCGGTGATTACTTTGTCTCTGTGTCTCCTCTCTCTTTTTATGTAGTTGACCATTCTGTTCAAGCAACTACTGCCATAAGCACAGGGCTATTGCCAAATCCAAAACTACCACTGTTGCAATCCTGGAGCACAAAGAACCTCAAGAAACCATCTACCTCTGCTCTTTCACTTAAGCAGAATGCTAATCCATCCCTGATAATTTGTTTAGTCTTCATCTTAGTTCTAAGTTTCAGTCATTCCTCACAGGTCATGTTTTCCAGTGTGTTCATTGCTGAAGTTCCTCTCTGGACTCTTGCCAATTGGCCTACATTTCTTAAAACACAATCATCAACTGAGACTTCGTAGTCACCACCAGAAGAGGAAGGATAATCAGTTCCTCATCTCACATATGGCAGCCTTTCAATTCCTCCATTCTGTGTATTTGTTATACCTTAATGTCTAGCATAAGCCCCAGATAGTCTTCACAATATTGTTTCATATTACTATTATCACTGGGAGGACTAATTATTCTGCATCTTCTATTTCTTCTTTTCTGCTCCCCCTCATTCTAAACAGAAATCTTTGTGTCTGTATTTCAGCTTCACCATTCTGATTTGTCTAGGTCATTCTCATTCTGTCTTCCCAAGAGCTGCAGCTCCTTCCGAATAAAGCTATTGAGTCTGACAACACCTTCTCTTTTCCACCAGTCTAATCCATTACTGAGATCAGCAGAGAGTTCAGAATGTAGCTGGGTACAACCTCATATCACATCTTCTCTTGGGCTGATAGCTAAATCACTAAAAGCTATTTTGGGGACTAGATTTTTCCAGTCAAAAAGTAAACCACCATCCACATTTCCCTAATTTGCTTAGGAGAACACTGTCTTGTAGGAGAGTATGGAAAGCCTTGTCAAATTCACAATGGCTTTACTTTGTCCATTAGACATGCTATTGTGGTCAAAACAAAAGATGCTATCAGATATTTCAAAAGCTTCAAAACTTACTAGGTCAAACCAGTATCAGCTATTTTTAATATTATTATTCTCCAGATACAAATAATTTGTTCCTTTATGCATTTGTAAACCACAGTTACACCTATCTGCCTTACATCTTTCTTTCCCCACACTCTATAATGCTGCTTCTTTGCGGGGGGGGGGGGG
>Ga0065711_1009770_pt1 | contig 10562 bp, 5 predicted proteins | sample Hoacrofraction12_FD_59098 | JGI IMG/M metagenome (GOLD analysis project Ga0065711, IMG submission 59098) | Hoatzin crop microbial communities from Cojedes, Venezuela - Epithelial fraction 12 v2 (version 2) | ecosystem: Host-associated > Birds > Digestive system > Esophagus > Crop | place...
TGGACAAGGTCCTGTGCAGCCTGCTCTGGGTGACCCTGCTTTGGCAGGAGGGTTGGACTAGATGACCCACAGAGGTCCCTTCCAACCCCGAACATTCTGTGATTCTGTGATACACTGGCCAGAAACGGGCTGTTCTTCAACTGGCAGCTCGCTTTCATTTTCACTTCCCTCACCCTGCACAAAATTACAAATTAAAAAATTACAACTTTACCTGATGATCTTCTTGACACAAATGAGATCAAATAACTATAAACTATTTTAAAACAGTAGTACTGAACTCCTTAGCAGCACTGCAGAACATGTGTTCAGTCAGGGTGAAGTCGTCCTGTTTGCAAGCATGTGTACTCACTGGCTGCTCCAGTGCTCGATCGTGGTGGAGAGGAAGGGGAGTGCTGTTTGCAAACACTTCAGCTTGTTGCCTCTGAGGATTGTAATGATAGCTGTGATTTGCCTGCTAGACTTTTTTTTCTTTTTCCTTCAAAATAAAGCAAGATCAGAAAATGCATGGGATCTGTATTTTAGCATTGCCCCCTGCTTTTTTTTTTTTTTTCTTCTCCTTTCTTTGCAGAGTCTTTGTGGTATTACGTGGAGTGTCAAAACTTCTGGTCTGTTGGCTCTGGCTTGTTGTAGGGACAAAGCCCAAATACTGTAGCTGTGTAGCGTGCCCAGTGCACTGCAGAATCACTGACACATTGTAGTTGTAAATTATCTCCTGCTCTTCGTGCATTTGCTTTAGATAACTAGGTTGTGTGCATACGCTTTGTTCTGTAGTTGGAGTTTACTTTTACCTATGTGGAAAAAAGTAGTTTGCTTTTCTGTTGTTTACTTTAGAGATCTGCTTTTCCCAGTTGCCAGATAGTCTGTAGACAAAATCAGAAGAGCTCCGAGTTGCAGTGCAGAAGTGCACATTGAACTGGTGACCTGACAGCCTCTGAGAGCTTATGCTGTTTTGATATTTGCCTAGAACTTAGTGAAATAGAAGATAACTAATGCAGGATGAAAATGTGTTGCTAGTGGTAGACCTTCTCAAAAGATATTCTGCATCTGAAAGCAGAGGCTGCAAACTTTCTCCTGACAGAGTGCCCAGGATAAGGAGTAATTGACTACGGCTCCAAGTCTTGACCTGGTTCGGACCCCAGTGCCCCTTTTTTTCCACAATGGGTCAAACATCAAGCAGGAATCTGACTCCAGACTTCCCCTTGGACATTTCTGATTTACTGTCCTGTTCTTGCATCCTTATTTTGTCTAAAATCCAAATTTCCCAAGCATGATGAGAGTAAAAATCTTCTTCCTGTACCAGTCCTATGAAGAATGAGGGACTGCTTTTCAGATGGTAACTAACTGGCTTCAGTTGCATCCTGACTTCCAGAGTCTTCAGCTGGTGGGTGTGCAGCTGAGTCTTTAAAGGCCTGCAAATGTAAATAAAGAAAATACCAGCATCTTATTTGTTATACTTCTTGCCTATACTGATCAACCTTCTTTTAAAGGCATTTAAGTGCTGTTGGTTATGCACAAATGAAGAAAAATGTACTAAGAAAAGTTACAAATGAGCTGCTTCTGCGAACATCCCTATTTCCCTTTTCATATTCTTCAAAGCTTGTGTAATAAAATTTGAGAACAATGAAATAAAAAAAAAAATAATGCAAACTTGCCATGCAGTTAATCTGACCAATGTTCTGAGTTATTCTGAGTCTGAATGCTTAAGATTGCAATATTTAACTGTGTATATGTTCACTGATATGATTCTTCATGGAGGCTAAAAAGAGAATTCATTGTAGTCTCTGCTCGTAAATTTTTGTAAATATCCATCTCCATTACAATATTTATTGCAGAATCTTTTGGACTGTGAAGAATATTTGTTGTAAGGGTGGGTGGTTGGTTGGTTTGTTTTTCCTAACTAGGTTCTGCATTTGTATTACACAGGAGAAATCATAGTCTCATAGTTTTCTTTAGGTTCGAAAAGACCTTTAAGATCATCAAGTCCAACCACTAACCTGTGTTACCTGCTGAGTTTTTTGATAGTGTATTTGCTTGTGCAGGACCTTTGAAGGAAATAACCAAACCCTGAGGTTGCCCTTGAATAAAAATGACATGCGTTTTTAAAGACAATACCAAAACTTTGTAAAGAATGTGATCAAATACTTATATTAGTGAAATGCTGCAAGTTCTTCCTGAACAGCTGGCAATGACTGCTTGTTTCATTGCTGAAGAAAGACTGTTTGGGAAGTGAGGAGAAAGGAGAGAGACAGAATTAGTGCCCATCCTAGCTGCATCCGTACACAAAATAGCCGATACTGAATTTCCTTTCTTTGTTGCTTCATTCCTTCATATTGCTGACTGTCACAAGTGGAAATCAAGGAGCTGATTCCAAAATATTACTGTAATAGTTTAAACAAAATGAAAAAAACCTCACTAGAGTACATCAAGTTTTTTTTTAATGATCTAAATTACACTTTCATATCGTTCAGATACACTCACCACAGTGGTTTCTTTGAAGTGACGATTGTACAGAGAGGGGTTGATCTATGCTTAAGCAAAGGTCTCGTGTGACTTAATTATGTATATACATATGCTCATCGGAGGCTTATTATGGGCCTGGGGCATTGCAGTAATACTAAAAGTTATTAGTAGCTGTTAAAATATGTTAGAATCCAAATTCTGCATGGATTTATGATATAGAACTTGAACAATGTCAGTCACAGGTGAATACTCATTTCATATGTGAAGAGAAGTGTCTTTTTCAAAGTATTCCATCAAAGTGTTATAATGCATATTTTAGGGAGAGTATACAAAGACAGTCATCTTCTCTGTGTTATGGTAACATTAAATAGCTGTGTTGGGGGAACTGGAGAGTTACCGTACTATTTTAAATACTTGTCTCAGTGTACACAAATGTGGCAATGTTAAAGGATGAATAACTTATTTGAGACTAGCTGTCTTTGGATAAAATCAGCTCTAGGATAAATATCCTCAACAGAAGTCTGTTCAGGGAAGAAGTCTTTCAGGGAAATCTTTAAAGAGTTTATTAGTGTATTGTGATTGAAATAATACTGTTAACTGCATTGTTTTGTAGGATTTTGTGTTTGGAAACTTTTATAGTCTTCTTTCATTTCGTGTTCTTCATGATGGTAGTGAATTTGAAACTAATATGGTACAAGGAGCCATACAATCTTGCACTGTTTTGCTGTAAGCTTGTAAAAAATGAAGCAGGCAGCGTTCATAAGAGCAGGAATAGCTAAATTTTACCAGAAGTCACTTGGTGGGATTTCTCTTTTAGAATTGTCAACAAACTGTGTCTTAGCACAGTGCAAGTGTATGGGAGTCTTGCTCCTTGCAAATGTATGGAATAGTTCCATGTAAAAACAAAGGGTTAGAAGAAAACCCTATAGAAAACATAGGTTTTTATGCAATAGTGCAACTATTAAGGCTAATGTCTTGATCGAACCTCCAGTAGGTCCTTGTCTGCTTAGACTGTTTTCAAAAAGAAGAAAATTGAAAATTGCTTTCTTCTGGTTTTGTTCCTGGAATAAAATTGTGTTGTGGTGTATGGCTCTGCTTCATTAAACAGCTGCTCTGTTTCACCCTGGAGATAGTTTTATGTCTGTGCTGTGTGAAATCATCCCTAGTTAGCAGCAGTCTTTATATAGCAGTTTGACAGAGGTTGGCGACTGTTACCTCTAGTTTACAGTTAGAGAAACTAAGACGCAGAGTGTTATTTGCCCAATTGTAGCACTTACTGGGTGTTTGTTTCTTTAAAATTTTTCCTTCCCTATTTCCTGCATATGGAAGAAACTGAATTTGATAACTGAAAAAAAAAAAAAGTCTCTGGAAAGAGCTGGAAGAGCTCCTCTCTTATTTCAAGTTATATATGCCAAGTATGCAGCTTTGAAGTTCATGGCAAGATAGTGGACATCAATGTTGAAAACGATTTATTTAATGCGTGCGTATTGTTGCCATTTTCTGCTACTTTGCAAGTCTGTAATTCCTAAACTATTTTGTAGTGTCTACCTGAAGTTTTATGGAAACTTGTGTGGAGATTCCCTTGTGGTAGCTGTATTTTAAAGAAGAACCTGTGCCTACTGCCCCATATTCAAGTACCTTGTTATAAAAAAATGTAGACGACAATGTGTTTAAAGTTAGAGAGGTAATGATTTAAAGAAGGGCCAAAGTCAAGAGAGTTGGGAGGTTAATTAGAAAGTAACAGCAGTGACTCTGGTGGCAAATTTAGCAGTCATTTTTCATTCTTGAAGAAAAGTTGCTCATTATAATTACCCTGCGAAATTCATGAGTGATTTTAGCAACAGCTATGTCCCATAGACTGAAATTACAGATTAACAAAGGAAAAAAAAAATCTGTAATTTCAAATTATGTGTTTTAAAATAGCTGAATGCATTTTATGTGTAGACTTGGAAGATCTTTAATATTTTAAGAGTTTATTCACATTTTTCTTGACATTTGGCTTCCTTGCGCAGAAATGAAGCACTGACGTGCTGAAGATCATATTCTAAAATTGCACAATTTCCCCCTTTTTTTAAAACAATTCTACACATGCTGTGTGTATTTTTTGTGCTTTTCCCAAATGACAATAGAATGTTATGACTGTGGGGGGGTGGGGAATACAGTGATTCTTCTTCAGCAATGCAGGTGAAGGTCACCCGGAGTTCTCCCTGGGTTTTGAGTAAGTGCATAAAATCACAGACTCACTCAGGTTGGAAGGAACCTCAGGTTTTAAAGTAACTTTGGGTTTGGGTAAGATACAGTTGTCTCAGAATTGGTTCAAGGGGCTGCTGCTGTTTTCAGTTATTTCCTACTTCATATCGTAGTTAACAAGACTTTACTTCTAGTCTATGGATTTTAACATGTAGCTATTTAAAACAAAGCTCGCATTTTAATTGCACAAAGGAATGCAAAGAAACAGGTGGGAAGGCAGGTGTTTTCTTGCTATAAATTTTTCTGGTGGTTGGTGATTCACTCGTCCTGCTCTCCCTGTCAGTAATGGATGCTATATATAATTCCAGGTCAAGAGAGGGCCACCTGCCTCTCTGAGCTGGCGTGTCTCATGTAACGTATCGTACAAATACTTCCACCTCTTGTCAGCAAAATTGCAATTCATTTACCGTAAGGTTTATGACTTTAAACACAAAATGCTCAGAGTTTAGGATATATGTAGGTTTAAAAATGAATCCATTATAAGTGGCACTTATAAAAGACAATGACCTAAACTCAGACCGGAGTGTGACACTGATGTGTGGAAAACAGGCTCCACAATCTGTAGGATTGTAAAGTAGGTATGTTTATTTGGCGCCAGGCGGCAGGTGGGAGGGTAGCCCCACCAAAGTCGTGTGCCGGACAGTAACTTGCCTCTTCAATTTATACAGTCAAGTATTACATATTCATCAGATTTCCCAATTCGCCTATACATATGCATGACCCAACTGCGCTTGCGCAGTGCCTCCTGGTGGTGGTCGTCGAGGGTCCCAAGATGAAGGCTCATCCTCTTCATCACAGTGTTCGCTGATTGACCTGTGTTTCTGGGCAAACTCAGTTCTCTTCTGGCTCCCATCCAAACTGCAAGGTCAGTCTTAGCCAGTTCTAGGCAACTCCCCAGCCCTTAGCGGGAACTACCCCCTTTGTAAGGAAATGCAAGACTCTCTGCCTCAGTTGATTTACACAATAGATAAGCACTATCAGTTCTTTGTACAGCAACTATCAGGCAGTGCTGCTTCTACTAAATTCCTTAACTATTAGGCAAGGCTGCTTCTACTAAAATCCCTTTAACCCCTTCCTTCAACCCTAACCTTGTGCTGTATAAGTTCATCTTGGAATTTCATTAAATATAATTGAAAGGATGTAAAACAATACAATTATATACACGGTAGAATATTGTTTATATTTATTAATTGATATGCTACTTGAAAGTATATTTTCTACATCAAAAAAGGCAATTGAAGCTACAGTTTGACTTGGGTTGCTATCGAAGGTGACTTGCAAACTGTCACAGCTAAGGAGCCGCTCTTTTGCTAGGACTAACTGAAGGATTTGTGCTTTTGGGCTCGGCTGGGCCTCTCACGCTTAAACTGAAGAGTTGTGACTCTTAGCAGGCTGCGTTAGGAAGCAGTTGCCCCTCAGCAGGTCTGCCACAGACTGGGGGAGATGAGGGAAGATAGCTTAACAAACAAAAAGCAACCTCTTAAAAACGTATATAACCTCTGAAATGCATCTATTGNGTGCTTTCCCCTGCTTGCTGTGGAGAAGGGGAGCAGAGAGGGGTGGGAAACTTCTCCCTGTCTACAGTGGCACTGATCAGTGTGGGGCACTCCTGCAGAATTGTTCTTCTTTGCTGTTGCTGCCGGCTAGTGAGAAACGTACTCTTTCTCCCCAGGCCTGAACAGAGAAAACTGTTTGGTAGTTTGGGTTTTCTTGTGGAAGGCTGGGAAAGGAGTTGCTGTTATTCCTAGGACTAGGTATGAGGCAGCATTGTAGTATTCAGAGGTCACGTTTGACCTTGTTGCAGTTCTTGGAAAGTAATCCTTAGCAACCTATTTACTAAGGCTTTGACTTGCTCCTTTCCAGAAAATTATTAGGTCTTAACAGTATACTACATATTCTGATGATAAAAGGTATTCTACCAATATCATTAGTCTTATCTTTTGAATGAATAGGATTTTTTTTTTACCTTTTAAATCTGTCTTTAGTTTTTCTGTGATGTGGAAGCATTATGCTGTTGTAATACCCTGGTTTGAGAGACCTGGTTCTACACTTGCCTTGTCACAGATAATTCGTTGCTGTTCTTGTGTGATGTGTTTGTGGATCCGGGTCTTACACTGAATGTTACAAAGACTGTATGTGACAAAAAGACCTTGCTTTTTTGAACTTACAAAGAACATACAAAAGGAAGAAGGGACTGAAGAGGAAATGGATAAAATGAAACGTATTGTTGTTACTTTTGCATGTTAGGAGCTGCTTGAGTATTTCTCCAACTTTTTCTCATCTGTACTTACGACATTTAATTGCCATTTGTGCATCTGGTGACTTCCTGCTGTGATTAGCTGTACTTACATGGTTTAGTCTGTCATCTGAGGTGACAACAGTGAATGTGGTCTAGTGTAATACAATTAATTTCTGGGTTGCTCTACTTTTTTAAAGACCCTTAGGACAGGAGGTTGTTTGAAATTTGGGTTTGGTTGATTAAGGCTTAAGCTCACTGTAGATGAAGGCACTCTGAGACCTTTCCAGATCAACTGCTTATTGATTTATTATTCCTAAAGGAAAGCAGGATTGCACATGCATCACATTGCTCTGGGATCACTCTGCTACTGGGCAAGATTCAGGGATAGATGAAGAAGTTTTTCTTAAATATTTGATATCGTTACTCGAAATCATTAAACAAAACAACAAAACTGTGCAATCAAAGAATTCTGGGTTATAACTTACAGTTAGTTTCTTCTTTCCTTGCTTTACTGTATCTCTTTCATGGTTTTATTGTCTCTATTTCACAGCTTTATTTTTTCAGTCTGCTGGGAGACTGGTTACTTATTTTCACTGCTTAATTCCCCATGTCCTCCCCCTTCCCCAGTCATACCTAGGCTGCTGTGTACTGTACTGCTGTTCTCACGCGTCTCTGTTTCTCTAGAATCAGTTCACAGGCTTTACGTATTGCACAAGTTTGCATGGAAACCAGAGAGATAAGGTGAGACCCATCTTTTTATTGTCAGCTGAAGAACAGTGCCTTTGTGATAAGCAGCAAACGGAGAGTTAAACTGACTTAAGACTCAGAAAACATGCCTTCTTGTCAGATAAAAGATGCTACTTCTTTATTTCCAAAGGTGTTCTGAGGCCTAAATCACCGATATTTGCAAAGTGCTTTTTGATTCTCCTTTGAAAGAATTACAGTGTTCTGCTTGGTGAGAGCAAAGTTTGAGAAGTTACTTAGAATTCTGACAGTTGCCCTCCTACCGAGGACTCAGCCAAGCCTAATGCAGAGCACTACTACTTAAATTGTTAAAACTCTTTTCATTGTCACGTTTAGTGAATCACAATTTTGCTTTATGCTTCCTTCTGCAGGAGAACTGGCATAATTTGAAGCAACAGCTACTTTAATGGGATGTAATGAGCAATTAATGAGCGAAATAATATCTGTGGTGTTCATGGTAACAGCATGTCATTGCTCCTTTGTTCCTGTTCTCATCATCATCTTCTTCAGCATCTGACCTATAATCAGTTTTCTTTTCATGCTTATCTACAGTACTATTACTTCAGGCAAGGCCTCATCGTCCCTTTCAGCACAGAGAAAATTGATAGCGTGAAGAATTACGTGAAAAGAGAGTAATATGCTTTTCTCGACATAACTAGTTTCCCTTGCTCTCTGCCTGTGTCAATAGCAATGACATCCTTAACCAAATTCTTGCAGTCTCCTTTTCCTTAGAGTAGTGTTGTTTAGAAATTAAATGTTTCCTTTCAAGCTGCAGTGTGTCCTGAATTCTGCAGTAGGATTTTCAAACACATAGTCTTGAACCTTTTTGGAGTCCTGTTGACTTTCAGCATATTCCGTAGGGCCCTGTATTCCAAGGTGGTTTTGAGAATCCCTTTGCTAGCGAGCTCTGCGGGTTACAGCTTGTCCCAGCTCTGCCAGGACGCAATCACGAGGAGGCGGCGGCATGGGTCCAGCTCCTCTCCTTGTCTTTGTATGGCAGCTGCTTGCTCCATGCTGGGCTGGGCAAAGGAAAAGGCATTTGCCTGTTTTTATGTGGAGTAACGGTCTTTTCCATCACCAGAAAATGCTGAAGAGGAAAAACAGAAGCTGGGAAGAAATGTTTCAGATGTAACTTCATTTCAATAATTCAAGATTCTCAGAGCTATTTATTCTTATTCCCCAAATGGTGTTTGTCTTGAACTCAGGGGAATCAGCTGACTTCACTTTCGCCTGAAGGTGTATTAAGAATGGTATTCAAGAGCAGTAACTGCACTGGAAAGCAGGAAGTAATAAAGCACAACTTATTCTAGAACAATTTTTTTTAAATTTGCATTTCTTCAACATCAGGAATTTGTTTTTAACAGGGAGGAAACTATATTCAGCTATGAACTTTAATACTCCTGAGAATTCCAGTTTACTAAAAGATGTAAAAGTTAGTTCATTATGGTTACATGCTCTCTGTTTCGGTCCTGTACCCCAGGACAATAACATGGTATCTTTTTCATAGACTTGCTGGGGAGAAAACAGTAGAGTGAAATGTAAATACAGCTTTTCCATAGTGAAGACCAATGCTACAGGGCTCAGACATTAACACTGAGTAGTCCAGCAGGACAGTATTACACTACTAAAATCGTAATTTACATGTAACGCCTAGAAAAAAGTCTTTAAAAACAAACTCAGGCAGATGAACTCTTTTTTTTTTCATCAAGATGTAGCATAGATGTGGTGAAAAGCAGGGCCAAAGTTCTTACAGCATACTGTGGATGTCCATTTTCAAGTGCACCTTCATGGGATTTCTTAAGTGTGAAGGTAAGCAGGTGTATAAAGTTTTGGATAGATGAACGGAGAGGTGAAGGTTGAGTCGTAAACCTGGAGCCAGTTGCGTTGTGGCAGCTGCATGTAAAAGATCAGGCTGTAGTTTTTGAAAGCTTGAGAAGCTCGCAGGCTGTGCATTGAAAGGCAAGGACATGCGAGTGGGAGGAAAACTGTCTGTCCTTTATTCAGAGGAAAGTTTTCTGCCATTTGGATAGATTTATATTTTTATTGTTCTCATTGTAACTGTGTGGCTTTGCTTACTGTAGATTAATTGAGTGTCTGTCAGGAGAGTTGGAAACTTCAGAGCCCGAGAAACAAACATTCTTTGGGAAAGGATTTGGCCAAACGTATGTTTGCTTTCCAGGAGGGGTGGGAGAACACTGAAAAGACGATAGGTGAGAATGGAGCAGCAGCCCATGCAGATTTACCCAAGCTGATTTTAAACTGGAGGATCCGGTTTGTTTTAATTGTTGTTGTGGCACAACATGTAGGCAATTGGAACTAATGATAAGTCTGAATCTTAATGTCCCAGTACCCACAAATTCTAAGGCTTTAAAGCATTTGCGGATGTGTCTATTTTTAGCATACCAAAGTTTTAGTTTTATTGTTTGTTTCAAGGTTTTTGTGCTTAACATATGCTTTTGTCAAAATTATCGTGCAATAATTCTAGAAAAAAATGTTATTTTGCTTTTCGCTATCACAGAAGGTGAAGCAGTGAAAGAACCCTCTGTGGAAACAGAGTTTATGTTACCTGACCCACGATAGACAGGCTTCTGTCCCTGTTAAGAGATTACAGGGAAAGATTTGTGGCCATTCAAGCCATTCTACTGCCACTAATTTTCCTGGTCCTGTTCCTCATTTTGGAGCACCCTGAAAAGCTCTGGTGTCAGGAGGATGGGGCCAAGCTCTTTTCAGTAGTGCCCAGTGACAGGACAAGGGGCAGTGGGCACAAACTGAAGCATAGGAAGTTCCAGCTGAACATGAGGAAGAACTTCTTCCCTCTGAGGGTGACGGAGCCCTGGCCCAGGCTGCCCAGGGAGGTTGTGGAGTCTCC
>Ga0065711_1010293_pt1 | contig 10562 bp, 9 predicted proteins | sample Hoacrofraction12_FD_59098 | JGI IMG/M metagenome (GOLD analysis project Ga0065711, IMG submission 59098) | Hoatzin crop microbial communities from Cojedes, Venezuela - Epithelial fraction 12 v2 (version 2) | ecosystem: Host-associated > Birds > Digestive system > Esophagus > Crop | place...
TTTTTTTTTTTTTTTTTTTTTTTTTTTTTTTTTTTGGGGGGGGGTGAGGAATTAATTCAGTCAGTGTGTCCATTTTTTCACACTATTCAAATACAGAAAAGTTCATTTTATAAACCAAGAAATTCTGCTATTATCCAGCAGAAATTCAATAATGTATAATAATTAAATAAATCATATTATAGATAACTAGCACTGGACAGGCTTGCAGTCATTTCAGTGCTTCATACAGAGGCACATAAACCCTTCAGATAAAGAAAAATTAGCATCTAGGCATTAAAAAACTATTATTCAACTAGGAAACAGCAAAAAATGAAAATTGACTATGAACATGATATAAAATACTGCTCTTCGCCGTTAAAATTCTGATTCTTATGAGCAGACTTTGTTAAATATACAAATTTTTCACAGTTTTACAAAAGTATGCTAAATAACATAAGCTATTTAGGTTCCTATTTTTGTTTGGTTACTCTGTTGGCTCACTGGAGCAAAACTAATTAATTTCTGTTCTTAGAAAACAGGCTAAGAAGTTTGCTTAAACTATTCAAGCCTCTCAACAAGTCACTTACCTCTTCCTTCTTCCAATCTATGTCTCCTATTTACACGTTGCCGCTTTTCTTCTTGCCGTAACTGAAGGTGTTCTTCAATATTAACTCCAGGAACAGGGACAGCTACATAGATTAAGCAAAATATGTAAAATTATCTTTAAAAATTGTTATGATGGTAATAAAACCTAGAAGTAAATGAAACTGAAGCTTACTTACTATCTGCTCTTGACATGGCCCTGACACAAACTTCAGAAATAAAGGAGCTGAGTAAATTTGGAGCAGAGTTTTAGGCCTTATCTCTGAATTTCCTGGTTTTCATAAATCTGCCACAATTCCAATATCACTGAATAGTATTTAGTACTTACTTTCTATTAGGCACATATATATTTATATTTATATTTAGTTATGTGTTGCCATGGTTATCGCAATTTCCCCCAAAAAAGTTTAACAAAGATTATTAAAACAGGCATAAAATTGCTCATGTTTTAAAAATGTTTAAACAAGATTAGATATTTTTTAGTTTAGGAATACTTTACCACTATATGCTCTGTGCTTACTAAGAAGCATGCAGTTACTTTAATGCACATATACATGTGTATGTACATCTGACTTATTTAAACTAGCTAATTTTACTAGGAATTTGAAACTAACTGCTAAGCACTTTTTTAAACAGGAAACCTGACTTGAATGAACGCAAGAATAAAAACTACTACAAGCACTACCTTTTTCCAATGTTTTTTCAGCAAATTGCCAACAACCTAAAAAAAATATACCTTGCCCCCAAGAACAAATTAAAACTCCACCTGGAAGCACTGCCACTTTTCTCCAGACAAATGTGGTCAACGCCCTTACCTCAAACTATGCCAGGCCCAACACATGACCAAGAGCTGTTGTCTATGCTGCTAGAAGACGAGTTAGCAAAGCAGAGGTGAGCACAGAAACCTTAACTTCCCTCTGGTCATGCAAGTGAATGAGCTGTGAAGCAGAGCTGCTACTGCCACATTCACCATCAGTACAAACCTACTCTGTGATAGCCATATACAAGCAAATTACGTTTAGAAATATCAATGCAGAAGTATTAGGACTACACTGTGAGGTTAGTGTCAACTTATTAAGAGAACCACTTATAGTTTTTATTTAACTTTTACTTGGGGAAAAAAAACCCCACACTCAAAGTACTGCATATAATTTTCCATTACTACTATTCCCTCCCCACCCCGGTAAATTCGTGAGCCATATATTTTAAGTCTTGCATCTGATTATTTTCTGGGTTTTTTTCTATACCAGATACTATATCCGCACATCCATGCAGGGTTAAGGGCTCTATGTAAAACTAAATATAAAAAAAAAGGAAGGAAAGCCTGTTCTCCAAAAATCTGTAATTGCCCAGTTGCAAGTACAGAGAATACAGTATTTAAAATGCTGTGATAATAGATCTCACAAGGCAAGCTCCCAAACTGTATTTCCCAATAATCATACCAGCTGGTATTTTTTCCCCTAAAGTGGGTATTTTTCATAAAATAGTTTGGGTTGGAAAGGACCTTTAAAGGCCATCTAGTCCAATCCCCCTGCAACGAGCAAGGACATCTTCAACTAGACCAGGTCACTCAGAGCCCCATCTAACCTGTATTTTTGGGGAGGGAAGGTGGACTGGGAGGTGTTTGGGGTTTTTTTAAAGTAATTTCCACATCCCTGGCAGCTCTTTCTCTCTAAAGATTTCAAGTGAAAAAAGAAAAGGTTTTCAAGAAACAATATTCCCCATACTTGATGTGACTGCAAAAACATTGATAAAAAGATTATAGAAAAAAAAATCAGGCTATCAAAAAACGACAAGAACAACTTCCTAGTATCAGCATTAGTAACATAACCACACACGTCAATGGCACACATCTATAGTAAAACATTTCACTTGCCAGAACGATCCCACTTTGCTACCTCACCAATAAATAAATCTGCCTGGTAAGCATCATTTTATCCATTTTAACAATATTATACTAAAACTGTCCTGTAAGTCCAGAAGTTCAGTAATTTGACTGGAAAGAAAGAACTGCATTAGTTAAGATACAAAGTTTTATCATACAGAATAATCAAAATGCTAACCGAAATATTAACTGAAAAGCACAAATCTATTCCTAAACTAACCTGTTATTCTGATTCAAGTTTCAAAAATCAGCAGTGTGATTGAGTTTATTAAAGAGTGCAGAGATGTACTGAAGGAAAAAAGGTGCAGTAAGACAGAAAATTAAAAGCCATCTTGCTAATTCTGTATCACTTACCCAGCAAGAGATCTAAAGGTATCATCTCCTTTACAGCATCAAGGATTCCTCTTTGCCTTGCTTCCTGGCCATCCAGTTCTCTAGCACACGCCTTGCAGCAGCCACATACCGCGCAGCCCGACTCACCTGAGCCACAGCCACAGATTCTGCAGGAAACAGAGTTGCTTTATCACTGTCTTTTATTTTCATGTATTACTGATGCCTTGGTAATTAAATCATACATTATATAGTTTATTCTCTCTGTGGACATGCAATTTTTCCTGAGATAGACAGAAGTATAGGTAGTTTAAACCCTAGCTGCTGTTGCACGGTGCCAGAGAGTATACACTGACCATAAATATCTGAATTGACTTCTCAGCATTAACTTTTCTCGATTTAATTAAGTATACACCACATGAAAACATGAACAAGGAAACAATGAGAACATGCAATGCCGAAGAAACAGTAAAGGCAAATGTAAAGCAGTGGCCCTTTATGCAGCTCAGCCCTGAAGTAAGTGATAACAGCAACTGGAACAGCAAGATAAAAAATTTCCATCGTAGGATGAAGAAACGCTATCCCAAAGCCAGCAGCTCTGTCAAGAGACAGATTATATTAGGGTTCATATTCAACAGCTTCTAGTAAAGAACTATACACTAAAGAAGTGTAAAAAAAATGCATTTAAATCACCTGCAACCATTACAAGCTATTCACAAAAATTTTAACCTACTTCTGATTTTAAAAGCATAGACTCTTTTTACATATAACGTTACCTTAGACTGAAGTTTAAGAACAGATCAGCTCAGTTTTACATTCAACAGGTGCTTTAGCCATTGAACACACTATAGCAAGTGTACTTCCATATGTTTGCTTACCCTCCAGGCACTCTGTCAGGACGCCCACTACTAACACAGCTAGCTCCATAGCCTGTGCAATCTCCACATACAGTGCACACCATACACTGCTCCAGCTTCCATTTATGCATGCCTGGAGGACACATCATGGACTTCTCGTCTTTTTCATCCAGTTCCTCTTCTAGGTCTTCATCCATTGCTGTTGCCATGTTCTCAACTCCAAAACCTAATTAAGATATTGAAACAAGAAATAGCTTTTTTCTGTGCCCAACAGTGGCTACTGAGAAAGCTCTGAAGAACAACTCACAGATCAGACTTTAAAAGGAATGACTAGGCATGCCTGATTTGCATAGTCAGCAAGCACAACAACACTTTTGAAACCTCTCTGAGCATGTGCTAGGGTATGTATCTAGGTTTCACAACTAAAAGGGAAATGAAACATTCATATTCAGTATACAAGTAACAGGTCATTTACTTGCCACGTATCAAATACTCCAGTCTGGCAAAGGTGAATAGATTTCATACCTCTATTTAGGAGTAACGGAAATGGTCAGTTGTATGGAGAGAGTGTTGACTCGCATTCATGCCCTGTTTAGGCAAACAACAGCCTCAAGACTGAATGCAAACAAGCAAAGGTAGAAACTTTTTCTTACTAGGACAATGGCAGATAGTACGACAAGCAGTGATGAGGTTTGGTTTTATTAATCTGTTTTAAAGAAAAGCTTTTTCACTGATAAAAAAAATAATTGAGGTTTGGGGTTTTTCTCTTTTTAGCATAACTAAGTTCATTAGTATGTGAAGAACACCAAATACCAGACAGTTGAAGTGAAAGCAGCCACACCTGTTGGGTTTTTTTACCACATTGCATGTATTTAAGCTTTAGTGGTGGAATTATATTTTATAATAAAATGCTTAGCTATGTTTTCACTTCTGGTATTTTCCAGGACACACAACAAAAGGAAAAATCTAGGTGTCTCACACCTTTTCCTCCCTGGCTCATGGAGCCTGTGTCTCGTCCACACTGTCCTTTATTATTTACGCCAAAAGTCCAAACTTCTCCATTCTTCATTAACGCACAGGTGTGAGCTTTGCCCATGGCTACCTGAGTCACAAAATGGCCCTTCAAATCTGTTACTAAACCTGTAAGACATGAAACAGTTGAGTGGTAAATTGCACTTTGTACCTGAGATGGAAACTTCAGCGATATAACAGAATTGCTAGTGGATACTCAGAATTTTTAAATTAACCGCAAGGGAGAAAACCAGCAGATATAAAAAACAAGTCCTCGAATAAGAAGTGAGGGGAGAATTAGGCCTAGACCATTTGTCTTGCAAACAAAGGAAAGCCAAAATCAAACCAAACCCTGCTGAAAATCACTTGTTCTGAAAAACAATTCTAAAGGAGTCATAACGCAATTGGAGTTTATTTGTTTAATATTTTATTTAAACTGAGATGGCACTGGACCACCTGCAAATTCAAGACATGCTGTCTTGTGAGCACAGAAATGTGTAAGGCCTGGTTTCCTGCAGCCTTAATTCATAACAAAACTTGTCTCATTTCTGTGAGTTTTCCCTGTGTGGCCTTCTAGCATCAGATTAATACAACACATGATTTTTTTTTTTTTCCTCTCCTTAGTGGAAGCATTCATTTGGGTATTTATCACCAGTGGTGCCATATATTTTTACAGAATTTAGAGAAACTGTCTTCTCTTTCTATCCTTCTGTCATATTTGGCTGAATCAGCAGAAATTCAGAAATCTATTAGGAGAGTAAGAAACACACAAACATCATTTCCACAGGCTAAAAACTTCCAAACTAATTTCAATTACGCCAGCTGAGAAATCACATAAAAGACAAATATTAACTTACTTGTGCTATCAGAGTAAATGGCATCTTTTCCAAACATGTAGAGTTCTCCATCTTTTGAAATTACAGAACTACTTCCATTATTGCACGCTGTAGATATGACAATCTTTCCTTCCATTTTAATAATTTTTTTAGGCTTATATGGTTTTGACTGTCGTCTGCTTTTAGCTTGAAATAAATAAATAAATTGCAAGTCATTCTACCAAAAAAACCTTCAAAGGCACAATAACATTGGTTTTATAATCAGGGGTTACTTTTCATACTGCTACTGAAAAAAAAAAATCTACTTGTATGATCTCCCATTTTTACTGGATTACACTGGATTCTCTCAAAAAATCCATTAGCAAGCAAAGTTATGATGAGATAGGTATCTTTCAGCAATGATTCTTCAAGTTTTTTCTTTTACATATATACGTCGAATTAACTTTTTGAACTTTACAAAGCAGTGCGTAGTACAAAAAGTCCTCACTGCCATCTTAGAGTATATATTACAGTATATGCACAATAAGTTCACAAAGAAATGTTACAGAAGTTCATTTATCTTAAGAAAAATATTAAATACTCTATTTATTAAAAACACGTTTAGAAAACCTTTGAATTACAACAGACTCCTACAAGTCAAAAAAAGGGAAGAAAAAGTACTAAAAACCCCCACCCCAAAACCACTGTTTGCGATCTGGCCTCAAGCAAAACAATAACAACACAGCTAAAGACTGGATAAAACAACTAACAGCTGCTATGACTGCCTGTGAATTTTTGCCTAAGCCAGAAAACTGCCAGCTGCCTTCACTTGCTGACAACTACCAACTTTTTACAGAGAACACACACACACCCTGCTGACAGCAACATAGTCTCCCTGCCCAGGTTTAAAAGAAACCAGGGACAAAAATTAAAACTTGTGCACATCTACTCTGAGCCAAATTAGAGAGTGACAAAGGGAACCAGATTAGTCAGAAGAGAGTTTAACTTCTAAAAAAACTCAGAAAGACCTTGATCAGATCCTTGAGCAGATTCTTCAGTAAGAAGATCCAGTAAGCACTAGATCTCCTCACTTTAATTTTGTTTGTTTAACCTAAAGCAGTGACAGCAAATTACTTCTGTGTCACCTGAAACTGTTGATTAATTAAATATAAAACAAAAATGATCAGTTTCACTGTATTCTGGATAACTTCCCAATAACTGCACAAAGAAATCCTGAAATTTGTGCTTTTAAATGCATTATCTGAAATCTTTTTGTTTGAGTGCCTTAAATTTACTCTACATTTCCTGGACAAAGTGGTATGATTCTGTCTCACACAGTTTTCAGTAGATTTGCGTGTAAGAAGACTCTACAAAGTTTCTACAGCACATACAAAGTTTGTTCTCAGGATTTTTGCACAGGAGTAGTACTATTAACCTCCTCTCCCCCGAACACATTTAAGAATCTACTCCATATACATTGCCAAAACTTAAAGTATGTTCTTGCCTGTATTTTAGTTATATCACATAGGAAAACCCATACATTCTTGCAGAATACTGGCAGTGTGGTTAATCTTTCATCAGAACAATGAGTTAAATATGCTTTGTTTCTGCATGAGCTATGCCATACTTCACATATGCAGCCCACTGAGATTTTGTTAACTTTCTTGAGAGGTAAAATTCCTGCACAGTTGATTGAGGCATAGCTGGACTCCACCGCTGCTGTTTATCAAGATTTTAAATCTATTTAAAATTTCCATTTTAAGTAAGTTTTTTAATTCTAACCGTTTACTACTACCTATAGACTTGAATTTTATACAAACATTTGAGTGTTATTGACCATGTTTCTAACTGACTGCATCAAGGCACAAAAATTTCAGTCTTATTAAAGCTGTGTTTAAATTTTATGGCTAGCAGACTAAACTTTTTCTCACACCTTCTTTGTGAAAAATATATTAACAGTAACATCAAACTACACTACCAAAACAGAACATTGTTGAGAGATTAATCTGAATTTGAGTTAGGCTTACAATACTATATGAAAATGCTATCTATGAAACATACGTTACATTATACTATTAAAATGTAAACATCATAAGGCTGACAACTCACAAAAATCACCTTAGTTTTAAGACCGTCAGGAGATAGGTATTCATCAAAACACATTCTTTACCTTTTTTTAGCATTAATCTACCACAGCAGTTTGTTTCTTGAAGTGAAATATTTAATTAAATATCACAGCAGAGCGCATCTTTAGGGCACCTACAGCCATCTTTCATTCTCTTATAAAGTGTATTTCAACCTAAACACACAACTGTAGAGATCAAAACTAGGAAAACTATTAATTTTATATTGAAGAGGCATTTGTTAGTCTGAAGATCAAATTAATCTGTCTAATGTCTGAAGAGTTCTGCTTGATCAAGTACTGGAGACTGTGCTTCTACAATTTCTAATCAATGTACCTCTCCATTATGCAGAGACATCAGCTGGCAAAACACCCATTTCCAAAGTTCTTTGAAACAACAGTCAAGAGGGAAAAGTTTGGCTCTTCCATTTTTCAGAAAGAGTCCCAGGCAGACAGCACGGACTCTTGAACAAACTTGATTTTTCTCAGAACAGCTCTAAAATAGTGCTCCCACCACACAATCCAAACTGTGATAGAACCGAGATCAGTATCTCCAGCTGGGGGAGGCAGGGGCACTGGCTGTCAGGACCTGTGGCTGCCGCAAAATTCAAACCCAATGGCATGCCTCCATGTTCTTGAAAAACACTTAAAATCTTCTTTCCAAATTGTAAGCTGGTTAATAGGCTTTTATCAACCATAGATCAAGCAAGCATAATACATACTCGATTCGCCATCCTCTCCTTTACTAGCAGAACCTGTGAAGAATATGCTTCCATCCTCAGCAACAAGTAAGGCATGTGAGCCATCATGTCCAACAGAGAACTGAACGATCTTTGGGGATTTTGTGATTGGGAGTTCAACCCATTTTCCTGCTGAAGGACCACCTTGTTTGATTCCGAGGCTCTGATATTTGCCAGTATAATAAATCTAGGAGAAAACAGTTTATCATTTTCAGTTATGCCACAGCACTTCAAACTTGCATCATTTTTTAAAGTTGCAATGTTTTTAAATCCTGTCATTTCAAACCATACAGAACTTTTCCTGACATTATCTACTCCACTTCAATAGCTCTGTCCTAAGCTTACAAATTTTGACTTAATGGGGGAAACATTCTGTTTAGATTCTGTTTGTTTTGAAACATGCTTTCTACTGTGCCACATAATTAGTTTTCATACGTAATTGTTTGGCTAGATGAGCTAACACACAAGAAAAAATTGTTCAGAAGAAACTACTCAGAGGAAACAGAATATTTAAAACAAATGTCTGGTCTGTGTAAAAATGAGATGTTATTATAACAATGATTAAAAATATCAATTTAATATTAATTTTAACATGCTTCAACACATTTGAAAAACTTATTTTCAGTAAATGCACAGTGGCCACTGAATATACAGACAGTAAGACAGAAAAACATCATGGAATCATTCAGGTTGCAAAAGACCTCTAAGATAATCAAGTCCAACTGTCAATGCAACACCACCATGCCTACTAAACCGTGTCCTGAATTGCCACATCTACACGTTTTTTGAACACCTCCAGGGATGGTGACTCCACCACTTCCTGGGCAGCCTGTTCCAATGTCTGGCCACTCTTTCAGTAAATAAGCTAACACCCAATCTAAACTTCCCCTGATGCAACCTGAGGCCATTGCCTCTCGTCCTATTGCTAGTTATTTGGGAGACGAGACCAACACCTGCCTCACTACAACCTCCTTTCAGGTAGTTGTAGAGAGCGATAACGCCCCCCTCAGCCTTCCCTTCTCCAGACTAAACAACTCCAGTATCCTCAGCTGTTCCTCATAAGACTTGTTCTCTAGACCCTTCACCAGCCTCGTTGCTCTTCTCTGGACATGTTCCAGCACCTCAACGTCCTTCTTGTAGTGAGGGGCCCAAAACTGAACACAACATTCAAGTTGCAGCCTCACCAGTGCCAAGTACAGTACATAGGCACAATCACTTCCCTCCTCCTGCTGGCCCCACTGTTCTTGATAACAAATATTTCACAGGAAAAAACACAAAATTAACTATATGGTCTAAAAAATTTCCTCTAGAACCACACTACTCAACAGTACTATAAAATCAGTATGTTCACATATGTGGACACCTAAAGCCATCTTTCAGTGTCTTATAAAGTGTATTTCATACCTAAACACACAACTTTAGAGATCAAAACTAAGAAATTTGTTAATTTTATACTGAAGAGGCATTTGCTAGTTCAAAGACCAAATTAATCTGTCTCCTCTAATGTCTGAAGAGTTCTGCTTGGTCAAATTCTGTTTCATACTATTACATTTTACTAAGAAAAAATAATTACATTTATGAATATTTTAACCAGTCTCACTATTCTACTAAAGGTAAAGGAAGGTCTTCACTCCAATAAAGCAACACAATCCTGAACACTGGAAAACAAAGAACTATGCTTACATGCATAAAATAACATTAGCTTCCCAAATCAAAATAGAAACACAGTAAACGTAAAAAGTTATAGTGACAGTAAGAAAAGTAATTTCTAAGTGTCAACGAATATGCATATACCTCTGAAAAACAGTCTCCACTGAGCAGAACCAATAAATCAAATCATTAAGAATGAGTTTAAAAAAAAAAAAGTTGAAAACTTTGCACAGGTGAAATCAACAATTCTCTGAAGGATCAGAAAAATCAGGCTGGGATTTAAATAAATGACAATGGTCAAACTGATTATGGCAAGTTATGAGTAAAAAATTTTGCAAATTTGCTACACATTATCATCTGTAGACAAAAGGTAATCTCTCTCCTCCAAATCTAAAACAAAGCCCCACGTCGTCTCGAAGTAAGATTGACCGTAGAAATTCCTATAAATTCAATTCACAGATATCTCAATGGTTCCAGCAACATCTGCTTAGGTTTTCAAATAACAATGTGCCTTTTTCCCTTTAAAGTGGGGTCTGAAAATGTATTTAAATACAGTCATATAAATTAGTA
>Ga0065711_1012384_pt1 | contig 10562 bp, 13 predicted proteins | sample Hoacrofraction12_FD_59098 | JGI IMG/M metagenome (GOLD analysis project Ga0065711, IMG submission 59098) | Hoatzin crop microbial communities from Cojedes, Venezuela - Epithelial fraction 12 v2 (version 2) | ecosystem: Host-associated > Birds > Digestive system > Esophagus > Crop | place...
CCCCGAACAGTCTGGGATCCTGTGATTCATCCCTCCCCATACAGAGCAATGCCAGACTCTTCCCTGTGCACTACGTACGTGCGATTTATTTCTCCGCCGCAGAATTCTTCATTTCATTGCATGTTCCTGCAAACGAGCCTCGCCGCCTCCGAACGCGGCCGCTCTGCCCGCAGGTAGGCTCTGCCTTGACCTGGCTTGGTTCCCTCCATTGGCCTGCTCCTTCCAACCGTTGCCTGCCGTTTCCCTTGGTGTGGATTTTGAGAAGCGTTTCTTCAGCACCCCTGTTTCTGCCCTTTTTCGGCACGTTCCTGTGGTTTCCATGCCGCCCTGCTGCGATATCGCCCTGCTTTCCTACCCAGCCTTGCAGCCGCTCCCGTTCCCAGGCTGTGGGGGCTGCCCCATTCCAGCTGTGGGTTTCAGCATTCGGGGAGGAATACGCTAGCAAGCTCTTCCTCCCTTTTCAGTTTCCAAGCTCGTTACANCTGGAGTGAAGGATTCCCCTGTCCTCCAGAAGATCAGGTGTAATTGGGCTGTCTCTGCGCTGTGTGTAAAAGCTGCTGCACAAGTTTCCTGCTCCTTTTATTTCTCTCAAATCCAACATTTTTCAGAGTTTAGTTTAATCTATGAAGGCAGTATCTTTAAAATCCATGTAGCACAGCACAATAACCTGCTTACTGTTCTCCACTTCTGAACAGACCAACTGCCTCTGATTTAGAAGTATTAAATAAAGTGGCTCTCGTTAATCTTTCAGCCTCCATCTGCCTCCTTGAAAAGCTGAAGATTTCGCTTGAACCTTTTCCTTTCTGGGGAGGCTGAGGTGGATTAGGTTTCATAGCTGCTCTCTTCCACACTCTGCTTTTCCCACCTGCTTCGGTCTCCGGCGCTCAGGCTCGCGCCTGCGGCGCAGAACCGCACTCGCCAGGAAGGGCTGCGCAGTGCGGTGAGGAGGAGCCGGTAACGCGACACAGGGAAGGATTTGCCTATTCAGCTGCCCCTAAGACAGCAGCAGCTGCTCCAAACCCGAACCACCTTTCTGCTGGAGCCTTCCAGCCTTTGCAAGCCAAACCCCTCGCGGACGGGGCCGCAGGCAGCAGCCCCCTGGCCATAAATCCGTACGTGGGGATCTCTGCGAACGCCGGCCCTTCCGCTGGGCTCCTGTGAGCAGACACCCACGCAGCAGGGAGTAAGGGCAACGCTGCGGGTGACCGTGCCGAGATTTTCAAAGGAGCTTTGAGGAAAGCTTGGCTCTTCCAAGGCACGTGTGGTCGAGGGCAGCTCGGTCTTTCCGAATGGACACGTGGAGGGGGCTCTGGCGTTCATCCCGCTGCCGCGTGGCGAAGGCTGCTGACCGGACATCCTCCCCTCGGCGGCATCAGCTTTGCCACGCGCTGCGGCGAAGCGGGGGCTGAGGGGGATGCACCCTCCCACCCCGAAAACAGGAAGCGGTGAGAGGCTGCGTCTCTTTCTACAGCTCTGGCTGTTGAGCAAGCGGGCGGTTATCGGCTGCTCTTATCTAATAGTGAGCTCTTTGCTTCCTGTGTTATTGTAGGTAATGCAGAAATCATCCTGTGAACCTCATTTCCTTGAGTTTTTTTGTCAATTCACAGCCCCCCCCTTCGCACACCTTTGTATAATCCGCTCTCGGGTCATAGAATCATTAACATTGGAAAAGACCTCTAAGATCATCAAGTCCAACCATCTCCCCAACCCCACCCTGCCTGCTAAACCACGTCCTGAAGTGCCACGTCCACACGGTGTTTGAACCCCTCCAGGGATGGGGACTGCCCCACTGCCCCGGGCAGCCTGGTCCAAGGCCTGACCGCTCTTGTAGAACCGCATCCTATTTTGAAATTGTGTCTTGGGAAAGAAGAGACGCAGGAGGTGTGGGCTGAGGGAGGGGGACCAGGGATACCTCCGGCTTAGGGCTGTGGAGTCTGTGGGTTTGCAGTGGGTGTCTCTACGTGAAGCACGCGTGTTTTCTTCTCTGGTCTGGGGGATTTCTAACCAAAGAAAGGTGGTGGAGGGTGCAGGAGCAGGGAGGGCTGTGTTCCCTGTGCTCTGAGCTGGGCAGCCTGCAAGGGCGGGCAGATCTCCTGCCTCTCTCTTCTGGTGGGGTGGGCTGGCNCTGGACGAGTCCAGCCTCCTCCCTTGTCTCGTCGCTGTCTCCGCACAAGTCCCTCGGGAAGGGTGTGCTGCCCTTGCTGCCGTCCTGCCCGTGCGCCCGGGAGGAGGGGACTTGGCCCAGAGCACGTGTGCCTCTGCACCAGGTGTGTGGCCGTGGGAGACGGGAGGAGAGGAGCAGCTCGGAGGATGCTGAGCTCCTGAGCTGGCCGTGATGGAGCATCCCACCAGAGTCACCACCACGCACTAGGGAGGGGTTTGGTCTGTGTCACCCAGGGACGTTTCGTGGCGGGGATTCTGCCCGTGCCTAAGGGACAACGAGGCCGCTCTGCGGTTGAAGCGGGCCCCGACCAAACCAGCCTGGCAGGGAGACCACGGGCAAGAGGCAGGGTGGGCATCGCCGAGGAGCCTGCGGCTTCAGAAACCCTGCGGAAAGCAGCGTTCGTGGCTGAAGGGGTGGTGGGAAGGCAGGCCTGAAAACAACGTGCAGAGGGGGTGTGTGTGTGGCCTGGAGAGAGGATCAAAGCACGAGCAGAGGAGAAGCTAATGGTGAGCAAGGCCAGACAGTGAGGGAAGAAAGCGTCGGAGATACGAGAGGCACCTTGCAAGGCAGCGTGGTCACGGGGGCTGGAGCATCCCTTGCCAGAGGAAGTGGGAAATACCACAAAAGAGAGAGGAGAAGGCTGCTGTGATACACACAATAAAATAGGGACAATTAAGGTGTTAAGTGCATGGAAGACAAACATCGACATGGCGTCAAAAATAAATTATATCAAGAAAGCGTGGGCCAAGCAGCCAGCACCAAAAAGCTGGTGAAAGAAAATAGGCACAGCAATCGTGCAGAAAGGTGGTCCTGTGCATCCGAACGATGGTAGAGGAGTAGGGTTATTCTTAGCACTACGAAAAATTGAGGTGGAAGTAGCTGGGGCCAGTCTGGTAGAAAGGAGTGGGTGAGATGGAGACTGTTTTAAGAACCGTTCATGCTCCAGCGGCTGAAGAGTGAAGCAGGGTAGGAAACGAGCAGGGAATTGAAGATATTTGCCGTCCTCCTCGACTTTCAAAAGATCCGTCTTTCAGTTTCCAGAGAGGGATTCCAGCAAAAGCAGCAGCAATCTCCTGGCACTCCTAGTGCGGTAACGGCAACCAGAGACGTCCAGGGCGGAAAACCCCCGCAGCGCTCAGCGAGCGGCAAAGGAGGCGAGAGATTCAAGCCAATGCCACGAGGACCCGGTATCTTTTGTTTGATTTTCTGTGATGTGTTTAAACCTTCTGCGTCAGGTGGTCCCTCCCCTGTAAGCAAAGGCAGCCTGGCACCCTAACTGGCCACCCCACCACCCTGCTCTCCTGCCTTCGCCACCACGCCAGCGGAGTGACGGGGGTTTTTTCTCCTGCACCCCAATGCTGATTGGAAAGCTGTACTTGAGTTTCCTGAGCATCGTGCACGAAACCAGGGAGATGTCCAGGGCCATCAGCCAAGAAGACGCTGTGTGAATGCTTGGGAGACATCCGCAGACCCTCACTTCAACACTTCTAAAGCAAACGGCTCTGGTGAGGTGTGTTTAGGAGGAGGGAGGGCCAAGTCCCGAAGGTTTCGGTTGTGACTGTATTTTTGCTCTGGCAAATACCCTGGAGCTGGTATAAATCATCACCTGGAAATTCCTGTGCATATATTACCCACTGGTGACATGTTTATTTGTCCCGATGCCTTGCTTATCCGAGTGAAAAATCCCCTACATGTTTTCCTTCAGCAGCACAGACCTCGCTCATCTCTTGCCTCAGCTGCACGCTTCCCAGTGGGCTGCGGGTCCGGAGTCGCTCCGGCGCTTGTAGGGATACCGTGCTGCACCATACGTGCTCTGGTGCTCGTCCCGCAGAGCAGGGTTTGCCACCAACAGCGTCCGGCAGCGTTCCCCTACAGCCGGTTGCTAGAGCTCTCCTCGGCACCTTGAATCCTCCCGTGCCGGCGTGGGGAACGGTCCCTCCCGGTGCCGGAACAACCTGGCTGCAGCCGATCCCTGGGCATCCCCCCGCGGCAGCCCCTCACCCCCTTCGGGAAGAAGGGGAGCGTGTGGGGACGGGGAAGGACCGCGGCACGGGCAGCCCGGCCGCCAGCCTGTGGTTCGCGGCGTGATGGGGGGAGGGAAGGTTTGTGTTGGGTCCTGGCCCCCGGGTGTACCCAGCATAACCCGGATTTCAAATGTTTTATTTCGGTTACTTTGCGTAGCTAACGTGCTGGTGTCTCCAAGGGAAGCGCTGGGTGTCTGCTGGGTCCGTGCTGCGCCGTTGTATGGCCACGCTTCTGACAGGGGGATTGAAAACCTCTCTGGATGTGCTGCTCTTCTTCTTTTTTCCTGTTTTTGTCACCTTCTCTTTCCTGATTTTATTCTGAGAAACTCAGCAGTCGCAGAATAACTAGTGCCACCAGGCGAGTCTATCGGAAGTGTGGTGGAGGACTGCTATTTCCCTAAAAAAACCACACGCGCTGTGAATTTTAAAGTGAGGAAACTTTCATTACCCTTGTCGCATACGGGGCAGCGCTGGGGAGTTTGCTGGGAGCGGTGGGCAGCAGGGGCAGCCCCTCGCAGCGCAGAGCAGCCCGTGCTTGCTGGCGTGAGTAAGAGAACGGCCAGGCAGGCGCCAGACCCGAACTGGCTGGAGATGCTGCGGCGTGGAAACGGTGTGGAGGCAAACCCTGTATTCACCGCTGCTGCGGGTCGGGGCTGGGAAGAAGCAGCCTTCGGCTTGGGGGATGCTGCTGCCTGCTGTAAATCCGCTGCCGTTCGCCTTACGCTCTTAATTGGCACCATGGAGGCAACGAACCCCTGCGCAGAGGTGGGGAGTGATGCCGGGACGGCGTTTGTGTGCTTAGGCTTCTCTCCTGCGTCCGGGCTAGGGCAGCCAGCGTGTCTGTAGCCACGCAGCGTTTCTCGCCAGAGGTGCAGGAGTCGTGTGGCTGCCGGTCATCGGAGTGACAACAGACTTCTCCCCTCGGAGTATTTTGGAAATCGGCTCCGAAAAAGTGAGTCTTGATGTTAAATTGCAGTAATGGGCTGGCAAGCTGTCCTGACAGCCTCCACGCTGTGCTTCCAGCAGAAGAAAATTCTAGTTGTTTTGTTGAATCACGAGCTTGCGGGGCTCAGGGTGAGCGTGGTCAGGCCCAGTCCCCGGCTTGTCACATCGGGGCTCGTTTGGAGTAAATTCTGCTGCGATGCCAGGAGCATCGGCACGCCTGGAGAGCACCATTGTCAGCACCACGTGAGCTCTTTTTAATCCTGTGTGGGATGCAGATGACAAAGTCAGCAGGCTGGGTAGCTGAGCCCTGTTGGACACCTTGCCTTCCCTCCTGCGCTTTCTCAACCGACGATTCAGTTACCTCCATCTTGCGTGTCGCACGCGCACAGGTCGTGCTGCAATTAGCATTTCCAGCACCCTTACAGCAACCTCTTCTTGCACTTCTTCAGGAAGTATCAAGACTGAACATGAAAGAATTTTATTTGTAGAGACTAAAAGCCCCGGATTAGCAGGCTCCAGAGTCAGAATGGAGTAAACTTGAGTTTCCAACGAACCAAGACAAAACGAGAGTCCAAGGACCTCTCGCTGCCCCACCAGTTCTCTGGAAGTCGTAGCAGGCAGACTCTGGGGCTGTGGTGAGCAATACCTCGCTGTGACTGCGGCCGAACTTCTCGCACGCATGAGCGTGGTGCGACAGGCGGGAGGGCTGCACGCTCTGTGCCTCAACTTCCCCACTGGCAACTTGCAAATGGAGTTGATGAGCTTGCGGATCAGTTCAGCAGCTTAAGCTGTGGAGTGTGCTGAGGATGCAGGTAAGTGTATGATAATTAAAGCAGACCCAGGAGAACCAAGAGGAAACGGCCAACTTTTAGTGTGAATGACAGATGGCGAAGACATCCTGCTGCCACCCTGCTAGGGACAGTGGGAGAGCCGTACCCTGCCCAGCGCAGCGTCACGCAGCTGGTGTGAAGGTGTGAAATTTCTTTCTGAAGTGAATTCAGAGCACGGTTCTTGATTTAAAGGAAAGAAGGGGTCCCTGAGTAACGCTGAGCTTGTAGAAACACGCAGGAGCGGCATATATTTGGACCTTTTCAGGTCAGCTGGCTTGCCATGAGTTCACTAAAAAGGGAGGTAAGCAATGATTTCCTGTCTTAAAGCTTGTCTGCTACCTCCTTTAATTTCAGCCCTGCTGCAGGGAGTCCGATCGCTCAGTCCATCAGCGTGAGAGCACCCTGCAGAAGTCTGCAAGCCCATGCAACACCCCTCATCGCCAGCTCTCTCTGCTGTGGATGAAGAGCTGGGAGAAGCTGGTGCGTGCTGGTAAGGAGAGTTGAAGTCTCTGGTCCAACCCAAAGCACTTCTCCTGTATGCTGCGACCGCACGCTGGGTACAAAACCGCTCTGCCACCCAGCTGGACCTGGCAACAGCGGTTTCTGCTGAGCCTGCCTTTCTCTGCTCGCTCTGTGCTGAGGAACTTTGAGGGTTTCTTAGATTTACTGGACTGAGTTCAGCTCAGATAAGCATACAGACACCAGGCAGAGCATGTAGTAGCTGCGCTGGATCTGCTGTTTCTTCATTCTGAGCTGGAACATCTCGGCTGTAGGAGGAGGCTCACAGAGCTGCCGTGCGTTTGTCTGGGACTCGGGGAGTGGGGGGGAGTTGTATGTCCTGATGAGAACTACCGAAAAATGTTTTATTTAATTAATTTTCCAGTTAACTAAGTTTTTTTTGCTAGGTGTTTTGGGATTTTTTTTTCCCCCCCTCTAACAAACTTAAGAAAAATAATTTTATTAAATTCCATCAAGAAAAACACTTCCAGTTGAGCGGTTATCGTTGAAACACCATCACTAGTGGCAGGTGCTGACAGGACTGGCTGAAGTGTCTGATCTTTTTTTCAGGGGTCTGACTCTGGAGTGCCTTGTAATGAGATGGCGTAGTGCAGGCGGTCTAATTACTGCAGACTGACAGTGAAACGGGGTGACCCAGCCAGCCCCAGATCCACCCCGTAGGATTTTCTGAGCCCTGTGGTTTGTTTGCATTTCACGGGGAACAAGAGAACAAAATTAAAACGCGCCTGTAAAAGCAGTTTCTGGCTCCGAATATTCCTCTGGAAAAGCAAAAACCACCCTGCAAAGCTGCTGAGACGGTCACGGTGCCCTGGCGTGCTTTTGTCTTCGCCTCGTGATGGTTTACAGCGCGGAGAGGAGCGGCGAGGGGTTCGGTGTGTCGCTGCTTCAGGCTGTGCAGCTCGCCAGCCTTCCCCCCGCGAAGCCAGCCACCAAGAACCCCCCCGCAGCGGCAGACCAGAGCCTGTGAAAGCTCCTCACGCATTTCGGGGCAAATTCAGGCGGCTTTGGGCTGATTTTGCCCCGAAGCGAAGGCAGGGCTGCTCTCGGGGCAGGGCCAGGGAGGCAGGCAGCCGCCGGCGCGGGCGGACCGTTGACCCGAAGGAAGGAATGCTGACCGCGTCGCGGCTGCAGGCCACGGCACCCTTCCTGCCAGCCTGAAAAACCAAGCATCCGTGAGAAATAAAACAGAGCTGTGCAAGGAGGAGCCTCTTGCCTGTGAGCCTGGGCTGGGGGATGCCGCTCCTGTCCAAGGAAATGCCGCTGGAGCATCCTTCACCTGCCAGGCTGTTGGCTGCCACCCAGCGAAGACGTCCTCCTCCACCAGAACGCTGATGGGGCTGCGGCACGCCTGACCTCCGGGAAATTAGTTTGTGAAAAATTACCAGTGCTCCCCCGTCCCTTTCCGCTGGTGACAGCTATGCACAGGGAAACCCGATGACCTCCTGCTGCTACCTTGGTAGGCTTACGGCTTGCAGTGTAGGTGGGGCTGGACTTTCTTCCAGAATTAGGATACTGCTTTGGACATCGAAGAGATAATTTAAAGATATCTCAGTTGCACTTTGAACTTTACCAGTCCACAGATTGACTTTTGGAGGTCAGCAATTTCTGTAGCGACTGCAAGGACCTCGAGTTCCTCTGCTGAGGTTGTGTAGCCTGCGTGATCCTTTTCTGCAGAAACGGAGTTCCTCGTTTTCTTAGTTAGAAAGGCGAACTTACCTTTTTTTTTTTAACCTGGGGTGGGGTGACCCTGGCTGGACGCCAGATGCCCGCCCGTGCTGGCTTTGGCTGGGACAGAGTTAGTTTTTTTTCAGAGTAGCTAGCATGGGGCTGTGTTCTGGCTTTGTGCTGGAAGCAGTGCTGGTGATGCAGGGATGTTTTGGCTATCGCTGGGCAGGGCTTGCACAGAGCCAAGGCCTCTTCTGCTCCTCACCCCGCCAGCGCGCAGGCTGGGGGTGCGCGAGGGGTCGGGAGGGGACGCAGCCGGGAGAGCTGACCCAAGGGATATCCCATACCGTACGGCGTCATGCTCAGCAACGTAAAGTGGGAGGAAGAAGGAGGAAGGGGAGGAAGTCCAGAGTGATGGCGTTTGCCTTCCCAGGTCACCGTTACGCGTGACGGAGCCCTGCTTTGCTGGAGATGGCTGACCACCTGCCTGCCGGTGGGAAGCAGTGAATGAATTCCTTGTTTTGCTTTGCTTGCGTGCACGGCTTTTGCTTTACTTGTTGAACTGTCTTTATGTCAACCCACGAGTTTCCTCAGTTTTGCCCTTCTGCTTCTCTTCGCCATCCCACCACGGGGGAGTGAGCGAGCGGCTGCCTGGTGCTGAGCTGCCGGCTGGGGATAGACCATGACACCACCAAAGCTGCTCTATCACTGCACTTCCTCAGCTGGACAGCGGGAGAAAAACAGCATGAAAGGCTCGGGGGTCAAGGCAAGGACGGGCCAAACCCTTGCCACGCAAACCTTACACATCACCACAATCAAGATAATAAGAAGGCAGCGGGGGGAAGTCTTTCATATAACCTGGTTCTGCTAAGCTTTAATGCATAAGAATTCCTTGCTTACCTAAATAACGCTCAGTGCCATTTTCTTCCCCGTTTTATACTCGCAAGGAGCTGAAGACACTAGCGGCGTACGTAATCGCGTTAGGATGCTGATTGCAGGAACCTTTCTCGGTGTCAGCTTTTCAGACTTGAACCTTCTCTCCTGTGTGAAGCGAGCGAAGCAAATGCTGCCTGCAGTTGGATACCCACTATTTTTGGCTTGGCTGGAACATAGCACCTAAAGGGAGCGGTGTGATTTTCCTCATCCGTGCCTTGCTGTGCATCACGATCTGGCTTTGGAGCACCCCCCTCCCGCGCCAGCCTGGGCGGAGGTTGGAAGCGAGCGGGGCTGGGTTACCTGTGTCTGTGCCCGCTCCGCTCCCACCCACCACCGTGCCCACAGGATTGCTGGAAAATGGCAGTCGCAGCCCGGTGAGATTGTATGATGGCTTACTTGGGGTTGTGCGGGGCCCCGGAGGCAGAGGAGCGATGTGGTCCGGACAGAGCGAAGAGTGAATGCGGCCTTAAACACATTCTGGGTGTTCAAACTGATGCCTTTCCCCACGCTTTGACCCCTTCTGCTGTGCACAGCAGGCAGCCGGGGCCGCAGCTGGGCAGAGGTGCATCCCCGCCGCGCTACGTCCCGGCTCCGGGTGCAGCCCCGCTCGCTCCCCGGGCGGCTGAAGGGAGGATGCGGGTTCACAGGCTGCTGTGCCCTCCTAAGCTCTCTACTCGGGTGGGTGGAAACTGGAGAAGCAAACGTGGCCCATAGGCTGCTGGGACTCATGTGAACCCCTGCGCAGGCAGAATCCCGGCTCCAAGTGCAATTGTGCTTTCCTTCGTGTGCGGCACCTCAGTGACACAGAATATTCCAGGAAAAAGAAAAACTGCATCTGCCTTTTTCAGCTCAGGCTGTGTGTGGACTTGCATTTGTAACGTCGTCTGCAAGCGCAGCCTGAGCCTGATCGTCGCTGTGTGTACGCGCTGCACGCGTGCCAGCAGGGACTGTACACCCTCCCTTCTCGCTGCTGCTGCTGCCCGGGGTCTGCCATTTCTCCACCAGCTAAATGTGACATCTTTTTATCGAATAGCAGCGTCCCAACACTAAGAAGAGATAAATACGAGGCGAGCGCAATGAATCACGGACTCCGGCAGGCTTGCTCAGCCCCAGGAGGCTGTCTGGAACTGGCCAAGGGACGAAACTCCGCGGCCCAACTCTTGTTTTTCTTCACTTTTGCCTGGGAAGTGCACCCACAGGAATTCGGAAAACAAGACTCATCTTGCCTGCGCGAGAATCCGGGCTGCTGAACGGGTCGGGAGGAGGAAGGTGCCCGGGAGGGCGAGGGGGCTGAGCACGCGTGGCTTCCTGCCATTCGAGGAGAGTCACAGAATCGCAGAATGGCAGGGGTTGGCAGGGCCCTCTGTGGGTCACCCAGCCCAACCCCCTGCCCAAGCAGGGTCACCCAGAGCAGGGGGCACAGCACCGCGGCCAGGCAGGGCTGGAATATCTCCAGAGAAGGAGACTCCACAGCCTCCC